>ULJW01027079.1_pt1 | contig 25187 bp, 16 predicted proteins | sample 1950991 | NCBI WGS metagenome assembly ULJW01 (sample SAMEA4835484, study PRJEB28245) | human gut metagenome | biome: gut microbiome; material: fecal sample | place: Denmark | collected 2008 | reverse complement strand
TTTCCGCCGCGTGTCAGCCGCACCTGCCGGTAAAAGACCGGTCCGTGGTCATATGCCTTAATCGCGATCGCAATGATCAGCATGATTGGGGACGCTACAATGATTCCAACCCCGGATATAAACAAATCCGTTGCACGCTTGAAGAAACGCTGATCTGCCTGCAAGCCGATATTTCTTGACAAAAATACCGGAGTATCTACCAGATGCATATCATCCGAACCTTTCATGATAATATCCGTGATCTTCGGAATGACATAGGTACGGATGGAATGCTTAAAGCAATATTTTAATATATTATTTCGGTCTTCTGATGGCAGATCATACAGCACGACGCCCTCGAAATCCAATACATCCTGCTGGATCTTCTCCATACCCTGCTGATAGTTTAATACCTCACAGATCTGATAACGATCACGTCTGGCATTGATCTTAAGAAGGAAATTCTCCGGCGGATAAATACCATAGATCACGATCAGCTTCCGCGGTGGGAAAAACAGCATGTAGATATGCTGGATCAAAATCACCCAGAGCGTCTCAAACACAATCTGTATGATTACCATTATGATAACCGGAAGCACGTTCATATAATCACGCGATACCATGCAGATGAAAATATACGCAACGGCTCCACCGATCACGATTGCAAGTCCATGTGACAGACACAGATCAAGTACGCGCATATAGCTTAATTTATATCCATTGAAGCTTTTGGTAATCAGAAACAGAAAGACAGCATACAACCCGATCACGACATAATTTCCCCGAAAGAATAACGGATTGTGATACTCTCCAAACCAGATCACGCCAAATGATACTGCCTCAAATACCCATATGATCAAATTCGCAAGCAAACTCAATGCTCTTCTTCGTTGTTCTTCTAAGTACATAGTTCCTCTTTTACAAATAAGCTGCGCTCATTTGTCTCTTTCCAAAAACACGACAGTCGCACCGGAGACATAAACTATGTTCCGATGCGACACCCCGCTTTTTATTTAAATTGCTGGATCGGTCGGGTCCCACGTCTGGCTGCCCGGTATCTTCTGCAATGCCGGCTTACCGAGTGGTCCTGGATCACTGGAATTATAGATCGTAATCTTTGTGCCTCTTGGACAATTATCAAATATCCACTTTGCGTCAATAACCTGTAACCGGACGCATCCATGCGATACACGTTTTCCGAGGTTGTTATAGCTGCTTGGAATCAGTGTGCGCGGATTCGTCTTATTATATAACACCGAATGGAATAAGAAATCACCCTGTATCTGAGAACAATACTGTCCCTGTACACCACCCATCAGTGCATTCCAACGCCATTTACCAGCCAGATAGAAGGTTCCAACCGGAGTGGCGTCACCCGGCGAACAGGTCATTGCCTTGATTGGCACGCCATCCTTATAGATCGTGATGCAGCTCTCCTGCTTGTTTACACGAATCTCATATGTATCCTTCGTAATCGCTGGTGGTTCAATATAAACATACGGCTTCGCCGTTGCCCCCGGTGCCTTTCCGCCCTTTTTGACGAGCTGGATCTGGATTGCCTCCATCCGTTTTCCACCATTGGTTGTACCTGCCATCTGTCCATTTTTCGCCCAGTCAAGCCAGCCGAGTGACTGACAATGGACACGATAATAAATATCGTAATATGCCGTGATATCGCCGGTCAGATGCATGCAGATGGCCTCGATCCGCTTCGACTGACCTGTCGTACCACTCACACCGTTGTTCGAAACATCCTTTGTCCAGCCAAGGGACTGCACATGGGTATTATAGACGATACCGCCTGTTACACCCTGTGTCTTCAAATCAATCTTGATCGCTTCGAGACGTTTACCCTTTCCAGTAGTACCCGCGATTGTTCCACCTGGCACTGTATTCATCCAGCCATAAGACTGTGCATGTACCTGATAATTTACTGTGGCAGCCGGCGTTACCGATGGTTTCTGGATCAGCTTGATTTCGATTGCTTCAAGACGTTTTCCCTGTCCAACTGTGCCAGCTGTATCGCCGCCTTTTGTCCATGAGCTCCAGCCATACGTCTGCATATGTACACGGTATAATACCTCATAGCGATTTGCAAGTTCACCCGTCAGTTCCATCCGGATTGCTTCCATACGCTTTGACTTCCCAACCGTTCCGGCATACTGTCCTTTATCTGCAAGACTTCTTGGGGATGCTCCATTCGTATCGGCATCCACCCAGTTCATCCAGCCATAAGTTTGCACATGTGCCTGATAGCGAAGTCCGCCTGCATAAGATGTCCCATTCTGTTTTAAAGAAATCGCAATCGCTTCGAGACGTTTCCCCTGCCCGGTCGTACCTGCCGTCTTACCATTCTGAGCTGGATTCATCCAGCCGTAACCCTGTGCATGTACACTATATGATACTGTCGGCATCGCCTCCGCTGCCTGTGTGGTATTCGTTGGCAATACGATCACACTGAGCAGCATCACAAGCGATAATAAAAATGCTCCTATTTTTTTCATAATCCTGTATGCGTCCTTGAAAGCCCGCTTCTCCTTCACTTGATTTTTGTAAATCACATAATTGACATTTATTATATATAATTTTCCTGTTCTTGTCACGAACTTTCTATTACATTCTGTTTTACTGGATTGTTACACGGATCTCTGCAACCTTTCCATCACGGATACGCTGTGCTGCTTCCCCGGATACAGTTGCTGCCTCACAGGACTCTATACTTCCATCAGCCGCCACAAGTTCGTACTTTGTAACTGCATACTGTCCCGGAATCAGATCCCGCTTGCTGCCACAGTCATATACAACCTTGATTTTGCCAAACAACGTTGTCTCTACCTTGCCGTCGTCCTTCACAAGATATGCCGGGATTGCCGGTGCAAGCTTAAATGTAAGTGTACCATCCTGCATTGTAAATAACTTCTCGCCGTTCATCATAAGCTCCCACATCTGTAAGAACTCTGCAGTTGAACCACTCAGTCTTGCGACAAAGCCCTTTCCGTGGATCTTCTCATTGAAGTTTGCAGAGCTTACTAAGAAGGATGAATTCTCGAGCGGACTTCTGCCGTATGTCTCATAAGGCAGGAATGGAACGCCCATCTTCTTTAAGTCTGCGAAATACTCTTCATACAGTCCGGACTTCAACAGTTCCAGTAAATATTTGTACTCCATATGCAGCCAGATGGATTCGTTCTCCAGCCAGCCTGGGGAGAATGCACGCGCACGTCCAATCTCGTAAGAGCATTTTGTAAGTGGTGCATTTACCTTGTACATATCAAGCTTCTTGTCATACATATCTGAAGCCTTTACCTTCTCATAAAGTGCTTCCTTCGCCGCATGTGTCTGTGGCAGCTTCAGGTAACGAACCGGTCCCTCTAAGAACAACGGGATATCAACCACCTGCAGATTCTCCGGTGTGATCACGCCGTCCTTTTCTGTGTAATCCGACATGCTGTATGCCATATAAGCCGGTGCAATGCCATCTTTCATCGCACAACCAAGTTCAATTCCTTCCTCTACATATGCGATCATGCGGTCAAGAGTTGCAATAAGCGTTGCAGCCGGAATCGTCTCTTCTTTTCCATCAATGCCAAATGCGGTCTTCTCACGATATGCTTCCTTTGCGATATTCACTGCATTCCATACTGCCAGACGGTCACCGCCCTTTGTATAATTCTTAAGTGCTGCATCTGTCTTTTCAATCAGCTCGGCAAGCTCTGCAGGAACGTCTACCGCACGGTCAAACTTCGCAAGCTCCTCACGCAGGAACAATAACATCCGCTGTAATTCGTATGTCTCGCAGACAGAAGAACCGAATAATCCCGGCAGACCATTTAACGCGTCATACCAGCCCGGCTTTCCACCTTCCATCTCGACACCGATGCCCTTCATATCGAGTGCATCGAACTTGAGTGTACTCATCAGCACAAGCTTCGTTGCAAGATTTGAAGTATAAACGTCACCCTTTCCATACGCTGTACGCGCCTTGTCAAATGTTACCTCTGCCTTCTTCTCCTCGTCGATCGAGTTGTACTGTCTGACACCCTTGTCTGTCTTGACATAACGCTTCACACGTGGAAGAACCGTTGCCTTTGACTCATAGTAGGTGTAATCCTTCTCATCAAAGAGCATCGTCTCTTCCTTCTCCGGATAGACAGACAGATATGCATCCACAAGATCGAGATTGTATGTCCAGTGGTCACTCCAGTAGCCCTCACCGAAATCTGCATTCAGATTCTCAACGCTGTGTTCCATCACTACGGCGAAGAACTTGTCTTCCTCAACGGTAAGTCCAACCTTCTTGTTGTAGATCTGCGCATATAATTTACCCGGTGTAAATGGTTTTGCAAACAAGTTTTTCAGAACATCCGCATTCTCAGTTACATAGGAGAGCACTTCTGCTTCTGTCTCCGGCTTTAATGAATATGTAATCTGCTTTACCTGCAATGGATTGTAGCCATCCAACTGCAGCAGATCGTAAAATACTTTGATATTGTAATCGCCGACGAAGTTCGCAAAATAGATATCGCTTCGACGGTTCTGGTTTACATCACGGAAGTTTCCATTTCCCTGTGAATAATATTCCGGAAGCATGGAGAAGAAATTGTAATCACGTTCCACATCGCCGTGCTTTCTGGAATATACATAGAAGATATGTCCACCCGGAAGCTTCACCGGATATCCGCCACGCAGGACGTTGTCAATATAGGTCTGCTTGCAGTATGCATCGAAGACTGGATCTGCCGTTGTCGTTGCGATCGTGTCTGCAAGTTCATTGATGATCGCATCATTTTCTTCATGCTTTCTGGCAAAATACGCTGCATCCAAGCCCGCATTTGCAAATGTATGGAACAGCTCCTTCGTACCTGCCTGTCCGTATACAGAGTAGATCGTGTGGCTGTCTGTAATCTCCTCATGTGCACACGCAAAGCCTGCCGGTACCTGATTGGCGCAAAGCTGATGCTCTGCTGCAAGTGCAAGCACTTCTGTCTTATAGAAATTCACCGGTTTTGTCAGGCTTGTATCGTAATCAAAGATCAGTTCCGGATCTGCGATGATCGGAAGTTTTTCGCCGTTCTTATTGACAGATACCATGAAGTTTCCTGCCTCTACCTCGGAAACTTCTGCCGCATCGGCAAGTGCGATACGCACACGGTAATATGGGAGCTTCTCGTTTACATCCTCGACCTGCATCCAAGCCTTTGTCGTCTGTGCCGTCTCCTTCATATCCTTTAATGCGATACCGTATGGAAGCAGTGCCGGCATACCATCTAACACTTCCACGTCCTTCTTCGCACCAGCGAGATTCGTGATCGTCACAGTACGGACCAGACCGCCGAGACGCTCGTTTGGCATTGTGTAGTACAGGACATTTACTTTGATGCCAAGTGCTTCGTTTGTCTCCTCGATTTCCAGCTCGTTCATACCGATGTACATCTTGTGTGGCATATCGTCGTCCACAAACGGCTCGTAGAATGTTCCGTCTACCTTCAGGAACGTGCGGAAGCCCATCGTCTTTGTAAACTGGTAGGACTGATGTGCCGGATAAAATTCCATGATGGAATGATCTTTGTTCTCTGAGCCGAAGCTGCAGATTGCCTGTCCACGGTTAACGTAGAAGTTCCAGAGCGGGGTTCCGTGGATACCGCTGATGCCCGGGAGGAAGCTTGCGAAACAGGACTGTTTGTTGTAGTTTTCGATTACAAAGCGGTTCTTATTGTCAAACATATTTTTCCCTTTCTAAATCGTACGGATAATTGTGGTTCTGTGTCTCAACGAATAATGAATATTACATTTCTACGCAGACGCGCTCTCGCTCACTTCCACACGCAGCAGACACTAAACTCCCTGTGTCTTCATTCTTCAGACACAGCTCGTTAAGTGCTGGCGTGTTCCAATGGTCTGCTTAAGAAACTGTAATATTCATTATTCGATATTCATGTTCCCACAATTATCCTGTATTATTTATAAATATCTGTTATCCTTGTATTCAGACGCTTGTTATTACTTTGCTGCGTTTGCCAATTCTACCAGCTGATTCTTGTCGAGTGGCAGGATTGGGGAGTTGTCGTCGCAAGTGTCGCGGTTTTCTACGATCACAACTTCGCCGTCTGTATCCATGATATGGTTGTGCCATGTACCTTTCTTGATGTTGTAGATCTTGTGCGGCTCCATGTGTACGGCTGTGATCTTGCCCGGCTTATCGCCTTCGCCTGCGAGGAACAGTGTACAGTGTCCCTGTACCAGTACGAATACCTCGTCCGTATATAAATGCTTCTGCATTGTCTTTACATTCTCGATCAGCAGATCGTCACAGAACTTTAAGACTGCGACTCTCCAGCTTTCGTAATCCACAAGTGGTTTGTAGCCTTCCGGCTGAAAATCTATAATTTCAATTCCTTCCATAATTGGTTCCTCCTTAAGCAAGTGTTACTTCGATTGTGTGCTGTGCATCCTTGGAAAGTGCCTCGATATCTGCACGCTTGATCACTGGTGTTCCGGCAAAGTCATAAGCATTTCCATCGATTGTGATTGCGCTCACCTTGTAATCAGCCGGTGCCTTCTTCTCTGCATTCTTCATAACGATCTTGATATTTCTGTCTGCAAAGATCATCGAAAGTCCTGCTTCCCCATTTGCATCAAACTGCTCTGGAAGAAGCTGTGGCACGAATGCCAGATTTCCCATCTGACCGCGCACACCAAACATCTGTGTGATCACCGTTACAAGCAGCCAGCTTGCAGCACCGGTCAGATAGTGGTACACGCCACGTCCCTTGGCATCCACATACTCCGGCACACCCGGATAGATGCGGCTCTTCTCGACATCGTTGCAGTGCTCAAATAATGTATTAAATACTTTATACGCTTCCTTCGCGAAGCCTCTTTGATAAAGTGCATTTCCAAACATCGTTGCCATGTGACAGAACACGGCACCATTTTCCTTGTGGCCATACGCGAATCCAAACATACGTCCAAGATCCATCTTCACCTCATGGAAATCGGTGTTCAAACGGTAACCGCCAACAGAAGCATCGTACAGATACTTATCTGCGGATTTCACGATCTGGGCCACCTGTTCGTTGGTTGCTGTCTTCGACATGATCGTAAATACCTGTGAGGTAAGCATCATACGGACGCCGCCATTGATATCGCCCTCAACCGCCTTGCCGGAGTTATCATAATAACCGTTGAAGAAGCCATCGCCCTCTGCAGTCTGTACCCACTCGGTCTTGCGGATGTGCTCACGCATCCAGTCTGCCTTCCCCTTGAGGTTTGCAGCAAGCTCTGCTACAGAGATCTCTACCTTCTCACCGGATAATGTATGTCTGCAGGTATCGCAGTAGTTCATCAGAACTTCACGCTTCTTCGCCACATCCTCATACAGATCTGCACCGGATACGAGAAGCTGCTGCATCTCCTTTGCGATCTTCACGGTCTTTTTGCCGGATGCCTCGAATGCTGCAAGCAGTCCTGCGATGTGATCCATATTGTCTGCGTACATCGTTGTAAATGCCACGCTCTCACCACGCTGTGCTGCCATATCGAGTGCATCGTTCCAGTCTGCACCACGCAGGCGGATCTCATTGTGATCTCCGACATCGTAGAAGGAAGACAGATTCTGAATCAGCAGATGCTCTAACAATGTTCCGGAGTATACATTTCCTGCTGCATCCTTCTGCTTTTCACCCTGTGAGATATCCCAGTCTGTATCGCGGTCCTCGCCACGACAGATCAGAAGATCCTTGAAATATGTATTTTCTTCTAACAGGATATCCAAATCTCCTGTCTGATTGATATAAAGCTCGGTTGTCAGATATGGCCATACGCCGTGATCCATCCATACACGCGCGATACCATTACGGTCAGCGATAAATTCGCCCTGCTTGCTTCCTATGATTGTTGCATTTGTACCATCGAGACGCACACCACCGAAGTTGTCGATCAGCATCTGACGCACGCCATCCGGATTCATGATAAGAAGTGCCAGACAATCCTGCCACAGGTCACGCCATCCACGGCCGCCCTTACCATAATCATGATGTGGAAGGAACGAACATCCATAGATCCGACGCAGCATTGGCTGGAAGCTTACCCACTTCATCCACTGGTCGAAATCCTTGTTGCCTGTGTGGTAAGAGACATTGACCTTCTCCTGCCAGTATGCGATTGTCTCATCCCATGCCTTGTCAAACGCCTTGACACTCAGGAACTTATTTGCAGCTGCTGTAAGCTCTTCTGCGCTGTCGCCATAACCCATTGCGATCACATAGGAGATTGTCTCACCGGCAGCCACCTTCTTCTCTGCAAATACAACACCGCCCAATGCTTCGTAGCCGTCGATGCCTTCGCCCTTTGCATATGGCGCAAGTGGATTCTTATAAAGTGCACGTGGGTTCTCCAGATTACCGCCCTCGCCAATGAAATCCTCTACGATTGGATAATAGCCGATCGGTGTCTCGTTCTCATTTCCACCGAACACACCATAGTTGATCTCGTTGCGCTTATGTCCACGCTCGTCAAATGTCATCGTCGGCTTTACAAGGATGCCTGTCTCATTCGTTGTGATGCGATGAAGCAGAGCCGTTACGTGACGGTGGTCACGGATATTGTCTGCAGATCTTGCGTAAAGCGGAATTGCTGTTACGACCTGCATTGTCATTTCCTTGTCTGAAATATTTGTAAGCTCTACCTTCAGGAGTTCGAGCTTCTCACCGCTGATTGGTGACACGCTGGATAGCGCTGCCTTCACACCGTTCTTCTCAGATGTACGTGTGATCTTGTGATGCATGAAGCCTGCCTCCAAATAGGTTGGTTCCTTGTCCTCTGTAAAAAGCTCTGCCTGCTGGGCAGCGGAACGCCCAGTCAATGACCAGAGTGTCTTGCCATTGATCTTGCACCATACATTTCTGGATGACTTGTCATTGTGCAGATTCTCACAGCTCACCGGTGGCATAAGGAATGAATTCTGACTCATCTTCGAGTCGCCTGCGAGATCGGGTGCAACCGAACTCATAACCCCTGATTCATTTGCGATTGGAAAATAAAGATAACTAAGCATCTCTGGATTCTCCATAGTAAAGTCGCCCTGATTTCCTACATAATTAATCTTCATTTCAACACTCCTTTTTATTAAAATTCTTATATTATTTTCTTGTTTTAGAGGTTGTCTGACAGTCTCTGCAAACAACCAGATGCGCGCAATCACGCACATTACAATTATATCGTATTTTTCCACATAAGAAAAGAGACGTCTATCATTTACGTCTCTTTTTTTAGTAAAATTTTACTCATCATTTGCATTTTTATTTTCGGTTGGCAGGGTCCATCTGTTCCCGCCAAAAAAGTCTGCCTCCACAGCATCGTGTGTCACCAGAAATGTTGTCTTCCCCGCAGTCTTTTCCTTCACATACTGCATCACGATCTGCTTCGTCGTTACATCCAATCCTTTAAATGGCTCATCTAAGATCACGCATTCTACATCGTACAGCAATGCCCGAAGCAAGGCGATCCGCCGCCGCATGCCACCACTTAGTTCCATGACGTTCTGTTTTAAGTCATCCGCCGTGATACCAACCTGTGCTGCCTCCTGTTCTATCCTGCACTTCTGCGCATCCCTTTGTGCATGCGTCTTCTTACGTTCCAGCACAAGGGCAATATTCTCATAGGCTGAAACATCCTCGCACAACCGGTCTTCCTGAAACAATACAGCTACCCGCTCTGGCATGCCAGTTACTTCGCCGCTGTCCGCCTTTTCTAATCCTAACAGAATCCGAAGCAGGGTTGTCTTGCCACAGCCCGACGCGCCCATGATCACAGTCGTCTCTCCCGATGGGAACTCTTTCGAGATATGGTTTAACACCTGCTTATCACCATACGCTTTCGATATATTTTTTATTCTAATGTCCTGCATCCGTATCCTCCATAAAACGTGAGCACGGATTAAGCAGCCTCGACAGTCCTGCCAGAAATACCTTCTCCGCCACCACGCTGATTACCACAATGATCACCGTCCACGCAAGCAGGTCGTCGGTATCAAGGTATATTTTTGCTGTATAAAGCATCTTACCGATCGAACCGTTCGGCACGCCGATGATCTCTGCAGCGATACCTGCCTTCCATGCCATACCGGTTGTCACACGGCAGGCAGAAAGAAGAAACGGACGAATCTTCGGCAGCTCGATATAGCGGAAGCGTTTGCGCCATGGCAGTTGAAAGACTGTTGCGACCTCCTGCATCTCCCGGTTTTCTGCACGTAGTCCCTCTAAGACATTCTGATATATGATCGGAATTACGATCAGGAACGATATGAATACCGACAGATTCCGGGCGGACAGCCAGATCAGACAGATCACGACGAACGATGCCACCGGCACACTCTTGATCATCGCCATCCACGGCCACAGCAAGGTCTCTACAACCGGGTGCTTCGCCGCCAGATAAGCAAGCAGGCAGCCCAGAATCAACCCAAGCAAAAAACCGCCTGCAATATGGTAGAACGAGAACCATATCGCACGCGCAAAGCCCTCCACCCGCCAGATCGTGCAAAGCCGTCTTGCAACTGCAACCGGTGTCACAAGCAGGATCCGCTGGTGGATGAGAAGTGCTGCAATTTCCCAAAAAGTGAGTGCAAGCAACGCTGCACCCACTTTCTTTAATACTTCTTTATAGTTCATATTTACAATCCATAATAAAAATCATCGGCTGGGAGTGTACCGCCAACTGCCTGTGGGTTCTCGTCAAAGAGAATCTGCAGATATCCGCTGACACTGTCCTTCATTTCCTGTCCCTTCAGGAACGTGATATGGCATTTCGGAATCGCCTTCTCTGCGAGCGGCGCCTTCGCCACGATACCATATCCGGCGATCAGCTCTGCCGCATTGGCTGCATTGTCATTTGTATAAGCAACGGAAGCCTCATACTCTGAAAGGAACGTCTCAACTGCCTGTGGATGCTCCTTCACGAAATCTGTCCGGGCAACAACCACACCAGTCACGATATCACAATCCTCGATCTCTGTCCATGCATCATTTAAGTCGATTGCAACGCGCAAGCCGTCAACCTGTCCCATTGCGGCTGTCGCAAATGGCTGTGGTAACATAGCAATTGCTTCAGAATCATTTGCAATATAAGACAGTGCTTCCGTTGTATCTGCACACCACTGGATCGTAAGACCACTATCCGGATCAATGCCATTTTGCTTCAAAATATGGCGCAGTGTGTATTCTGGTGTTGCACCCTGTCCGGTTGCATACAGTTTCTTGCCTGCCAGATCCTTAATGCTCTGTACGCTGTCTCCACGCTCCACGATGTTCAGGACTCCCAGTGTGTTAACTGCAAGGATCTGCACGCCACCGTTCGTATTGTTATAGATCACAGAAGCCAGATTCGATGGAACCGCTGCAATGTCGATATCTCCCTTTGTAAGCGGTGCCACAAATGTAGATGGATCCGTCGACAGATCTGCAAACTCATATGTGCCCTTTGCAGTCCCATCTTCAGCATCCTTCATCAGCTTGACCATACCCATTGCGGTCGGGCCGGACATCGCACCGACACGAACTGTCACATTGTCCGTTTCCTCTTTCTTGCCACACCCTGCCAAAAGTGCGCAGAACATAGAAAGAGCCAGCAACAAAGCAAATACTTTCTTCACTGCCGGTCTCTTCTTTACATTTCGTCTCATCTCGTTCATAGATTTGCTCTCCTTTAATTAGTTAAATATGTATTAGATCTTAGCTGTGTTGCATTTCGCAGTCACACCATCGATCATCCCTAATTTGCCGGAAAGCGCACTGGTACACGACATCGGCGCATCCATAACGACGGATATGATAGAAACACCCTTCTTCTCATACGGAAGTCCCATACGGCCGATGATATAGTCTGCATATTCATGCAGAACCGCATTCACCTTCGCCGCCTGATCTCTCTCATATACGATAATACTGATTACGGAAATTCGCTTATCCATAGTACCCTCTTTTATTACTCGCCTTTCCACGCGGGACGAACCCTTGTGCGTCAGAACGAAATGAAACAACTTTAATCTTCTTCAATATGCTCGCAACCCTGTGCGATAATTGTGCGGACATGTTCATCCGCCAGAGAATAGAAAATGGATTTTCCTTCTCTTCGGTTCTTCACCAGTTTATTCTGCTTCAAGATACGAAGCTGATGTGAGATTGCGGACTGTGTCATGCCGAGTGCTTCCGCCAGATCACACACGCACACCTCTGCCTCGAATAATACGAACAAAATCCGTATTCTCGTCGAATCGCCAAACACCTTGAAGAGCTCTGCCAGATCATACAACTCTGTCTCACTTGGCAACTTCTCATTCACAATCTTCAGCAGATCCTTGTGTACCTCGTGACTCTCACAACATTCAATCATTTTCTGTGTCTGTGCCATAGTATCCTCATTTCACACTAAAGTTTCTTTACAAACAATGTACGGATCGCATTTAACACTGCCAGTATCATAACTCCGACATCTGCAAAAATGGCAAACCACATATTTGCAATACCAAGTGCGCCGAGTACCAGACAGATTACTTTAATACCAATCGCGAAATAAATATTCTCATATACGATACGGATACATTTTCTTGAGATCCGGATCGCCTTCGAGATCTTCAGTGGATCGTCGTCCATCAATACGATGTCGGCAGCTTCAATCGCTGCGTCGGAACCAAGCGCGCCCATCGCAATACCGATATCGGCACGTGAAAGAACTGGTGCGTCGTTGATTCCATCACCCACAAATGCAAGTTTATCCTTTTCCGACTTTTTCGTCAATAGTTCTTCAACCTTTTCTACCTTATCGCCCGGAAGCAGCTCACTGCATACCTCATCGATGCCTAGCTGTGCGGCTACATGATCTGCCACATTCTTGGCATCTCCGGTCAGCATAACGGTCTTCTCAATACCGGACTTCTTCAGTGCGGCGATCGCCTCTGCCGCATGCTCCTTGATGACATCGGAGATCAGAATATGTCCGGCGTATTTACCATCAATCGCTACATGGACAATCGTTCCAACATGGCTGCAGTCGTGATACTCGATACCGAGCTTCTTCATAAGCTTTGCATTTCCAGCTGCAACAACCTTTCCGTCCACCTTTGCTGTCAGACCATGACCACCGATCTCCTCCACGTCACTGACGCGGTTCTTATCGATCGGCTTGCCATACGCACGCTGTAAGCTCTTGCTGATCGGATGGGTGGAATAGCTCTCTGCAAGGGCTGCATATTCGAGCAGTTCCTCATCCTTATATGGGCTGTGGTGGATACCATTTACTTCAAATACGCCCTTCGTCATCGTGCCGGTCTTATCGAATACGACGATCTTCGTCTGCGACAATGTCTCCAAGAAGCTTGAGCCTTTGACAAGGACACCTTCCCGGCTCGCGCCGCCGATGCCTGCAAAGAAGCTAAGCGGGATACTGATTACCAGCGCACATGGACAACTGATTACAAGGAATGTCAGGGCACGATATACCCAGTCGCCCCATTCCGGTGCAAGCCCCATAAATGCCATCCGCACGATCGGCGGTAAAATGGCAAGTGCCAGAGCACCATAGCAGACTGCCGGTGTATAGATCTTCGCAAACTTCGAGATAAAGTTCTCGGAGCGGGATTTTCTGGAGCTTGCATTCTCTACCAGTTCCAAAATCTTCGATACCGTCGACTCGCCGAATTCCTTCGTCGTACGGATCTTCAAAAGTCCGGTCATGTTGATGCATCCACTGATGATCTCATCATCCACGCTTACTTCCCGCGGTACACTCTCACCGGTCAGTGCACTTGTATTTAAAGATGATGTTCCCTCAACAACGACTCCATCGATTGGCACCTTCTCACCCGGCTGTACAACGATAACCGTACCGATCTCAATCTCATCCGGATCAACCTGCTCAAGCTCTCCGTCCTTCTCTACATTTGCATAGTCCGGGCGGATATCCATCAGATCACTGATGTTCCGGCGGCTCTTACCAACGGCGTAGCTCTGAAACAGCTCTCCAATCTGATAGAAGAGCATAACCGCAGTGCCTTCCTTGTAATCACCGAGTGCGATCGCACCGATGGTGGCAACTGCCATCAGGAAATTCTCATCGAAAATCTGTCGGTTCAAAATTCCCTTTCCTGCCTTCTTCAGGATATCATATCCGATTACAAAATACGGAATCATATACAGTCCGACCCGCACGTATCCTTTCACCGGGATAAACTGCAAAGCGATCACCAATACCGCTGCAATAATGATCCGAATCAATACCTTCTTCTGCTTCTTCGTCATAGCCGTCACTTCCTATCTCTGTCTGCTTCTTCTACTTACTTATGCACACCTGCTGCATCTGTGCAGATCTCTTATAAGAAGATCTCGCAGTCATCCTCTACCTTCTTGCAGTTCTTCAGAACGTCCTTCATAACTGCCTTTGCATCTGCACCTTCTTCAAACTCTACGATCATCTTGAGTGCCATAAAGTTTACAGTTGCGTCCTTGACACCAGCTGTATTCTTAGCAGCGTCCTCCATCTTATTTGCACAGTTTGCACAATCAACATCAATTTTGTAAGTTTTCTTCATCATCGTATCTCCTTTTTTCTTGATATCATATGAACAATTATTCATATGTTTTTGTTTATTATAGCATTCCTTTTTCAGATGTCAACTATCAATTTCCATTTTTTCCTGTTTTTTTATCACGCAGATCATTATGACAAGCAGGCTCAAAAATGCTGCCAGACTTCCTGCCGCTCCCAGACTGATTCCACGCCCGGATAAATCAAATTTTGCACTCACACCAAGTACAGCCGTCACCGCTAACAGAATTCCGATCAATCCCTCTCCGGCGATCAGTCCGGAAGAAAATAAGATTCCATCCTGCACATACGCCTCATTCTTTTTCCTTTCATAAAACGCGCGCAACAGACCGCCAACCATGATCGCTGTTGACAGATGAATCGGCAGATACAATCCGATAGAAAAAGGAAGCACCGGAATCCCAACGATCTCAACCGCAACTGCGATAAATACGCCGATCAGAATCAGTCCCCACGGCAGATAATCTCCCATCACACCTTCCACAACCAGCTTCATCAATGTTGCCTGCGGTGCCGGAAGCTCCGGATCACCGAAGCTCCATGCTGCCTGCAACAGATACAGCACACCACCGATTGCAAGTCCGGAAACAACCGCCCCGATCAGCTCTCCAACCTGCTGCTTCCACGGTGTTGCCCCGACGATAAAACCAGTTTTCAAATCCTGCGACGTATCCCCTGCCATTGCCGCGACAATACAGATGACCGTTCCCATTGAGATTGCAACTGTCATTCCTTTTAATCCGGTCTGCCCGGTTAATTTCAGCACAAAGGATGCAAGCAGCAATGTCGCGATTGCCATACCAGATACCGGATTGTTCGAAGAACCGACAAGACCAACCATCCGTGCACTGACGGTTGCAAAGAAAAATCCAAACACGGCAATAAAAAGTGCCATCGGCACAGACAGCCGGATCTGTGGCATCACACACAGGAACAACAGGATTGCCACAATTCCAATGATCACATACCGCATCGGAATATCACGTTCTGTCCGTTCCCTTCCCGTATTCCCATAGCCACGCACTGCCTTACGGAAGGTCGTCACGATCAATGGCAACGTCTTTACAAGGCTGATAATTCCGCCTGCCGCAACTGCTCCGGCTCCAATATAGCGGATATAGTTTCCCCACAATTCCCATGTGGTTAAAGTGCCGATTGCTCTCGTCGCTGGAAACAAGATATTATCCCCACCAACCAGCACGAACGCCGGCATCAGCACGAGCCAGCCAAGTACCGCCCCACTTAAGAGATACGAAGAAACGCGCGCGCCGCAGATATATCCAACACCCACCAATGCCGGTAGCACGTCGATACCAAAGCCTGCCCCACGCAGCTTCCGGCTTTCAAAATCGACTTCACTTGGAAACAGCTTCAATCCGTCTGCTAAAAATTTATAGACAGCTGCCGCGAGCAATCCTTTTAATACCTTCTTTGCTTTCGCGCCACCCTCTTCTCCAGCAAGCAGCACCTTCGAACATGCCGTTCCCTCCGGGTATGGCAGGCGGTCATGTTCTTCCACGATCAGCGCGTGGCGAAGCGGCACCATGAAAAGCACCCCAAGCAGACCGCCGCTTATGGCAAGCATCGCGATCGTAAAAAAAGACGGCATCGCCGTGCCATGCTCCTTCGCCCACATAAACAACGCTGGAAGCGTAAAGATTGCACCTGCCGCCAGCGATTCTCCGGCGGAGCCGATTGTCTGTACCATGTTATTTTCCAGAATCGAATCCCGCTTTAACAACAGCCGCACAATCCCCATCGAGATCACGGCTGCCGGAATGGATGCGGATACCGTCATACCGACACGCAGCCCCAGATAGGCATTGGCACCACCAAATACAACGGCAAGTAAAATTCCTAAAATAAAAGCTGTCGGTGTAAATTCAGTTGTTTTTTTCATTGTCTGTTTCTCCCTGTTTTTATACTTCTTCACAGATACAGTTTTTCCCATTTTTCCTGCATACATACATTGACTTTTTCCGTCCATCTTATGTATAATTGTAAATAAAAAAAGCGCGAATGGCAGACACATTTCACGACAGAAGGGAGCGTATATTTATGAACAAACAGGTCATTATTTCAATCGGACGAGAGTATGGAAGCGGCGGACATGTAATCGCAGAAATAATCGCCAAGCATTACAATATTCCACTTTATGACAGAAATATTCTCGACGAGCTTTCCAAGGAAACCGGAAATTCTTACGATGTCTATAAGAAGTACGATGAAAAGCCAGCAAATCCTTTTATCACCAGAACGGTACTCGGACAGTCAAACTCCGTAGAAAAGATTATTGCAGAAATGCAGTTTAATTTCCTGAAGGAAAAGGCAGAAAGCGGAGAATCCTATGTGGTACTCGGTCGTTGTGCCGAGGACATCTTACAGGATAATGATGGACTGATCTCCATCTTCCTTGTCGGCGACACCGATGTGAAGCAGAAGCGAATCATGGAAGTCAAGCATGTATCCGCAGACGAGGCGCTCTCCAAGATGAGGCGTCACGATAAAAACCGGAAGCAGTATCACAATTCTTTCTCCTCTGGCAAATGGGGCGATTCCCGGTACTATGATGTCTGCATCAATACCAGCCGCCTTGGTCTGAAAGCTTCAGCAGAAGAACTGATTCGCTATATCGACGCCAGAGTAGCTGCCATGTAATCTGTTTCATCCGCACAATACACGAATATGTTTACACATAAAAAGAGCCTTGCAATCTGCAAGACTCTTTTTTGATTTGTTATTTTATTTAATAATACATGCTCTGCCATCGTTCAAAGGCGTTGCACTCGGTGCTTTGCCTCCCTTTGGTACGAGCACGATCTGAATTCCTTCCAGACGCTTTGCATATCCAACTGTTCCAGCTGTCTGCCCATTCTTCGCCCAGTTCAACCAGCCGAAAGTCTGTGCGTGTACACGGTAGTATACATCATATTTCTCAGCAAGTTCACCAGTCAGTTTGATCTCGATTGCCTCCAGACGCTTCGCCTGTCCAGTCGTTCCGCTGACTACTCCATCGCTAACCCAAGGCTGCCATCCCAATTTCTGCACATGCGTATGATAAGTCACACCACCATCTACACCAAGTGCTTCATTGTTGACCTGAATCCGGATTGCCTCCAGCCGCTTTGCTTCTCCATATGTTCCAGAGAAGGAACCGTCTGATACAAATTGCTGGTTGCCATAGGTCTGCACATGCGTTGCATAATTGATCAAGCCCGGCTGATCACTCTTCGATGCAGCCTTTCCGTACTGTACATAAGAAACAGCGCTGGTTCCCGAAGATGGCGTCATCCCCTTCGGTACTACGTAAATCTGGATTGCTTCCAGACGCTTTGCAAATCCTGACGTACCAGCCGTTTCACCATTCTTTGCCCAGCCAAGCCAGCCAAAGGTCTGTGCATGTACACGATAATACACATCGAATTTGTCTGCGTCGTTGCCTGTTAATTTGATACGGATTGCTTCCAGACGTTTGGCCTGTCCAGTTGTTCCGCTTAAATCTCCATCGGCAACCCAGTCGCCCCAACCAAAGGTCTGTACGTGTGTCTGATATGTGACGCCCAAATCATACGCGCCACTGACCTTGATCTTGATTGCCTCCAGGCGCTTGCCAAGTCCGGTCGTTCCGCTTGTCATACCGTTAAATTTATCTGCCTGCCAGCCATAACTCTGTACATGTGTGCTATACGCTACATTCAGGAACGAATTTGCTGTACTGGATGTCTTTTTTACCGTACAGAATTTGTACATATAATCATTTACAATACTATATCCATAATTTGATGCAGTTGCCCAGCCCTTTCCCCAAGGGTTTTCCTGAATACCCAAGTACTCTGCAAAAGTTGCACAGCCTCTTGTCACATACTGGAATCTCGGATCAACCACTGCATTTTTCAGATCTTCCTGTGAAGCGTATGCCTTCAGATGCTGTACCTGTGCACGTACTCCCAGACGTACCGAACCAAATGCCTGTCCAGCAGCGCCGCCTCCGGTTGCGCCCAGTCCACAGAAATTATACTGCTCAATCTTTACATCGCCGCCGAATCGCAGGAATCCAGTTTCTTTCATTGCCTGTGCAAATACAACACCCGGATCTACGCCCTCTGCAACTGCCTCGTCGTAAAAGATCTGGCAAAATGTCTGCAATGGATTGGACGATGCTTTGATCTCTGTATCATGCTCCTGATAGTAATTCGGGAACGTTGCATTGGACTTATAATACGATACCATACGATCAACGGATGTCGTCGGAGTCGTCATGATTGGTGTCAATGCTTCGGACGTACCACCGTCATATGCTGTACGGATCGTATCCGCGATTGTCGCCTTAGAACCGTAATTCCCATTCTTGGACAATCCATAATATTCTGCAATGGCGGTTGCATCTGCATACCCCATTTCCTTTACTTTATCTTCTCTTGACAAAAAGTTATATACATCGCCATAATTATCGATAAATGCATGCTCGATCAAAACTGCCGGGAAACCAGCTTCCTTAGAACGCTTGATAACGCCTAAGTAATCCGATGGTGAACCATCTGGGTACTGGCTGCCGTCCTCTGTATTCCGGATCTTGATTCCTCTGTTATATAGGCCAAGTGCTACCAGCTTCTGCTGGATTACTTCTGCCAGTTCTTTTCCTTCTGTTCCGATACCCGGTATGTAATTGCCGTTTGGATAATACACCTCGGCACCGCCATGTTGTCCACCAACAGCATTGATATGAATGCTGACAAACACATCTGGATTAAATTTCTTTGCATACGCTACGCGATTAGCAAGATTATTGTCCGTATCTGCAGTTCTTGTCATGTATACTTCAACATGGCTATACTCTTCCAGCTTTGACTTGCAATACTGCGCAATTTTCAACGTCAAATCCGCTTCTCTCAAGCCATATTTACATGCACCCGGATCAGAACCACCATGTCCCGGATCAAGCACAACAACCAGATTCGGGTTGGCTGCCGACTGTGTTGCGATTCCGCTGTCTGCAACACTGTCATCGGCTTCCTGTAAAGCTTCGGTCAGAGAATCAAAAGTCATCTCCTGTCCTTCGGCATCCAGCACGGTAATTCCGTCTTCGCCGCAGGCTTCCTCTGCATCCTGCTCTGCCTGTTCATCCACGACATAGGCATCCGCCTCAGAATCAACATCCGTATTGATACCAAATTTGGCTTCAATTCCGGTATCCACCATACGAACGATTCGTTTCTCTCCGTCTGCAACTACCTCAATCGTGGTTACTTCATATTCTCCGCTCGGCTGGGTATCATCAAACTCCATATTAAACAGCAGGCTTCCCTCATCTACGGTATCCGCAGTCACTTCATAGGAAGTACCAGTCTCCACATTGACGTAAGTCAAAACCGCATCCGAAAGCTTCTCCGTTCCATCTCCAACATCCGCCAGAACAAACTGGCTTCCCGGTGTACATACAACCGGACTTCCGACGACCAGATAATTCAACTGTTCTTCTGTCTGTGCCACCGAAACTGGTTCTGCTGCGCAAATCGGGTCTCCATTTCCCGCAAGCAGCATCCCCGCTGTCAAAATGGCTGCAAGAATCTTCTTACTCTTTTTGAAGCGTATCATGTTACTCTCTCCTTCGTTTTCTACTATAATCCAAAAAACACCATTCCGATTATAATATCATTTTCGCCAGATAGCAATGATTACGCATCCCTTTTTCGTCATTTTCTTGTAAATTTCCTGTAATTTTCACTATCGACGTAGTTTTCTCTTCCGTTTATAGCCGGTATACTTCTGTTTTTTCTCGTAACGTGCCCGTAACTTCTCCGCACTCAGCGTCAGATACCGGAATAAGGATTCCGCCGCAAATCCGAACACAACCATCAGCAATATACACCGGTTTGACATATCACTTAATGCGAACAGCTTCTTCAGGAAGATTCCGGAGAATACAAGTCCGAATATATTCAGGAAGATCACGCCGTACTTCATCTTATTAAGCGGTTCGCTGATCTTAAATAAAATCATAAATCCAACAACCGACAAAACCAGTGTTGCGGCTGTCGCCACACTCGCATCCGGAAGTCCGAATACCGATCCAAGCATGACAAGGGCTCCGACTGCAATCACATCGGTCAGACCGCCCGGCAGTGCCTTAAGCAGCACATTCGTGATAAACCTGCCTTCGATCCGGTTCTTGTTCGGCTCTAATGCAAGCAGGAATCCCGGTGCGCCGATTGTGAACATACTGATCAAGGATACCTGCGCCGGTTCGAGCGGATATGTGATCATCAAAACCATCGAGAATACTGCCATCAACAGAGAAAATATATTCTTTACAAGGAACAGACTCGCTGACCGCTGTACGTTGTTAACGACACGCCTGCCTTCATACACAACATCCGGCATATGTGCAAAATCCGAATCCAGCAATACAACCTGTGCTGCCTGCGCTGCTGCCTCACTTCCCGATGCCATCGCCACGCTGCAGTCTGCATCCTTCATCGCTAAGATATCATTGACACCATCGCCGGTCATCGCAACTGTATGTCCTTTGATCTGCAATGCCTTCACAAGCTTCTGTTTCTGCTTCGGTGTCACACGTCCAAAGACAGTGTACTGTTCCACTGCATCCCTAAGCTTCGCCGCTGTATCAAGTGTGGTCGCATCCACATAATTCTCTGCACCCGGGATTCCCGCCTGCAGCGCAACCTCAGAAACTGTTCCCGGATTATCACCGGAGATAACCTTGATTGCCACGCCCTGATTGTTAAAATATTCGAATGTCTGCTTTGCATTTTCACGAATCGGGTTCGCAAGTATGACAAATCCAAGCGGAATCACCTCTTCTGTAAGTCCGTGCTTTAAATCTGTTCCTGCGTATTTTGCAAAAAGCAGGACGCGGTCACCATCCTTCGTGAAGGTTGTAATCTCTTCTTCCACCGTCGCATATGCATCTCGCAGGACAAATTCCGGCGCCCCTAATATATAAGTTCCTTCTGTAAATACGATTGCACCGTATTTCGTTGTTGAGGAAAATGGATAGCGCTCCACAACCATCCGATGCGGTGTCGCACCATCATTTTCTGCAAATGTGCGGAGTGCCTGCATCGTCGCATTGTTGTCGTTCGATGCAAGAGTATAATCCACAAGTAATTCCTGCAATTCCTCCGGCGTGTGCAACAGATTCTTCCCGTTCTTACTGCATATGATCTGCTTGACATTCATCGTCGGCTCGGTGATCGTACCGGTCTTATCCACACACAGCACATCGACACGTGCAAGTGCTTCGATACTCTTCATATCATGCAGCAGCACCTTCCGGCTGGCAAGCTTCATGGTGCTGAGAGCCAGTGCGATTGTCGTAAGTAAATATAATCCCTCCGGAATCATACCGATGATCGCCGCAACCGTCGCTGTCACACTCCGGCGAATTGTCTCATGGTTGATAAAATGGCTCTGATAAAACAACAGAAGTCCGATTGGGATGATAACGATACCAACCCATTTGACGATCTGGTTGATTGAACGGATCATCTCAGACTGCTCGCCGCTTCCCATCGTCTTTGCTTCCTGTGAGAGCTTCGCGATGTAGGATTCATTTCCGACGTGAGTAAGTTCGGCGTGGCATTGTCCGGATACGACAAAGCTTCCGGAGAACAGTTCGTCGCCGGGATTTTTCTCTACCTCGTCCGCTTCTCCGGTAAGCAGCGATTCATTGACCTGCACGCTTCCTTCCACGACGACTGCATCTGCGCAGATCTGGTTGCCCGCCTCCAAGATGATCTCATCATCCTGTACAAGCTGTTCGGTTTCAATCTTCTGCTTCACGCCGTCCCGCACGACAATGGCATGCGGTGCATTCAGCAGATTCATCTTGTCCAGTGTCCGCTTCGCGCGGATCTCCTGTATAATTCCAATCAGTGTATTGCCGATGACGATCGGCAGGAAGGTCAGATTCCGGAAAGAACCGACCAGACAGAGTAAGACCGTAATGATCAAAAAGATCAGGTTAAAATATGTGAATGTATTGGAGACGATAATCTCCTTCGTTGTTTTATCGGTAGACAGGTCAGTCTCGTTCGTCAGTCCCTGATTGATCCGCTCCTGTACTTGTTGCTGCGTAAGTCCCATAGTTTTCTCCTTTTTGAAAATACCCTTGCTGCATCCTGCAATCTGATTCTGTATAGTATATTCCTGCAACTATGTTTGCATATGCGATGTATTGAGCCCAAGAAATTCTAAATGTTCTGTTATACAATATTATCATCGTACGCAACCGCCGCCCGGGTATTGCCCCCTCGCTTCGCTCGTCGGCAGATTGTCGGGCGCATCCTAAATATGAATCTACGATTCATATGCGCCCTCCGCTCGCCATCCATGGCTCAGTGGCGGCTTGTTTGAACATCGTGTTCAAACATTGCTGTTATTATCCAGAACATTAAGAACTTCTAAGCCTCAAACATATGCATATTCCAAACATAGTTGCAGGAATTACACATACAGAACCAGATTACAATATACTTTTTTGTATTTTCAACACTTCTTATGCCTTAATTCTATATCTTCCAAATTATTACATATGATAGCACAGGAGATTTGCTGAAACAACGCAAATTCTATGAACTTTTGGTGAATCTTAGGAATCGGCGGTACAGCAAAAATCCGGCAATCGACGTAATAATATCCGTAACCGGAAACGTCAGCCAGAAGAAGTTTAGCCCGATTCTTGAGAATGCATACCCAAGCGGCACAAACAAAAATACCGTTCTTATCACCGTAAGCATACTGCTTGTAAACGCTTTTCCAACTGCCTGAAAGAACACCGGAAATGTCAATGATGTCACAAGCGGAATAAAGCTCACCGCAATGATACGGAACGCCACCTTCCCGATACGGATCACTTCTGCGTCATGCGAGAATACATGCAGCATCTGCCCCGGCATCAGTTCAAAGCAAAGCACACCAATCATCATCAGGGATACTCCATATATAAGTGCCAATGACAGCGTCTTCTTGCAGCGGTCAATCTTCATCGTTGCATAATTGTAGCTTAAGATTGGCACGATACAGGTCTGCATCGCACCGAGCGGAATGAAGAAAAACGCCTGCCATTTGTAATAAAGGCCGAGTACCGTCACCGCCTGATCAGAGAAGGTTGCAAGTACCATATTGAGACCAAATATATAGAACGTGTACGCAGACTGCATCAGGATATTCGGGATTCCCATCTTATAAATCTTGCGGATGTCCGGCAGATATACAGATAACGCCGGTGACTTCCGGAATCCTCTGCGCATGACGATCAGCGCCGCTACGATCTGACCAACGACGGTTGCTGCCGCAGCTCCTGCGATTCCCATCTTCGGCAATCCAAACATACCAAAAATCAAGAGTGGATCGAGTATGATGTTTGTAACTGCACCTGCAATCTGTGCGATCATCGGCGTCTTCATATTGCCGTTTGCCTGCAGAATCTTCGTCCAGATACTCTCCAAAAAAAGTCCAAAAGAAAAGACGCATACAATCCGTCCATACATCACAACCTCTTTGATTACTTCTGCGGAATCCGTCGACATCTTCGCGTATGCGGGCATGAAGAAATAACAGAACACGGCGAATACTGCCCACATAAACAAAGTAAGTGGCGTGCCGATCCCGCCGATCTCGTCCGCCTTTTCATCCTCGGACAAGCCTAAGTAATGCGCCATACACGTATTGATACCAACACCGGTTCCCACCGCAAATGCGATCATCAGAAGCTGGATCGGATAGATGATGGACAGCGCGGTCAGTCCGCTCTCGGAATACCGCCCGACAAAGAAGCTGTCCACAATGTTATAAAGTGCCTGTATCAACTGCGCCAGCATCACGGGCGGTGCCATCTTCCATAATATTTTACTGATTTTCTCTGTGCCAAACAGCTGGCTGTCTTGTTTCATGTTTTACCATTCCTCGCTGTCCCACAAGATTGTGAATGGTCCATCGTTCTCCAACTCGACCTTCATATCTGCGCCAAAGCTTCCGCATTCCACTTTTCCAAATGTCTCCACACATTTTGCCTTGAAATACTCATACATTTCCTCAGCAAAGTCCGGCGCACCCGCCTTCACAAAGCTTGGGCGGTTTCCTTTCTTGCAGTCCGCATATAATGTGAACTGGGATACGACCAGCACTTCTCCGCCTACATCGGTAATTGACAGGTTCGTCTTGCCCTCTTCATCCGCAAAGATCCGCAGGGTGGAAAGCTTCTTCACATAGCGGTCAACCATCTCCTTTGTATCTCCCTCTGCCACACCGAGCAGAAGCAGATAGCCCTTGCCGATGCTTCCGATTGTCTCTCCATCTACTTTTACGGACGCGTGATTAACACGCTGTATTACTATTCTCATGATTCTTCTCCTGTTGTTCTTGTTTTATTTTTCGACAAAAATCAGATATTCTATGTTGTTCTTATCTGTCTCTGTTTCTTGCTAAGCATCCCTATTATACATATGCTTTTTCCTTGTTTCAACTATCTTTTCTCTCTCCATTCTCCAAATTGGGGGAATCTTTCTGTTTTCTGATTTTCTCCCCAATCAGCTTGCTTCTCTCAACCTTCCCATTGGGGGATTTTTCCGTTTCGCCGATTTTCT
>ULJW01003924.1_pt1 | contig 26256 bp, 24 predicted proteins | sample 1950991 | NCBI WGS metagenome assembly ULJW01 (sample SAMEA4835484, study PRJEB28245) | human gut metagenome | biome: gut microbiome; material: fecal sample | place: Denmark | collected 2008 | reverse complement strand
CCTCAGGATAGCCAATATCCGAAAGCTTTTTAACCTCTCTAGTAGAAATATCAACCGGACAAATTTCCGATTTGCAGAAAAATAAATCCTCATCATTATGCTTAAAGCCTGTTTCCATTTCAAATAAATAGGAGCTTTTTTTAGTTGTATAGCTTAAAGCATCCATATCCTCATTAAAATCAGGTAGGCGATTAAAATGAAGCTTATGCTTTAGGACAACTAAAACCGCATTATTTCTTGATGCGATAATTGAATTATCAAAATCATATTTACGGAAAAAATCAGTAACCATATTTTGCGTAATTTGACAGGCATCAACAATTCCTAGCTTTAATTTAAAATCAACATTTGAAAACTTAACAATTTGATGCTCACTATATTTATATTTCATAATATCACCTACCCAATAAGAGCACTTTTGATATCAATCTCATCACTTTTAATGATGATTTCCTTATCATCACACAAACCAACAAGATAGCCCTCTTCGGTTATCCTCTTAGCTAAATAGGCTTTACCCTTATAATTAAAGCTATGATTTAAAATAATACTCAATTCCTGGTATTGATGAATTAAAGATTTAGGGTTGGTATCAATTAGCATATCATAATGCTTCAAAATCAAATCAATTAATTGATCCTTGCCAATAGACACATAATCCAAAATGCCAGGGACATCAAGCTCAGGCTTAGCGAGCATATTAAGGCCAATGCCTACAATAGAGGCCTCAAATTTAGTTTTATATTCATCCTCAATTAAAATCCCACAGATTTTTTTAGAATCAACATAAACATCATTGGGCCACTTAATGCCAGCATTAATACCAAGCTCCTTAAGAGCGAGGCATACCGCCATCGGAGCGATGATGGTATTATTATGAAGCTTTTTAAACAAAATGGAAATGATAATATCATCAGAAGACAACCAAACTCGATTGTATCTTCCTCTTCCCTTGGTTTGTCTTTTAGCAACTAAACAATCCTTATCCTTAAACAAGGAATAATTAGCCTTAAAAAAGTCATTAGTGGACTCAATTGAATCCACTCGATACATTGTATAGATATTATTAAATGAGTAATTATCTAATCTTATATTATCCATTATTTTAAGGCCTCTAGTAATGACTCTAGACCCTCAACAGTTGAAACATTATAAACAGAAACTTCCTTGCTTGTCTTTTTAATAAAGCTTGAAAGCGTAGCTCCTGGTCCAATTTCAACAAATGTATCAACACCCTGCTCAATCATATAACGAATTGAATCCTCAAAATAAACACTATGGCAAATTTGACGTTCAAGAATATCGTTAATATTTTCCTTAAGCTCAGTACCAGTAACATTATATACAATCTTATAAGAAGGCTCATTTGGTGTATATTCATCAAGCTTTAAGCGAAGCTCTAATGAAGCCTTAGTAAGTAGTGATGAATGGAAGGCACCTGATACATTTAAAGGTAGAGCTCTTCTAGCTCCCGCTGCTAAAAGTAAAGGACAAGCCTCATCAATAGCTTTAGCATCGCCTGTAATTACAATTTGTCCTGGACAGTTGTAATTAGCGATTTCACAAACACCCTCTACATTTTTAATTGTATCTAAAATAACCTCACGTGAAAGGCCAATAATCGCAGCCATCTTACTAGTACCTAAAGGTAGAGCATTTTGCATGATATTACCACGGAAGCTGATAATATCAAGGGCATCCTTAATGCTCCAAACATTAGCAAAGGCAAGGGCACTATATTCACCAAGTGATAGACCACATGCATACTCTGGTTCAATACCATGCTCTTTAATACAAGATGCAATCGCATATGATGTTAGAAGCATCGCCTTTTGAGCATAAGCAGTTTGATTTAAAACGCCAGCCTTATCCTCGAAGCATAATTCCTTTATTTCCGGATTAGCATCATATAAGGCCTTTACGCTTTCATATTTATCATAAAAGTCATGACCCATGCCAACAGCCTGAGCACCCTGACCTGCAAAACAAAATGCAATTTTCATATAATCCTCCTAGCTAATCTTACGATATTTTTGATATCTTTTTTCAAGCAATTCTTTCTTCTTCATTGCCTGAAGCTCATGAATTTTTTCAATTAGCTTTGACTTTAAATCTTTTATAAATTCATCTGAAATAAAACGAATCCCCCCTGCAGGCTCCTTAATTATTTCATCAACAATGCCGTATTCATGTAAATCATGGCTTGTCATTTTCATCATTTGGGCTGCATCTTCAACCTTAACAGTATCCTTAAATAAGATAGATGCAAAGCCTTCTGGTGATAAAACTGAATATACCGCATTTTCAAACATATAAATATAATCAGAAATAGTTAACGCTAAGGCACCACCTGAGCCACCCTCAGATAAAACAATAGCTATAACAGGAACCTTAAGGGTGGAAAACTCCATTAAATTTCTAGCAATAGCACGAGCTTGCCCACGCGCTTCCGCACCACGACCAGGATAAGCGCCTGATGTGTCTACAATTGTAATAATAGGACGATTAAATTTTTCGGCTTGATGAGCAAGCCTTAAAGCCTTTCTAAAGCCTTCTGGTGATGTCATTCCAAAATTGCGCTTTAAGCTTTCATTTAAATTTGTACCCTTAGCTTGACCAATTACAGTTACAGGCATATCTCCTAAATAACCAATACCAGCAATAATACTTTGATCATCAGCGTAATATTGATCACCATGAAGCTCATAAAAATCAGTAATTAATTTATCAATTAATGCCTTTGACTTAATACGTTTTGCACTTCTTGCAATAGTAACACGATCCCATGCTGTTAGATTAGCATATGTTTCATCTCTAAGTTGTTTAAGGCTTAAAGAAACGTCTTTAAATTCATTTGAGGTAGGATCGAGATTAATAATCTTAGCCTCAAGCTCCTCAATTTTTCTTTCATTCTCTTCTAATATCATATTATCTATAATTATGAAGTCTTAATAAATGAGCAAGGGTTGACTTCATATCCTTTCTTTCAACAATATTATCAATGTAGCCCTTTTCAAGTAAGAATTCAGACGTTTGGAATTCCTTAGGCAATACCTCTTTTATTGTCTTTTCAATAACACGTTTACCAGCAAATCCAATTAATGTTTTAGGTTCTGCAAGGGTAATATCGGCAAGAGACGCAAATGATGCACTTACACCACCAGTAGTCGGGTCAGTTAAAACCGCAATATAAAGCTCATGCTCCTTAAGACGAGCTACCGCTTCACTAGTTTTAGCCATTTGGAAAAGAGAAATAATACCTTCCTGCATACGGGCACCACCTGAGCATGTAAATAAAATTACAGGCAAATGCTTCTTTATGGCAAGCTCACAAAGCCTGGCAATTTTTTCACCACAAACACTTCCCATTGATCCCATGATAAAATGACTATCCATTACACCTACTAAAGCACCAATTCCCTCAATTTTACCTTCAACACAAATAATTGATTCATCAATTTGCGTTTGAGCCTGAGCCTTATTTAGCTTATCAACATATCCGGGAAAATCAAGATGATTTTCAGCAATATCGGTAAATAACTCACTATATCCCTCATCCATTACTATCTTTAAACGGTCCTTTGCATATAAACGAGCATTATAACCACATGATGGACAAACAAATAAAGCACTCTCATAGTCAGCCTTAAAAAGGTTTTTTCCACACGATGGACATTTACACATTAAATCATCAGGTATTTCCTTTGGTGATATCTCTTCATCCTTTTTTCTTAAATTTAATTCCTCAAGAAGAGTATTAAATTCATTAATCTCTTCCTTACGCTTGTTGAATACGTTTTGCATTTTGTTCAAACTCCTTTAGGAATTCCTCTACAAAGCCTGTATCATAATATCCTAAAATAAAGGTAGGATGATGTAACAATACATAGTGGAATTCAGTTGTTGTTTTAATACCATCAATAATTAATTCCTCAAGGGAAGCACGCATTTTACGAATACATTCTAGACGTGTTGGTGCAAAAACAATTAATTTTAAAATCATTGAATCATAATATGGTGGAATTTGATATCCTGCATAAACCGCTGTATCAATTCTTACACCCTTACCACCAGGAACGTGAATAAAATCAATAGTACCAGGACATGGTCTAAAATCATTATTCATATCCTCAGCGTTAATACGGCATTCCATTGCATAGCCTAAAATCTTAATATCCTCCTGCTTATAAGGAAGAGGAAGACCATAGGCCGTTTTAATCATTGTTTTTACTATGTCTACATTACAAATAGATTCTGTAACCGAATGCTCAACCTGAATACGCGTATTCATTTCAATAAAATAAAAGTTTTCATCATTATCAACTAAGAATTCAATTGTACCAACTGAATCATAGCTAACATATTTGCAGGCCTTAATAGCGGCCTCATGAAGCTTATCCTTAAGCTCCTTTGAAATACATTGACAAGGAGCCTCCTCAAGCATTTTTTGTTTACGACGCTGTAATGAGCAGTTTCTTTCAAAGAGGTGAATAGCATTACCATGCTTATCACACATTACCTGAACCTCAATATGCTTAGGATTTACGATAAATTTTTCAACATAAAGCTCATCATTTGCAAAAAACTTTTTAGCTTCTTCTTTAGCTTCATTATACATAAGGTCAAATTCATCTGCAGAATTAACCATACGAATTCCTTTACCGCCACCACCAGCAGAGGCCTTAATTAGAACTGGAAATCCAATTTTAATAGCTATTTCCTTACCCTCCTCAAGGCCAACAGCCTTGTAAGAGCCTGGTACAATCGGAACTCCGGCTTCCTTCATCATGCTTATAGCCATTGATTTATTACCCATTTGGTCCATAACCGTAGGATTAGGTCCAATCCAGGTAATTCCACATTTTTCAACCATTGAGGCGAAAATAGGGCTTTCTGACAAGAATCCAAAGCCAGGGTGAATAGCATCACAGCCTGTAAGGCAGGCAATGCTTAAAATATTTTCCATATTTAGGTAAGAATCAGAGCTTGATGGCCCACCAACACAATAGGCTTCTGTGGCAAGCTCACGATGAAGAGCACTCTCATCAGCGGTTGAATAGATGGCAACGGTTTTAATTCCCATTTCCTTGCAGGCTCTAATAATTCTTACAGCTATTTCTCCACGATTGGCAATTAATATCTTCTTAAACATATTATTCACCTATTGCAAATAGCTTAGCTCCGTATTCGACCATTTGTCCTTCTTTAACTAAAATTTCCTTAACAATACCATCACAAGGTGAGGTAATTTCATTCATAACCTTCATAGCTTCGATAATACAAAGCTTTTGACCCTTTGTAACACGCTCACCTACACTAACAAATGGCTTAGCGTCGACAAATGGAGCTTGATGGAAGGTACCAACAAGTGGTGCAGTTACATATTCATAATCATCAGATGCGATTTCCTCATCATTTGAGGTTAGCACGACAGATGAAGTGTTAGGAATAACATTTGTAACTACCTGGGTAGGCTTTTCAAGCTTAATTTTTATATTATCTATCTCAAGATCAATTGAACTAACAGTTGATTTTTCAAACATTTTAATAATTTTTTCAACATCTTCTAGCTTCATTTTATTCCTCCTATCTATTCTTAATTTTTTCACTAATTAGATTACATACATCATTAACCGTCTTAAGTGATTGCATCGTTTCCCATTCAATTTTAATTTCGAATTTTGTTTCCAACTCTAAAATTAGCTCTACGGCATATAATGAATCAATTCCCAAATCCTCTTTAAGACGAGCATCAGGTGTAATCATATTTTCATCTACATTTGCGCATTCAATAAGGAGATTTTTAATTTGTTCAAACATAATAACCCTCCTACTTATTTTTTTGTTCTGTCCAGAAATTATTTAATAAAACCTTGTAAGTACCTAATGAAAAAGGTGGCTTTTTTAAATTATTTAATTCTTCATCTGTTAAGATACCATTTTTAGCAAAGCTTGCACCTGCTTGTTTAAATTTATTTAAAAAGCGTTCCTCACGTGAACCGGTTTTTAGCTCAATCAAGGTTTTAAGTTGTGGACATAAAATAGCTGTATAATTTCCTTTACCACAAATGGCGTCATATTGTGTTAATAATGAATCAAAAACATTTGTAGCCTCAGTATAAGCACAGCTTGAAATTATGACAAACTTTTTATCTGTCATATCAAAACGAATTCCATGAAATGATTTTCCATCAAGAGGAGCTTGTTGACCCTCATATGTTGACATAAATGGCATCATTCTATCGGTAAATAGTTTCATCGTACCAGGCATACCAAAGAAATATAAAGGATATGACTCGATAAAAATATCACATTCCTTAATTTTTTTTAGCATTACACTAGCATCATCATTTTTAATTACACACTCACCTGGTGTTCTTCCCCAACAAGAAAGACAACCAAGGCAAGGCTTAATATTTAAATCATTAATCCAAACATATTCAGCCTCATAGGAAGAATCTCCTTCAATGATTCCCTCAACAAAGGCTTTTGTAGCTTTAAGTGTTGAGGAATTTTCACCCTTTGGGCTTCCGTTTAGAATTAAAACCTTTTTAGGCATTATTCTTCACTCCCATAAATCTGAGCCTTATTAACAGCTGTAAAAGTCATTGATCCCTTAGAATAAATCTTATCATCAACCTTTACAACGGCATCAAATGATGTAAGAGGTCCAGCTTGACGTGTTTTAGTAACTGTAATAACTAAACGATCACCAGGAATTACGGGCTTAATAAATTTAAAATTATCAACCTTTAATAAAACATATATTAAATCAGGATTAGTCCCATCATCTTCCATAACTAGACTTGATAGCTGAGCACACGCCTCAACAATTAAAACACCTGGCATAATTGGTGAATCAGGAAAATGGCCCATAAAATAAGGCTCATTAACTGAAACACACTTAATACCCGTTGCACTAACATTTGGCTCAAGCTCAGTTACACGCTCAATCATTTGAAAGGGTGGACGTTGCTTGATACGCTTGTTAATATCATTAATATTCATCATAGAGAAAGTCCTCCATCAAGTGTTATTGTTTGTCCTGTAATATAAGCTGATGCATCTGAGGCTAAGAAACTTACTAAATTAGCTACATCCTCAGTATGTCCTAACTTGTGAAGAGGAATATTTTTTAAATATTCTTCCTTCTTCTCAGCTGGAATATGATCTAGCATTTCTGTTTCAATAAAGCCAGGAGCTACCGCATTAACACGAATACCATAAGGAGCTAGCTCCTTAGCTAAAGTTTGTGTCATAGAGTTTACAGCACCCTTAGTAGCGCTGTAAACACTTTGACCAGGTAATGAGAATTTACCAGATACGCTTGACATATTTATAATAACGCCTGCTTTTTTTCTAAACATCTTAAGAGCAGCCTGCTGAGCACAGTAAAAATAGCCCTTAACATTTAATTGGAAGCAGTCATCTAATGTTTGGCTTGACATCATAAGTAAAAATTCATCACGAACGATACCAGCATTATTTACAAGAACATCAATAGAGCCATATGCCTTATAAACATCACGAATCATAGCCTTTACATCATCAAGCTTTGATACGTCAGCCTTATAAATCATTCCTTCGCCACCATTGTTTTTAATCTCATCAAGAGTAGCTTGAGCGTGAGATTCAGAATGACTATAATTTACAACTACAGCATATCCGTCCTTTGCAAGACGAATAGCACATGCACGACCGATGCCCTTAGAAGCACCTGTTACGATTGCAACCTTCATTATAAACACCTCTTACTTCTTTAATACAACAGCACAATAAGAACCACCAGAACCATAAGCTGTAACTAAAATAGTTTGTAAATTCTTAGCCTCTACTGTTGTTTCCTTAATATTAGAGCCTGCTAAATATGCCTTAGATGAAGTAATATCTCCACCAAGCATTAAAGCAGCATGAGCACAAGATAGAGCAGCTGATGCAGCACGACCCTCACCTGTATATCTTCTTACGTTGATAATTGGTAATTTAGCTAAAGAATCACCAAATACTCTTCTGTATGAGCTTAGCTCTTCATTATCAATAATATGGTTACCATTTGCGAATCCACAAATAGCATCAATCTCATTAAGAGATACACCAGCCTCAGCTAATGCTTCATTAATAGCAGCATCTAAAGCCTCAGATGAGCCCTCAAGAGTACCGAACTTAACATTCTTATGAGTCATACCATAGCCAGCAACATAAGCATACTTCTTAGCACCACGAAGGTTTGCAGAAGCTTCTGACTCACATACGATTGTTGTCGAACCATCAGCTAAAGTAAAGCCCTTAGCATTTTCATATGGCTTTGTAGGATTTTGAGCAACATAGCCAAGCTTATTATAAAGTTCAGAAATAATTCCAATATTTTCATCACTACCTGAAGCAAGTACAACCTCTTCTTGACCTTGCTCGATAATGTTCTTAGCATAAGCTACAGCCGCAAGACCAGATTGAGCACCATTTGTTATAGTTACATTATAGCCCTTAACACCTGAGCAAATTGATAAATATCCACCAGCGGCGTTGTATACAGTATTAGGGAAGTTAAATGCACTACCAGATGCATTACCCTTTGAAGCAATATTCTCCTCAAATAGGCAGCCCATACCTAAAGCTCCTTCACTTGTACCAACAACGATACCAAGCTTTGTAGCATTTTCATCCGTAATTGTGTAGCCTGCATGCTTTAAAGCAGCCATACCAGAAACAGCCTCTAGCTTAGAGAAGTTATCAAGCTTACGATAGAAGGCCATCTTTAAGCCAAGCTCCTCATAATCAGGCTGACCAACAGTTGAATTAACACAAGATGAGGAAACAGTTACATCAGCAGCTACATTTTCAATATATTTAGAAACACCATTTCCAAGAGGTGAAACAATACCAAAGCCAGTAATATATGTCTTTTCCTTCTTTTCTGGTAAAACAACATTACCCTCACTCTTAGAGAAAATAATACTTGCGTTATTTCCACCAAAGGCAAATGAGTTAGACATTACAGTCTTAAGCTCCTTCTTACGAGCAACATTTGGAACAAAATCAATCTTACCTGCTTTTTCCTTTAAAGCAACTAAATCCTCATCAGAATAGCCAAGAGTTGCAGGAACAATATTAGATGTTAAAGCCTTAATGGCGAAAACAGCCTCGATTGCACCAGCGGCACCTAAGCAGTGACCTACCATTGGCTTAGTTGAAGATACACTTAAATCATCATTTGTTTCATCAAAGATAGTGTGAAGTGATAAGAATTCAGCGTTATCATTCTTAGCTGTACCAGTACCATGGGCATTGATATAGCCAATTTCCTTAGCCTCTACGCCAGAATTTCTTAAAGCCCAGCGAATAGCGTTCATTTGACCCTCGCCATCCTCTCTTGGGGCAGTAATGTGGTGAGCATCTGAAGAAACACCAGAGCCTAAAACCTCACAATACATATGAGCACCACGCTTCTTAGCGTGCTCATAAGATTCAACAATAACAATACCTGAGCCCTCACCTAAAGTGATACCTGTACAGTGATTGAATGATGAGCAAGGATTAGAATCTAGAGCATGTAGAGCAAGGAATCCTGCATAAGGAACAGATGCAAAGGCATCAGCTCCACCGGCAACAACAACATCAGCCTTACCAGCACGAATTAAATCACATGCGTAAGCAATTGAAATAGTTCCTGCAGCACATGCATTAGCAATATTAGTTACAGTACCACCAGCATTTAAATCGCCAGCAACCTGAGATGCAATAGCTGAAATGGGCATCTTTGTAACATCTGAAGCGTCACGACCATTCTTGTAGTAATGTTCAATTGAAACAACACCACCAACACATGAACCAATGATAACACTTACTCTTGAAGATCCAGCAAAATCGGCAAGCTTAGCATCAGCTACAGCCTCACGTGCAGCCTTAATACAAAGCTTAGATACACGGTCAAGATTATCTCCCTTAGATTCAATATCACTAAGATCAGTTGAAACCTCAGCAGCTAGCTTAGCGTAGCAATCTGTAGTATCTACAGACTTAGTTTCCTTAATTCCAGATACAGAATTAATCGCATTTGTAAAGCATTCCTCTACATTATTACCAATTGCACTGATCATACCTAAACCAGTAACAACGCATCTATTTTTATTTTCTGTCATATTATTTTTTCCTTTCGATTTATATTTAAAAAATGGTTGCAAATAATATGCAACCATCTGCTTGAATTAATTGTGTGCTACGATATAAGCAGCTAAAGTATTAATGTTTTGGAAGTTTTCTTTAGCTACACCTGACATAGAAACGCCAAATGTTTCATCGATATAAGTAATTAATTCGATTGAATCAATTGAATCTAGACCAATTCCGTCACCAAATAACATAGTGTCGTCTTCAAGCTCTGAAGCGTCTACTCCTAAATTATTTGTGAAAAATTCCTTTAGTTTTCCTTTGATTTCTAGTTCTGTCATAATATGATTCTCCTTTAATTTTTTTAATTAATATAATTTTAATGCCTAGCATTAATAATTATCTCTTTAATTTATTTTCTCTTCTTTTATGCTATAATATGCATATAAATTAGGAGGCTTAGCTATGAATAATATTAATGGTTTAATTAAAGCTAATCAAATATCTAATAAACTAACTAAAGAATCAATTCAAGAGGCTCTTCTTGTTTTGCTTTCTAAAAAAGCTATTGAAGAGGTTAGAATAACGGAAATCGTTAAAAAAGCGGGTATTTCACGTACAGCCTTTTATAATAATTATGCATCTAAGGAAGAGGTTTTAAATGATATTATAACTACCTTCTTAAATTCAATTAATAGCCGTATTCATATCTATGAAAATCCTACTTCGTATCATTGGTTTTTAATCTTTTTTACTGAGGTTAAAAAGAATGCTCGCTTCTTCAGCTCAATTTCAACTGTAATTCCTAGATATTTATTAAATTTAGCTCCTAGTGGAGAAAATGCATCTAACAATGTCTATGAGCAAAAAGCCTTTGAGGCAGCCATAGGCGTGTTGATTTATACCTGGCTTGATAACCCTAAGGAATCTCCTAGCGAAATGGCTCGTATTTGTGAGATCATGTTTAAGGGCTTTAGTAATATAGCATATATTACCAAAAATGTATAATCAACATTACATTGTTGCTTAAATTTTATCATTTCTCTCAATATCATTCAACCTTTTATAATCGGAGTGTACACTTTTTGTTCTTTTGTAAACCTATATTTTACAAAAGAAATCCTTTAATAAAAAAATGAAGCTAAATTAGCTTCAATTAAAATTTAATATAGGATAGAACATCCTCTATGCTTGGATGATCCTCAAATTTAAAATGATGAATGTACCTTTCATCGCAGGTATAAATACAAAGCTCCTCATCTTCCTTAAGCGGTAGATATTTAGGAATAATTTCTTTAATAGAATCTAAATCCTCTAGGACCTCTGTTCCTAGTAATTTAGCATTTAATCTTCCATCTATCATTTTGACATCATTAATTAAAAAATAGTAGGCCTTTGTTTGATCAGCAATAGGCTTATTTGTTTTAGTGTTTATTATTTGCGCAGCCATAATAGCCTCCTTAATTAAATCTATATTTAGTATACTGCTATAAATTAATTAGCGCAAATATTATTTTAATATTAAAAAAGCTTTCCTAGCATTTTGAACTAGAAAAGCTTTTATTTTTAGATTCTATTTAAGACATCTGTAAGCTTCTTAAATTGCTTTTTTGAGAATGGAACAATGCTCTTAATCAACCAAATTAGTGGGTGGCTTGATAAGCATAGACAGAATAATAATAAAATGGATGAGATTGGAAGAGTTTTAACCTGGCCTCCAACTACCTTAGTGTAATTAACCTTAATATTAGTTTGAAGACCATCAATCTTCAAATATCCATTTTCATCAAGGGATTGAACAATTGATGTTCCACTACCATTACACTTATAATTAGTTATTTTATTATTTACAATATAATATCCTTCTTCAGTTGTATCAATTTCAGGAGTATAAATAACATTTGTCTTTTGATTATTAATATAATATTCCTTACCAACAATCTTTAGGGTACTTTCAAGCTTTGAATCATACTCGATATCAGTTTCATCTCCACCAATCCAAATATGATTGTTAGCAGATGAAATTAATAAACCCTTACCATCAAATAGCTGGAAGATAGCATTTTCTACGCCTGAAACATAAACCTTATAATTATTATCCATTGTAACAGTACCCACATTTGTTTCAGCCGTTCTGACATCAGTACGATATCCGTTTACAATGTAATAGTTATTACTGATTGTAACTGTAGGTAAAATATTATAGCCTGTATTAATGATTGTTTCATTGCCATTATAGCTATATTTTAAGCTTACATTTCCGTTACTTTCAACTAAAAGCTCATATTCATAATCAGGATTATAAATATAGCTTGTTTCATTTCCACCAATAGCAAAATGATTGTTCTTAGTCTTCGTAAGGTTTGGTAACATTGGCTTATATTCCGTTGTTACAACTGTATCGACAACTAAATAACCATTTGCATCAACCTCAGCTGAATGGGTTGTTGAAGGTCTTACGCAAAGCTCCTCAAGTACATATCCATCAACAGTATAATGATTAGCCTCAGAAATAGATACGACCTGTGTTTCCCATGTCATTACCTCTTGGTTCTTAGAATAATATTCAAGGCCTGGAATGATTGGTGCAAAATCAAAGAATGAAGGCACTACAATTGTTGCTAAAACGAAAATAGTAAATACCGAACCAAATAAAATCTTACGTGTATTATTTATAAATGGCTTACATGTCTCATATAGCACCATCATACATGTGAAGGTTGCAACAATAACAATAATTGTTGAGGTTGTTCTTGCTGTCATATCTAGCTGATTTTGTAGCAAGAATACTAAAATAGATTGAATAACAATAACAATTGCGCCTGGCAAAGCACTCTTAATAATCGTAGATAAGAAATTATTTGGTGCGGCCTGACGATTAGGCTCAAGACCAAGCACTAATGATGGAAGACCAATACATAAGGCATCAATCATTAATAATTGGTTAGTACTAATTGGATATGTACCCTGAATTAGAGCAACGATTGCAAGTAGTAAGCTAAACATGGTTTTGGTTAAGTAAAGCTTTGCAACCTTTGCAATATTAGAAATTACACGACGTCCTTCAGATACTACTCGTGGCATAGATCCAAAATTAGAATCTAGAAGAACTAGGTGTGAAACATTACGTGCAGCCTCACTACCTGAAGCTACTGCGATTGAGCAATCAGCTTCCTTTAGGGCAAGGATATCGTTTACACCATCACCTGTCATCGCTACCTTATGACCTAATTCCTGTAGTGATTTAACTAAAAGACGCTTTTGACCTGGGCTAACACGTCCAAAAACCGTATATTTAGAAGCTGCTCTTACAACCTCTGTATCAGTTAATCCATCAAGGGAAATATATTTTTCAGCATTAGTAATTCCAGCTCTTTCTGCAACCTTTGAAACCGTAATTGGGTTATCACCAGAAATAACCTTAACCTCAACACCAGCCTCTTTAAAGTAAGAGATTGTTTCAATTGCATCTGGTCTTACATTATCCTCAATTAAAATTAATGACACTGGCTCAAGCTCAACCTGAGGTAGAGCACCATCCTTGATTGACTCATTTGTATGAGCAATTACAAGTACACGGTATCCTTCCTTAGCAGCCTTATTAACATCAGATTCTACTAGCTTAAAGTTTGTCTTTAAAACGAATTCTGGAGCACCTAATACGATTGTACCAATGCCATCAAAGCTAACGGCGCTATATTTTCTTTGAGATGAGAAAGGAATAACATCATTATGCTTAATTCTTTTAGCACGTCCAAACTTATTTTCTAAAGCAATATTAGTTAAATTTTGGTCATTTGTTGCATTAAGCATCGCCGAAACGATATCCTTAGTAGATAAATTACCAATGATATCATAATCGATTACATCTCGCACATTCATTGTACCATCAGTAATTGTACCAGTCTTATCAAGACACAATACATCAACACGTGCAAGCATCTCAATACAATATAGTTCCTGAACTAAAACATTATTTTTAGCAAGCCTTAAGACTCCAACCGCAAGGGCAACCGATGTAACAAGATAAAGTCCTGATGGAATCATACCTATCATCGCACCAGCGGTTTTACGAATTGATGTTTCATAATCTAGGCCTGTTTTTAAATACTGAACAAAGAATAAACTTACACCAATTACAACGGTTAAAATACCCATTACAAGAATAATTTGGTTTAAGGCCTTTAAAAGCTCTGACTTAGGCTTGCGATATTGCTTAGCCTGACCAGTTAAGCGCTCAATATAATTATCATCGCCAACCTTATCAACACGAGCAATACATGTACCAGATACAACAAAGGAACCCGAATACAAAATATCCCCTGGACGCTTGATAATAGCATCAGCTTCACCTGTTAGTAATGATTCATTAACCTCAATTTGACCTTCAACAACAATACTATCAGAACAAATTTGCTTACCTGTCTTTAAGCTAATTAAATCATCAAGCACAACCTCATTAATTGTTACCTCCTGGAATTTAGAGTCACGAAGCACATCACAGGTAGGTGCAGAAATTAATGTTAGCTTATCAATTGTCTTTTTAGCACTAATTTCTTGAATAATACCAATAACAAGGTTAAGTAAAACAATTACAAGGAAGGTTAAATCCTTAATACTTTGAACTGAAATTAGGAAGCCTGCAATAATAAAAATTAATATATTAAATGGGGTAATAATATTACCAATAACAATTTGAGAAATTGTTTTAGTAGAGCCCATTGATTTATAATTATTTAATCCCGATGAAATTCGCTTATCAATTTGCTCCTGAGTAAGACCAACATTAATATCTGGCTCATATCTTTCGATTTCAAGGGCTTTCTTTCTTAGCTTTTTAGCAAGCTTAGGCGAAGAAACAATTCTATCACGACGCTTTTGAGCTTGAGAAACGCTCTTTTCCTCCTCACTCTTATTACGCTCAAGGGTTCTTTTATGAGCCATCTCCTCAAATTTACGCTGACGCTCCTTTTGAGCCTCAAGCTTTTTTTCTTCCTTTAAAAGCTGTTGACGCTGACGCTCCTGACGCTTTTTAGCCAAATCAGCATTTTTTTGTTCAAGGGCTTGACGACGCTTCTCCTCTTTAATCGCTTCAATTTCACCACGAAAATTAGTTCTAAAGTCATCATCTGACTGCTCATTTGCCTTTTCCTCTTCAGCTTCTTCAAAATCCTCATCTTGATTTTCACCATCTAAATCATCAGAGTCTTCATCTTGAGCATTCGTTTTTGCTTCATCGTCTGCTAATTCTTCCTCAGAATTTTCTTCATCTTGATTTTCATCCTCATCTAATGATTCATCATCACATTCATCAACTTGAGGATCATCCTGATTTTCTATATCAGCATTTGCATCATTGTATGCTTCATCATAATCAAGGTCATCTGCTTCTTCATCGGTTGTTTGTGAATCATCATCTGATTTTTCTTCATATTCCTCTTCATTAGAATCTAAAGTATCCTCTTCTGTGGTTGTTTCATCATCAACCTCACCAAATGAGAAACCTGAAGGTTCAGCTTCCTTTTCAGAATCGTCTGAATCCTCTATAATTTCGGCATCGATTGCATCAGAATTCTTATCAAATTCATCATTATATTTTTTTTCATTACTCATGCTGATCACCACCTAATTCTATATATTTTATAGCCTCATCAAATAATTCATTCATTCTATCAATTTGCTTAGAAAGATATAAATATCCAATTAAAGACTCAAATCCTGTTCCTTCAAGATAATCAATTCTCTCAATATTTTTCCTTACCTTCAGAACATTAGAATTTCTTCCTCTTTTATAATACTGCAATTCTTCCTCAGATAAAAGATTTTTTTCCTTAAAATATCTTATTACTGATGCTTGCGCCTCTCCACTTGTATATTTAATCGCATGCTTATGCAGGTCATTAACCTTAGTGTACCCCAAATTTAGCAAATGATTTCTAATATAAAGCTCATAGGCACCATCACCAATATAAGCTAAGGTTAAGCCATTATATAGCTTAGCATCCATTAAATAACACCAGCCTCAGTTAAAATCGCTCTTAGCCTATCAGCTTCCTCAAAATTCTTAGAAGCCTTGGCATTCATCCAGCTATCATATGTATTTCTTGTTTCTTCAGTTAATGGCTTATAAGGAAGCTCAACTCCTAAAACATCCATTATTTGCTTAATCATATTAGCCTTTTTAGACATAAGCTCTAAATCATTAGTTCTTGTGGCACTATTTAATTCCTTTAATAGGCTATTTGCAAGGCTCATAACATTTTGGCAATTAAGGTCTTGATTCATATAATTAATGAAGGCCTCCTTATCCGCTTTATCAATTTCCTTGCTTGTATAATTTTTATAATCAAGCACTAACATTGCATTCTTATAGGCACGGCAGAACTTGTCATATTCCTTTTTATATTGATTAAATAAATCATCATCATAGCTAATTGAATTACGATATGGCTGTGTAACAATTAATAATCTAAGGCTCATTAAATCCTCTTTTGTCTTAAAGTCATTTACAAGAATAACATTTCCTAATGACTTTGACATTTTTTGGCCTTTTAAATTTAGACGACCAACATGCATCCAATACGTTGCAAGAGTGTTACCATACATTGCACGAGCCTGCGCAATTTCATTTTCGTGATGTGGGAATTTTAAATCCATTCCACCACCGTGAATATCAATCATTTGGTGATTGAAGATCTTATCAATCATACATACGCATTCAGTATGCCAGCCAGGGCGACCTGGACCATAGGCTGAAGGCCATTTAATTCCTACATTTGTGTTTTTCCAAAGCACAAAATCAAGTGGGCTTTCCTTTTTAGTATCTACATCCTTACGGACACCATTTTGAAGCTCCTCTTGAACCTGATTAGAAAGGATACCATATGAATTAAGATGACCAATACGGAAATATACATCACCATCTACCTCGTATGCAAAGCCCTTCTTTACTAAAGCATCAATAAAATTAAGCATATCCTTAATATATGCAGTTGCATGAGGAACAAAGGTTGGTCTTTTAGAGCCTAAGGCTTCACAATTTTTAAAATATGCAGCCTCATATTTTTTAGCTATTTCTTCTTCAGAAACACCCTGCTCTAGAGCCTTATTAATAATCTTATCATCAACATCTGTAATATTAGATGCATAATTAACCTTGTATCCAATATATTCCAAATAGTTTTTTAGCATATCATAAAAAATTACCGGACGAGCATTGCCAATGTGAATATAATCATAAACCGTAGGACCGCAAACATACATATTTACAACTCCTGGCTCATGTGTTTTAAATTCTTCTATTTTATTGGTTAAAGAATTATATATCATTAATCCCATATGTATCACCTAATTTCATTATTTTTCTTAAATATTAACAAAAACGCCCAGTGTTGCCCAGACGCTTTTGTTACAAAGCTAGAATAGATTTTTAAGCTTAGTTATTAAATCGTTAAATTTAGTAGCATCAAATACATCGTTTTCTGTTCCCTTAAATTTGCTAACATCTGTACTCTCGCCTAATGACTCCTCACAGCTTGATTTTGCATATACAGTAGGCATTTCAAAATAATTTTGATTGTCCTCATTCTTACCAGTCATAGAAATCTTAAATACTCTAGTATACTTAGGGGTCTTCTTATAGTTTGGATTATCCTCTGCAATTTCTTCAGCTGTTAATTTAATAGAAACAGTAGATTCATTATTATAATATGCTACGTGATTAATTGAAGGTGTAACAAGTGATACATTAAAGCCACAGAATAATCCAATTGCAACATTATATGCATTATATGATGAGAAATCAATTGATCCCGCTGCAACTGAGCTTCTAATAATTCCCTTATTGTATCCAGCAAATGAACCGATTGATACATTAATATCCTTATTAATCTTCCACTCCTTTGGAGCATCTTCGCTTGTATCATCAGCGTCCTTGTTAGCATAAACCTTATCAAGAACATTATCGTTAAGATTAAATGAAGATTTAATATCTACATATGAAATAGTATTTCTAACTCTACCATCATTCTTACCAACCACGCCACCAATTACCTGAACAATTTCAGTATTCTTAGTTAATTCAGATGAATTATTGTATTCCTGAACAATAGTAATACTTCCTTGAGCAACACAATCCTCTATCCATCTACCCTCAGCCATTGAATTTTCACCGGCAATACCACCAACATAAATTACCTTACCACCAGTAAGCTTTAAATCAAGTGATGTTATGGTTGAATTAACAATATTACCACCAGTATTTTGTCCAATTAAGCCACCAATATAGAATGTCTTACCGCTTGTTGAAGATGTTGTAAAGCTAATTTTTATATTCTTAGCATTTACATTTTCAATTGTAACACCAGACTCGGCACGTCCTGCTACAACACCAACATATGTATCACTATATCTAGATGATGCTAAATATACATTTTCAAAATTAATATTCTTAATTGTAGCTCCCATTGCTAAATATCCAAAGAAGCCATAATCAGATAAAGATGATGTTTGTTTAAAGTTAGAAATGGTATGACCATTACCATCAAATGTTCCTGTAAATGCCTTTGATGATGCTGAGCTAAATATAGCAGTCCATTCCTTTAAATCTTTCTTTTCAAGTTCGGTAATTCCTTCATTTTCATTTAGCCCTGTTCCAAGAGCAATATCATTATCAAGGATATAGTATCCATCTAAATCATTTGACATTTTGGCAAAATCATCAGCTGTACTAATATGAATAGCAGCCTCGTAAGATGAACCAGCCTTGTTTGTTTTAGCTTCAATTTCCTTTAATGTATATTGATGCTCTCTAATTGTACAAACAAGCTTAACAATGTAAGTTGTATTTTCCTCAAGAGATTGAATAGTAACAGTTTGAGTTGTACCCTCACTAGTTCCACCTAGCTTATCACAATTAGATGTTGTTTTTCTGTCACCATTTTTATTATACAATTGAATTTGAACAGATCCTGCTGTTACTTCCTTATTCTCATCATCAAGTGATGCTTTAATAGTTAAAGTGTAACGTGTTTGATTTAAAACACTTAAATCGCCCTTAGCCTTAAATGTATCACTACAGCTTACAAGCGTAAGAATACCTATAATAAAAATAGCTAAAATGCTAAAAATTTTATATTTTTTCATAGAAACAACCTCGTTTTTATATAATCTTCTTATTTTATTATACTCTAAAAATATTATTCTTACAATAAATTTGTATTGTAAAAAAAATTTTATACTTTTTAGTCTCACATTATTATACAACTTAACAAGTTTAGAATACTCGTTTTTTTTTTTAAAAAATGATTTTAAAAAGCACTTTAATTATTCACATTTGTGAAATATTATAAATTGACAATATTTTGCTTTTTATATATAATATAAACTAGATTGTAAATTATAATCTTATTCTAAAAAAGGAGTTATTTTTGTATGAAATTAGGACTTGACGTTGGATCTACTACTATAAAATATGTTGTATTAGATGACAACGAAAATATCATTTTAAAGGATTATAAAAGGCATTATTCTCATATTAAGGAAAATGTTTTAGAAATTCTTAACAATTTACGTGAAAAGGGAATTATCAGTGGCAATTTCAAATTTGGCATTAGTGGCTCAGCTGGAATGGGACTTGCAAACGGCTCAAATATTACCTTTGTGCAGGAGGTTTATGCCACAAGAGTAGCGGCCAATAAGCTTATACCTGGTACCGATGTTATTATTGAGCTTGGTGGAGAGGATGCTAAAATTCTATTCCTATCTGATGGTATGGAAGTTAGAATGAATGGCTCCTGTGCTGGAGGTACTGGTGCCTTTATTGACCAAATGGCTACCCTTCTTAATATCGATATTACCGAAATTAATGGCTATGCTAAGGAGCATGAAAAGCTTTATAACATTGCCTCAAGATGTGGAGTATTTGCTAAAACCGATATTCAGCCTCTTTTAAATCAAGGCGCTTCTAAATCTGATATCGCAGCTTCTATTTTCAAGGCTGTAGTTAACCAAACAATTGGTGGACTAGCCCAAGGAAGAGAAATCACTGGTAAGGTTGCCTATTTAGGTGGTCCTTTAACCTTCCTTTCCGAGCTCCAGGAAAGCTTTAATGAATCACTTCACTTAAATGGCTTCTGCCCTGAAAATTCATTATACTTCGTTGCCCTTGGCGCAGCCTTTTGTGCAACAAGTGATTATGAAATTACTGATGTAATTAAGAAAATTGAAGAATATCATTCAAATTCTAAGATTGGCTTTAATGCACCTCTTTTTGAATCACAGGCTGATCTTGAAAAATTCCGTAAGCGTCATGCTGAGGATAATGTTAAAACCCTTGCACTTGATAATTATACCAAGCCTTTATATTTAGGTGTTGATAGTGGTTCTACTACTCTTAAGATGGTATTAATTGATGAGGAGCTAAATATTCGTTATTCTAAATATTTATCAAACAAAGGAAACCCTGTTGATTTATTTAAAAATATTTTAAATGATATTTATACTGAATATCCTTATATCCATATTGTTGGTGCTGCATCAACTGGATATGGTGAGGAGCTTATTAAAAACGCCTTTAATCTTGATGGTGGCCTTGTTGAGACCATGGCTCACTTTAGAGCGGCTAAGCATTTTATGCCATCAGTTGACTTTATCATTGATATTGGTGGACAGGATATTAAGTGCTTTAAAATTGAGCATGGTGTTATTTCAAACATTTTTCTAAATGAGGCATGCTCATCTGGATGTGGTTCCTTCCTTCAAACATTTGCCAATGCCTTGGGCTATAAAATTGAAGACTTTGCTAAGATGGGGCTTCTTGCACCAAAGCCAGTTGATCTAGGCTCAAGATGTACGGTATTCATGAATTCATCAGTTAAGCAGGCTCAAAAGGATGGCGCTACAATTGATAATATTTCAGCAGGTCTTTCAATATCTGTTGTTAAGAATGCTCTTTATAAGGTAATTCGTGCAACTAATGTTGATTCTCTTGGAAAGCACGTCGTTGTACAGGGTGGTACCTTTCACAATGAGGCGGTATTACGTGCCTTTGAGCGTGAGCTTAATTTAAATGTTGTTTGTCCTAATATTGCTGGTCTTATGGGTGCCTATGGTGCTGCCTTATATGCTAAGGATTTAAATCTTTTAAATTCTTCTATTTTAACACCTGAGCAGCTTAAGTGCTTCAAGCATGAGGTTAAGTTTGTTAACTGTGGCTTATGTAATAACCATTGTAGCCTTACAGTTAATAGCTTTGGAGCTAATTCTAAGAAATTCATTAGTGGAAACAATTGTGAAAAGCCTTTAACTAATGGTGTTGCTAAATCATCAAGCCTAAACCTTTACGAATATATTAAAAATAGACTTCAAAGCTACAAGCCTGTAGCAGGGAAAAGAGGTAAGATTGGTATTCCCCTTGTTTTAAATAATTATGAGCTTCTACCATTTTGGCATACCTTCTTTACAAGTCTAGGCTTTGAGGTTATAAACAGTGGATTCTCTAATACAAAGCTATTTACATCTGGTCAGCATACCATTCCATCTGATACAGTATGCTATCCTGCTAAGCTTGTGCATGGTCATATTGAAAAGCTTTTAAATGATGGTATTAAAACAATCTTCTATCCTTGTATGTCCTATAATATTAATGAGCATAAGGGTGATAACCATTATAATTGCCCAATTGTAGCTTATTATCCAGAAAACATTAAAAATAATGTTAAGGCGATTAAAAATATTTGCTTCATAAGTGATTATTTAGGCATTTTTGATGAACGAAAATTTGAAAAATCAATTTATGAAATTCTCAAGAAATACTTCAATGATATTTCAATGAAGGAAATAAAGCTTGCTAGCAAAAAGGCTTATGCTGAATATCGCTATCATTTAGCCGATATTAGAGTACGAGGAAGAGAAATCATTGAAGAGGCTAGGCGTGATGGTAAGCAAATCATCGTTCTTGCCGGACGTCCATATCACGTTGACCCTGAGGTTAACCATGGTATTGATAAGCTTATTGCCGGCTTTGACGTTGCAATTGTAACCGAAGAATCAATTGCTTATCTTGAAGAAAAATTCCCAGTAAACGTCCTAAATCAATGGACATATCATGCAAGGCTTTACGCAGCTGCTAAATATGTTATTAACCAGCCTGATTTGAATCTTGTTCAGCTCGTATCATTTGGCTGTGGACTTGATGCTATTACAACTGATGAATGTAAGGACATTCTTGAGCGTCACGGTAAGATTTATACCCAAATTAAAATTGATGAAATTACAAATCTAGGTGCTGTAAAAATAAGACTTCGTTCTTTATTTGAGGCCCTAAAGCAGGAAAAGGAGGCTAATCATGATTAATACTGATGATATTAAGGTTGAATATCCTAAATTCACTAAGGAAATGCGTAAGACCCATACCATTTTAATTCCTTCAATGCTTGATATTCATTTTGCCTTATTTGAAAATGCGCTTAATAGCTGTGGCTATAAAACCGAAATTTTACAAAATAAGGGCCCTGAATGTGCTCAAGAGGGTCTTAAGTATGTTCACAATGATACCTGCTATCCTGCCCTTCTTGTAATAGGTCAATTCATTGATGCCCTAAATCACCGTGATGATTTAGACCATGTAGCCCTATTAATTACCCAAACAGGTGGAGGATGCCGTGCATCAAACTATATTCACCTTTTAAGAAAAGCTCTAGTTAAGGCTGGATATGGTTATATCCCCGTTGTATCACTTAACGCAGCTAATCTTGAGAAGGATTCAGGATTTGAAATAACATATCCCCTTATTAAAAGAGTTGTCGCTGCCTTATGCTATGGTGACTTTATAATGTATTTAAATAATAAGGTAAGATCATATGAGAAAAATAAGGGCGATGCTCAAAAAATCGTGGATAAATGGGTTCATGATATAAGAGAAATGTTTTACAAAAACAAGGGTGCTTCATTCCGTGAAATCAAGAAAAACATGGGACTAATTGCAAAGGATTTTGATAATGTCGAATTAACCGATGAAATCAAGCCACGTGTTGGTATTGTTGGTGAAATTTATATCAAATATGCCGCCCTAGGAAATAATGGTCTTGAGGATTTCCTAATTGGAGAAAATGTTGAGGTTATGGTACCAGGCGTACTTGGCTTTGCCTTCTACTGCTGCTACAACGCTTTATACGATAAAAAGATTTATAAGCGTGGCTCTAAAGCCGCCTTCATTAATCGTCTTGTCATTTGGTACTTCAAGCGTCGTGAAAAGCTAATGATTAATGCAATTAAGGAAAATTCTAAATTTACACCAATGAATCGCTTCACAGAAACAAAAGAAATGTGCAATGGTGTTATTGGCCATGGTGCAAAGATGGGTGAGGGCTGGCTTCTTACCTCAGAAATGATTGAGCTATGTGAGCTAGGCTATTCAAATATCGTTTGTGCCCAGCCATTTGGATGTCTGCCTAACCATATTTGTGGAAAGGGTGTTATGAAAACAATTAAAGAGCATAATCCTCACGCTAATATTGTAGCAATTGATTATGACCCTTCTGCTACAAAGGTTAACCAAGAAAACCGTATCAAGCTAATGCTTGCAATCGCAAGAGAAAATCTTGATAATAAGCAAATTCTATAATATTAGGTCTTTACCATATGGTAAAGGCTTTTTTATTGCTAAAATAGCATATACAAAATTAATCAGTGTAGCTTTTTGTAAATGTCAACTAAAAAATGTCCGCATCCCCTAACCTACACTTTAATAATACAATTTACAATCTATACTAACATCATAAATAGACTTTATTAATGTTTAAACTTATCGTAAAATCTTGAATTACATTTATCTAGTTCTTCCTTTGGTGGGGATATTTTTGTGAATGTATCAAGCTTTTTAAATTCTTCATTTTTCTTCTGTGTATAACTAAATGATAGGAATGTTGAATCATAAAGCTTTTGATTTTTATAACTTAAGTCCCTTAAATTTATATTAAGGGATTTTTTCATACCTTTAGTTGAGGTATCATTTTCATCTTCTTGGGTTATTCTTGTGGATAGTTTGAAATACTAGAAATTATCAAAGAAGCTAAATGTGTGCAATGCGTAATAGAATCATATGAGTTATGAATGATGATTCAGCAATTTTATATACAAGAAAAAGCAGTACAAACAAAAGAAAACTTAAGCCAAGGGTGCCTTATAAAAAGAGTAAATAGCATAAAAAAGCAAATTAAAAATACATAATGTTTCTAGTCAAAAAAAGGAGGATTTATTATAATTTCCTCCTTTTCAATTTATTATGTACACTTATTATTTTATAGTTTAGACTACACTGATTTGTTTATAGTTCCCACACCAATTTGTTTATAGTTTAAAACTAAAACCTACACCAATTAATATAGAGAGCCACAAAAGCATCCTAATTTTTAGATTCAACGTACATGTCGTATAATTCTCTTTTATCAAGCTTATAAATCATAGCGACCTCTTTAATGGCCTCCTTAGGCTTATAGCCAAGCTTGATTAAAACATTAATTTTCTCAATTGGATCTCCTGTAGCTTCGCTTTCTTCCTCTTTGCCAGAAACGATTACAACCATTTCACCCTTGAAGGAATCTGCTACCTCGATAACCTCACTAATATTTCCGTGAATAAATTCCTCAAACTTTTTAGTAAGCTCACGTCCAATACAGATTTCTCTATCCCCAAATACATCAAGTAAATCCTTAAGCATTTCCTTAATACGATGAGGTGCCTCATAATATATAGTTGTACAAGCTAGGTGCTTTAAAGAATCTAGCTCCTGCTTACGCTTTGTTGTTTTACTATCTAAAAAGCCATAAAACATAAAAGGCTTAGGTGGAAGTCCAGAAGCAATTAAAGCTGAAATACCAGCTGAAGGACCAGGAATAGGCGTAACCGGAATACCTTCTTTAATACAGCGCCTAGCAATATCAAAGCCAGGATCAGAAATAACCGGAAGACCCGCATCAGAAATAATGGCTACACTATTTCCTGCTTTAATGAAATCAACAATTTCATCCTCCTTAAGAGCCTTATTAAACTCATGGTAGGTATGAAGAGGCGTTTTAATATCATATCTTTCAAGTAATACCTTACTATTTCTTGTATCCTCAGCATAAATTCTTCCTACACTCTTTAAAACATTAATCGCTCTAAAGGTGATATCCTCAAGATTACCAATTGGTGTAGCTACAAGATATAAAATATTTTCTTGATTATTATAGCTATATATACGCTTCATATTAATACTTAATCACACGCATTGCCTTTTCACGAACATCACGCTCGTCATAAACAATTTGCATTAAATCCTTACGCTTTTCAGCTGTAATTCCTAATTCCTTTTCAATTCTTTCAAGGAATAAATGTTCTAAAGTATTATAAAGGTCATCTTCCATTGAAATGGATACTAAATTTAAGAAAACAATGTTTTTAACGGCTTGATTAGCATCCTTAAAGTAATCAATTGTATCATCAATTGAATCTGATTTTGAGAAGGTATATTCCTCAACAATCTCGCGTCCGATTTCTCCATAAATACGAGAAATTAGTTTCTTTTCAACCTCAGTTGGTTTACCATCAATATCAATCATATAAACCGCAAGATCTAAGAATTTTAATTTTTCCTTTTTTGTAAGTAAGCTTAAAAACATAACAATCACTCCTTATTCGGGCATACCTATTTTTCATTATTATAAATTCCTAAAACCTCTTTTGTATGCTTATTATCATTTGTATGAATAATAAGCGGAGGTAAAATCATTAGGCCTCCTGCCTGTCCATCCTTTCGGCATTCAATCAAAATGTGATTGCATTTTGCATCCGCCTTAGGATAAACAAAGCGTAGCCTTTTAGGCTCTAAGCGATATTTTTGACAACTAGTTAAAATATCAAGCAAACGATCAGGTCTATGAACCATTGCGAAGGTTCCTCCATTCTTTAAAAGCAATGAGGCTTCCTTTACAAGCTCATCTAGAGTTATTAAAACCTCATGACGAGCAATTGTTTTTTCATCGTTTTTATTAATATTTGACTTGCCCTCAATATATTTGAAAAAAGGTGGGTTAGTAACAACAACATCAGCCTTATAAGTACCAAGTATTTTAGAGGCATTTTTAATGTCATCATTAATAATATGAA
>ULJW01020340.1_pt1 | contig 27170 bp, 15 predicted proteins | sample 1950991 | NCBI WGS metagenome assembly ULJW01 (sample SAMEA4835484, study PRJEB28245) | human gut metagenome | biome: gut microbiome; material: fecal sample | place: Denmark | collected 2008 | reverse complement strand
CTGAAGGCGGCGGAATGGAGATTAGTATGAAGCATGCCAAGGAAGAACAACTGAATAATGAAGGCTTTTCCCTGGTGGAGCTTCTGATCGCTATTGTGATCCTATCAATCATAGTGGTACCACTGCTGCACAGCTTCGTTACATCAGCCAGAACAAATGCAAAATCACGCAATACCATGCATGCAACAGCAATTGCCGAAGATGTGATGGAACAGTTTGAAGCGCACACTTTAGGGGAAATGGCAGATACTTACGAAGCAGCGAGTGTGGAAGGCTTTACCAACACGGTAAAACGCGGAGAAGATATCGACAGCGATGGTGACCTGGAATGGGTATATACATTTCGTGACAGCAGCACTACATCCGGAGCGTATGATGTGGTGACTACGCTGGATCCTTCTGCTTATACGACTATCAATGAGAAAGACCTGATCGATATACAGAATCTTGCAGGCAATCTGAATGCTGTGTACTCGGAGAAAGCGGATTCAGATATCGGGGCATATTTGTATTTCTCCAATTATGCAACGAATACTACGCTGGAAAATATTCCGAAATATGTTAAAAAAATAGTGGAAATCACAATAGACACCAACCGGATCAGTCTGGATCTGGGGGCTGGGGAGACATTGGAGACCGATGTATATCTGGTGACTGCATTAACGCGATATCACTGCGACACCAGTATTTTTAACAACCCTTCTCTGAGTGGTGATTATCCGCAGAACGGCACGGATTATGTGATCTTTTCCAATGAAGACACGGTGAGAAGACAGGCGGCACAGATCAAGGCGCAGAAGGAAGCCGGCGCGGCTGTACAGAGTAAAGTGATATCTGATCTGGCGAATATTGTTGTGTGTCTCCCTACGCGTATGGGAAGTGTATCCGGTAGTGAGGTCAGAGACACTGTCATTGTAAACAATCCGGATAATGTAGAGACCAATTTGTATCTTGTGATGCAATTGCCTACAACAGACGAATTACCTGCCGGGGTGACAAATGCGGAAACGGCTTACCGGGATATGATCAACAATACATATCGTGTGGCTTATGAACTTCGGGAGAGCTATCCCGGCTGGATGTCATCTGCGGGTGCATCGATCCAGTCAGCATGTAAGTTAAGAACCAACCTGATACTGAACGGATATACAGACTATAAATTCCGAAATCTGAGTGTGTCTGAAGCGGCAGGAACAGCAACGGGAGCTGATGCAAAGTCGATTATGTCAGCTAGCGGACTGACCCCGCCTTCAGAGAAGATTGATCGTATGTATGATATTACGGTACAGGTATATGCACAAGGTACCATAGGTACGAAAAACCCAGTGATCACTATGACGGGAACAGTGACACAGTAGGGAAGGAAGAAGAGAACCATGAATATATTCCGGAGACATTTTGAAAAAAATCATAAAGAAGCTGCGAATAAGGGCTCGGCTATGGTTGTTGTGATCATAGCTATGGCCTTTATTGGCATTTTAGCCAGTGTTTTGATGTATATGTCTCTGTTGAATTATCAGATGAAGGCTAACAACCTGAAGGCAAAGGATAACTTTTATTCTGCGGAGACTGTGCTGGACGAGATCCGGATGGGGATGGAAGGACAGATTTCAACCTCTGTATCAGGAGCCTACACGAAGGTACTGGAGAGCTTTGAATCGACATCCGAAGAGCAGAAGAATTCTAAAATGAGATATTACTTTTTAAGTAGTATGCAGGAATATTATAAGGCGGATGATACTACGGTATATGATCTGACCAAGCTGTATAACTATATCAGTGCTGATACAGCGTTGGCACAGAACACAGTGCTTGAGGCTGTCAGAGGAACAGATACTTATCGTGTCTATCAGGATGCTTCCGGTAATCTCATTCAGGAGAAGGAAGGAGATCCTACCTGGAGTGGAATTCCTAAGGGAGATCTGAAGCTGTATACAGATGGTCTGTCCTTTTGCAATTTGAAAGTTACTTATACGGATGATGCAGGGTATGTCTCTGTGATCCAGACAGATCTGAGAGTCAAACTTCCGGATATGGAATTTGCACAGGCAGTAACACTTCCGTCCATCACTGGAATTTCCATGGTCGCACAGAACAATATTCAGGTCATTCCAGATGCACCTATGAATTTGAGCAATAATACCATCGGTGGAAGCTTTTACGCTGACAGGCTTATTATTGGAAGTGAAGAAGCGGATACCGAAAATGGTACCGGGGTAACGGTGAATTTACAGGAAACTGCAGGCAATGAAAATGCAGATAAACGAATGGTAGTGGCGAAGGATCTGTATTTGGGAAGAGGAGCCACTCTGACAAGTGACCAATACGGAGAACTATGGGCAGGAACCATACGGATGCACGGCGGCGGTAATAATACGGCAAGCGTGGGAAAAATTGATTTTGCCGGTAATAGTATTTATGTGGCCGGAGATCTGAGGATGGATGGTCAGAGGAATAATTTTAAAGCAGGAACCTTGATCGACGGAGAATATACCGGTCAATATATTGGATTTGGTACAGGACGCAATAATGCGGATAACAGTGCAATGATCGTGAATGGAACAGATACGGAGATATATCTGAATGAACTTCGCAATCTGACACTGGCAGGAAATTCCTATATTTCATTGAACACGGCGAAGTCTGGTCTGTCCGGAGAAGATGCAGCTCTGAATACCGGCGTGAAAGACATTATGATGGGTCAGTCCATAGCTGTGAAGAGTGATCAGCTGGCATATCTGATCCCGGCGCAGTGTATTGCATTGGATGCTTCCGGAAAGTCTGTTCTGGGAGGATCCAGTAATCCGGTGACGAAAGAACAGTATTATGATCTGATCTGGGACCAGTCAAATAAAAAAGTAAGAGACGGTGTGAGGGAAGTTGTATTTGATGTGCCTTGTGCGGCATTAAACGGAAATACACTGGCTTCTTATGGGTTAAACAGCAGTAATGTGCAGAAGTACTTTAAACGCATTAACAGCAAAATTACATTGGTTTATTATTATGTCGCTTTTGACAGTACAACAGAAGAAGGCAGAACCAATGCGGCACGGTATTATCAGGATTATTATAGCGTAAATAAAGAAACAATGGATGCGTATGCCAGCCTGTATACCAAGGCGGTCAAGGTGCGTGAAGCCTCCTCCGGAGCTTATATCATGCATTTATCCGGGAATTTGGTATGTAGTGAGGATCATTCCGCAGAGCTTCATCCTTCTACACTGGGAACCGATAAAAATAATGTGGGATACCAGGCTCTGCTTACCGCAGATCAGAGCAAATTTAAGGCTTTGTCTAAGAAGATGATAGACAGTTACGAGCAATTATTGCCTTCAGAGACTGCTGATACAGCAAATGCCTACACCAATCTGGTGAATGAAGGAAAGATTCTGACCTATTGGGGAGTTGTAAGAGCTGACACTAATATTGTAGATAAGTCCGGTGCAAAATATTTTACCGGTGCGGATCCGGAATATAAAGCAGTAGTGGTTCAGGGAGATTATGAATATACTTCCGCGGAAAATTTCCGTGGTCTGATCATTGCTACCGGAAATGTAAAAGTGAGTAGTAACTTCCATGGAACCATACTGGTTGGAGGAAATATTACGCTGGGACAGAATGTCAATGTGGAACCTGACCGTGATGCGGTATTACATGTAATGACTTATTCCAATAAAGCGGGAACAACTGAGACAGAGTATTCCGTAGCACAGTTTTTAAAGGGTGGAGAAGGCTATCTCCATTCAGATGGCAAGGCATACATAAACAGTGATATAAAGCTTGGAGAACTGATTGTATATGAGAACTGGCAGAAAAAGTAATAACGGAGGTTTTTCGCTGGTAGAACTGATTATCGTGATCGCGATTATGGCGATTCTGGTAGGAGTGATGGCGATATCGGCGTCTTCGTTGACAGGCAGAAAAGTAAAAAAATGTGCAGATGAGATCGTGTCCACGATCGAAAGAACCAGAGTACTGACGCTGGGCAAGGAGCAGAATGATGTGGAATGTGTCCTGACCTATGAAGGAAAGGAATATCATGCCAAAATCTATCAGAAAGGCACCCTTGTATCAGATCGTATCGTGGGAAAAGATCCGATCGATATTAAAGTATATTTTGAGGACGGAGCATCGGCAACAGGGTATACATTAGCTGAAATAGACGGAAAGACCCCATATGCAACACCCGGTGAAAAAGGTCTGCATCTGGTATTTAACCGGGCATCCGGTGCTTTTGAGCAGAATACGAATGAGGCCGGTGGACACGAGAAGGAATATTGCAGGCGGATTGTTGTTACAAACGGTTCCAGAACTATAGAGATTACAACTGTCGGCAGGACGGGAAAGATTCTGACGAAGTAAGGAGGTTCCTATGCGTATTGGACAAAAAGGTTTCACACTGGTAGAGATCATTGTATCTTTGGCTATCATGACGATCGTTGCAGGATCTGTCGGTGCTTTTATCGTTGCAGGTAATAATTCCTATTTGCGCGGAAACAAGGAATTGACACTGCAGGAAGAGGCACAGCTGACAGCAAATCAGATGATCGACTTGATCATTGATGTGGAGAAGGATATCCTGTTTTTGGATAGCACCGGTGCAGCGGTTGCATTGGATGGTACTCCGGCGCAGGATGCCTCCGGCAATGTTATCAACAGTACGAATGTCAGCGAGCTTCGTCTGTATAACAATGACAATGTCTATATGATCCGCTGGCAGGGAGATGACGGCAGCGGCTATGATACTGCCAATCAGATTTACCTCTATGAAGCTAAAAATTCAGTGACAACAGATGCCGATGGCAATGAAACCATTGTCTGGGGTGACCTGACTGCAGAAGATGTGAAGCCGGCATTAATGGCTGAACATGTGACTTCTTTTAATGTGGATATCAGCGAAGCCAAGACAACCCGGAAGGTTGTGCTCAAGATGACCTTTGCGTATATGGAGAAGACATATACCATTGCTGAGACAATTAAGCTGAGAAATGATCTGTCCAAAGAAGACAGTGAAGCATATATGTGGATCACCGGATTGAAGATCAATCCTGAGAATCCAAGCCTATCCCAGGGAGAAACACAAATTTTCGGTTATGAATTGACAGGAGATAAGGAAGCAATTGCAGAGGCTAAAAAAGCAGGCGTGACATGGGCAGTCACGAAAACTGATGGAACGAGCTGTAAGAGCAGTTTTGACGTAAAAGGTAATGGCGTTCTAATGGTTGCCGCTGATGAAGAAGTCGGAGAAAATGTCTTAACTGTTACATGTACATTGAATGCAAATGCCAATATTTCGGCAACTACATCTGTTACAGTAGAAGAACGTAAAATTAATTCCATAAAAATAACTCCTAAAAGCGTGGAGGGAGAAAAAGGTAAGACTTACGAATTTATCTGTGAACTGGACGGACCTGATGCTGCGCTTAATGCCGGTGTAGGTTGGAAGGTTACTTATTCGGCAGATGGAACAGATGTATTAACGGCAGGAACAGGCACTAAATTTACTGACGTTGGAAGAATTGGAGATACCAATCAGTTTAAGGGAATTCTTACACTTGGTGAAAACGAAAAATTGGGAATTGAAATGCTGAAGGTAACTTGTTATGCAAAAGCAGACGAGACCAAATCGGATAGTGCGTTAGTCACGGTAACTGTGGTAAAGGGACAGTATACGGTAGAATTAATTCCCAGAATTTTGACTACTTATAAGTTCACAGAGAGTGGAAAAGAAAAATTTGGATATTGCGTAACTATTGAATGTCTGCCATCCTGGGCAAATTATGATACCTATCCTAAGATTTCCTGGAGAGTAGTAGGGGGATCCAATGGATATACATTCGGAGAATCAGAAGACAAGAGCAGATATAAGCAGATATTGTATTGCAGTAATAATATCAATACGACGGTTACCGTAGAAGCAGAAGTTTATCTGGATGAGAATATCGTCGTTACCCCCAGAATTGATATTCAGATTCCTAACTTGAAAACTGCGGTTACCAGTGACGTACCGTATATTGATAGTGATCAGTTTGTTTTATATCGAAACGGAAAAGTTACCTGTACATTAAAAAATTATGATGAATCCAAGATGAATGAGGTAACCTGGAGATTTGCAAATGAGGTAGAAGAGGGACTGGCACCGACGAGAGAGGAAGAAGAGGGAGAACCTAAACCATGGGAAGGAGTTGCCCAAGGAAAACGATTCATTGGATTCAGTAAACTGATTGATGGAAATGAAACATTTCCTTCAGTTGGATGGGATGGCGTTAACAAGACGAAGTGGCTTTTCCCTTCTGCCACGGGACAAACTGTCAATATTTGGGCAAAACATACAATTGCCTGGAATAAAGAGTATCGTATGACCTTGGAAGCGGTGGATAAGGATGGAAATGTGATTGCGGATACCTGCATTCTGATTCCGAAAGTGTTACCATTATTCCCGGACGAAAAGCGATATATGGAATTGGTACAGCCGACACAGTATGATGGTTATCCATATAAGGAAATATTTGTAAAATTCTATGGATATGCACAGGGTACCGGAGCTGGTGAAGGACTTACTTCTCAAATGGCAGGATTGAATATGACGGCAAAATTATCCGGTAACACTGATAAAAATACCAGAGCTAAAGAAGAAGGTATTTATCTGGGAGCAAATGAAGGAGTAGTGCCGATTATCATATCGTCGGAAGAAAAGGCTAAATATTTATATATGAGTTTTTATGATAAGGATCACCCAGAGGATGATACTTATACGATGGAAAGAGTCTTGGTAATTCGCTGGAAGTCGTGGAGTGAACAGAATGAAAAGAAAAATGCAAAACAGTAAAAAGTACATAGCAGGAATTCTTACCATAGCTTTGGCAGCCGGTGTCTGCCAGAGCTATGGCTCTATGGAAGTAAAGGCGCAGGAGAAGACACTCCCGGGAATTGAGAAATTAGTATATGATACGGTGTCTTCCGGAGATACCTTTCATATTCTGGAGATTGTTCCGTCAAAAGAAGATGCCAGCATTGGCTACCTCATAGGCGGAGAAGAACCGGTTGCTGGTGGCAGGAAGCTGTCAGAGCTGCCGTCTCAATCTGAGAGACTGAATGCAATGGCGAACCTTGCGACAAATGCGGGAAGTGACATTGTTGGAGACAAAGGTCTGATTACAGTATCGCCATATACGGAAGCAGAGAGTGCTAGTCGTTCCGAGGATCTGAAGGGACGGTTTGTTTATCGAGGAGTTGGTGGTAGATATAATTATGTGCTTCATGGTGCAACATATCGTAAGCTGACTGACAATGAGACTACTTCAGAGCCCCGCTATGCCCGTTATACGGAGATGGTTAAGGCAACAGAGCTGAACCGGGATGCACAAAGTATTATTCCGACATTTTCTAAAATTAGCGGAACGGGTGGACAATTGGAAATCCGTCTGAGTGATGGTTCGGTCGCTGAGACGAAGAACACTTATGGACTGGATACTTCTACGACGGTGCCCACAGGTTCTTCCACATCGGAATTTAATGTTAAGGATTATATTGATCTGGAAATGTATCAGAAAAATGTAACAGCGGATTCTTATACATATCTGGGAACTGTTGTGAAAGGTGAAGATCTTCCTGAAGAATATCGCCCGACAGCGGAGACCGGACAGAACTTGACGACATCTTCGGTGCAGATCGAAGCAGGAGAGCAGGAAGAAGCAGGAAACCAGGCAGAAAACGGTGGACAGACGGAAACAGGAAATCAGGCAGAAACCGGTGGGCAGGCGGAAGCAGGAAATCAGGCAGAAACTGGTGGGCAGACACAGACAGGAAATCAGGCAGAAGCTGGTTCGCAGACGGAAACAGGAAACCAGACAGAAACCGGTGTGCAGGCACAAGCTGCAGACCAGGCAGAAGGGATAGAGAGTAAGGCATATTTAGCAGCTACGACATCCGGCAATGACCCGTCATATAAACCGGAGACTTCAGCTACTGCACCTGCAATGTCTTCAGCAAAAGAGAATACTGCTGCTCCGGTACAGACCTATGCTGCATCGGGTGAAAATGTAGATATAAATGATAACTTATATCTGCTGAATCATAGCTCAAAGCCGGCTGTATTATGGGCCGTCTGGGACTCTGTTAACAAGGTATATAATTTTCAATCCATTGCAGATGCACGCTTTGTTAAGGTAACGGAAAACGGTGATTATTATGTATCTTATGCAGCTTTATGCACAGATGGTGATTATCGGATAGAAGACAGTTATGTCGAGAACCAGACAGGAAGCTATATTAGGGTAACTGCCTCAAGCGTGAAGATAAAGACAGAGGGAGATACCGGGTTCGACAATGCACAGACCTATGACTTTATCGGAGATGACAGGGAAAATGCACTGGAGACCATCAGGTACAATGGTGGCATTAATAATAAAGAATGGTTCAAAAAGCAGGTTTTGAATTTATCAGGAGAAGGGAAGTATGAAGGTACTGCCTCTGTCAGTGGTGATGTAGATGACTTAAAGATTGAAGTGACTACACTTACTTTGCAGGAACTGGCGAACCTGACGAATCCTTCGGTGTCTGCTGATGAAAGCTATTGCGGTGTTGATTTAGATGATGTGGATCTGATCTATCTCTCCGGAAGGGGAAGTTATGCAGCGGAATCTGTGAATATGACTTCTGCGGCAACAGCTCTGACGAAGATGATATTCGGTATTAAGGATACTACCGGTGAGCGGAATAATGCAGACAGAGTACCGGTGGTCATGGATTACGGATTTTACAGCAAAAATAAAACGCTGGCTAAGGAACCGAATAATAATCAGAATAATAAGATTCTGACACAGATGGCACTGACGATCTTAAAAGTTTCCGATGATAATATTGCCAAAGAAGTTGCTTCACAGGGAGATGCTTACTGGAACGGTCAGACGGCAACTTCGCTTAGTCTGGACGATTCCGTGAAAGAGGCTTTATATGACAATGTTTATCTGAATGATGACAGTGCGACGCCTTATGTTGCCTCTGACTTCCTGGCTGACTGGAAAGGGAATGCGGCGAAAGCGGCAACCTTCGAAGCAGTATTAAAAGAGATTCAGTACGAGAATTTCCTGGCTAAGAAAAACAACAGCAATGCAGCACAGATGGATGAAGAGATCAGTAAGGCGTCTATTACCAGATATATTCTGAACTGGTATATGCACAGAGTGACAGTGAAATCTTCTGTTCGGGTGCTGGATCTGGAGCCCTGCTATGATTTTAGCGATACGTTAAAAAGTGAGTTACAGACTGCTGTGGTCAATATGATGGGGATGACCGGAATTTATGATGCATCTGCGATCAATATTACACAAATGTCATCTGCGGAATTTATAGGTAAGATCGAGGACTTGAATGAAAAGTACGACATGATCTATCTCGGAGCCCGGGTCGGTAAGATGAACACAGAAAATGGTGTGACTGTGTATAATGATCCACAGATGAAGGGCTTGATTTATTCTCACGTAGGAGACTACTATGACTACGCCACCAAAACGGATACGGAGAATGTTACGCAGGCTAGGGAGACGTATAATGCAAGGCACAGGCTGCAGGATTCTTCGCTGGATCACAGAAAGACTGATGATGATGATCCAACGAATAAGAGTGCAGATGTCTATCGCGGTCCCGGCAATGATATGAACTCTACCCGATATGAGGAATTCTGTCAGTTCATTGAGGCGGGATACCCGGTGGTCATTGCGGATACGTTTATTAAAGTGGATAACAATAATATACCTGTGGCATCAACAGCAACGCTGGACAAAAATTCTTATTTTTACAAGCTGGTTGATTTTGCTCTGCAAAAAGATGCAAATGGTCAGTATTTATATTGGCAGAAAAATATTTTTACAGAGAGTCAGCTGACAGATAATACAGCAGATACTAAATTAGGAACCACATTATCTGCACGTAGATCTGTATTTTGCAATTATCTGAATCTGTCAAAGCTTTCCGTCAACTGGGTAACTACTTACGGAGCAGCATATCCGCAGGAGTTGAAATATACTGGTCAGTACAGTGCCAGCAACGGTGGCTCTCTGGAGAAGATAGACGGAAAATATCAGCTGCAATATATTTTTAATCTGCAGAATGATGCTGCAATATCACAGACAGGTACTACCTATGATTGTAAACTGTTCGTAGATAAAAATGCTGATGGTCGTTTCTCCGGCTCTGATTATGTAGAGGGTAAGACATATACGTCATCGGAAGAAGTCAGCGGTCTTACTGTGTATATAAGAAAGGGAGATGAGTGGATTAAGGTTGATCCGATAGCAACGGTAAATGGAAGCAGATATGAATTGCGTACCGGAGAGATCTATCGTGTTATCCGGGCTCTGCCGGAGGAATATGTAGGGGTTATTCCATGGAAGCTGGTATTTTATGATAATGCGGACAGACTGGTGAGAACTGCCAAGTCAGGGTATACATCTGTGCCGCAGCAAAGTGGTAAAAAGACAATCCGTGTATTGCAGTTGTTGTCTGATAAAAATAATAACTGGAATCTTCATGACGAACAGAATGGGGATACTAATTTTTCCAAGTACATTAAAGGATTAACTGACTGGAATGTAGTAGGCTTGGATCAAGTCAACTGGGATGGAACGGTAATTCCGTCCACGAGCATTGACAGTATGACTGTAACCTACCTTATAAATGATAAGCTGAAAATTGGCGGGACTTCGGATACTGATATACAGAAGATATACCAGGAATCCTACAATCTGTTCCAGCAATATGATATGTTGATACTCGGCTTTGGTGACGCCTATAAGTTTGGGTATACCTATGGCGCATATGATCCTAGCAAAGAAATTCCTCCAGAAATTATGGCGAATGTTAAGAGGAATCTGGCTGTTGGCTGGGCTGTCAGAGACTACATAGAATCCGGCAAGAGCATTTTGTTCACCCATGATACTACTTCATATGTCAATAATATTCAAAGTGTGATCCCGTATAACGATAATGGAACTGCGGAAACCTATCATTCAAACTACTGGTATTGGGGATATGAATTTAATAAGACCATTCGTGCATCCGTAGGTCTGGATCGCTATGGAGCATTGAAAGAGTATTATAAGCAGAGAGTTGCAAACTCCACGGGAGAGGAACAAAAGAGGGACCAGGAATATCTTAAAACATTAGAGTCCTATACATTTGACGAGATCAAGGAACCGAATTCGGATAATGAGCTCTGGCAAAAGGAAGGTGTGACTAAATATACGGTAGTTCGTTTCCTGAGAAGCTATCTGGAAGATTTGCGGATAAATGGCAGTTCGTCAGTAAAGTTCCCGGTTGAGAATTCATTGCTGAAAAAGGCTGGATATGATGGTGGATATCCTAGTTGGAATTATCCCAGTAGTTTACTGATGGGTGATTACGCAGGCAAATCGCTGATCGCAACACAGGTAAATGATGGCCAGATTACGCAGTATCCTTATCAGATATCTGCAGATGAACAGCTGGAGATCAGTAATACGCATTACCAGTGGTTACAGCCGAATATGGAGCTGGACCGCAACGGAGACGGTAAAAATGACATTGTGGTGTGGTACTGTATTTCCGGTGTGTCTGACGGTCAGTATAAAGATACTAATATTTATAACATCACACCCAATGATGTGGTAAATAATTATTATATCTATACCATGGGAAATGTGACATATTCCGGAGCGGGACATTCCAGACCCAGTAAGGACGCGGAGATCAAACTGTTTGTTAATACGATGATTGCAGCGTATAATGCCGGTGTGACGGCACCTTCCGTAAACTTTAAGGATAAAAGCGGCAGCAAGATTCAATCCGTGTATATGCTGTATGATCCGGTCAACCATATTGTATTGGATGATAAGAATAACGGAACCATCAGTGTCAACTTCCAGGCAGATGACTACAATATTCTGGCAGGTGGACAGCAGTTATGCGTTGAATTTTACAAATCCTGTGCAGACGATACGGCCGGAGCCATCAGTGTGGACGGAATCACAGGAAAGGTATTGCGCTTAAAGACGGATGGAGAGGATGGCCTCAAGATCACGGATAGCAATGGAAATGTAATTTTACCGATAGAACGCAATGGAGTTAAGAATTGTTACCCGATTACAAACGGCGCGACCTATACCTTGAAATATTCTTCGGATGAGATGGGACTGTTTAGTACCGACACTTCCGGGACGATTTTGAACGAAGGAGCGCAGGCATCTACTATCTACGCAAGAGTCTATACCGTGTATGATAGTGGATCAAAAGTAACTCCTTGCGGAATAGCTGAGTTATCCATCAGCGCAGAAGAGCTGTTCGAACTGAATTAAACTTTAAAAAAGTAATATTGCACAAAAAGCAGAGCTGTGAGAAATAACCAATTTCCACAGCTCTGTTTTTGTATAGTTTTTCAGCACTTGTTTTACCGGATTTCCTTGCAGAATGGATACCTCTGTGATATATTAAGTTCATCTACAGAAAGTCTGTATAGATAAGATTTCGAAGATACCATATATTAGGATAGCATCATATATGGGCATCATTTTATTGCACCCTGTGTGCAGTTCGAGGCATATCGCCGTGAAATTCACTTTTTACAATGTTAATAGGACAAGTTATTGACGCACCCTATTATATAGGGTAATATAAAGGAGGAAAATGACTAGAACATTTATACAAACAGATGAATTTTCTCGAAATTGGGATGAATTTGGATTTACAGATGATGATTTGAGAAGATTGGAATTTGATATTATGATGAACCCTCACAAATATCCAGTTATGCAGGGTACAGGTGGGCTCAGAAAGGCAAGATTTGCATTTAAACACCATGGGAAAAGTGGAGGTGTGAGAGTGTGCTATGTCGATTTTGTCATAGAAGAAACCATATACTTGATTACGGTATATTCAAAAAAACAGAAGGATAATTTGTCGAAACAGGAACGAAATAACATTAATATATATATTGACAGACTTCGTGACAATATATAATACGAGGAGTTGTGACTATGAAGAGTGTATATGAGAGTATCATGACTGGCTTAAATGAAGCTATAGAAGATGCACAATCAGAAGGCAAGAAATTAAACAGGAGAACAGTGACGATTATCCCTGTTAAGGAATATGGAGCGGAGCAGGTTAGAAATATTAGAAATTCTGTAGGAATGTCACAGAGTACTTTTGCAGGCTATCTTGGTGTGACCAAGAAGACAGTGGAAGCTTGGGAAGCGGGGACAAATCATCCTTCCGGTGCAGCCAGCAGAATTTTGAATATGATGGAAATGGACACGGAATTGGTAGAAAAATATCCGTTTGTTCAGTGTGGAATTTGATAAGGGAAATATTCAAATTTACTGCTGCAACGGAGAGTCTGTATGCAATCAGCACGAATACATTGCACAATCAACGGGAAGATGCAGCAAAATACCATGGAAGATTATCTTGCAGAAGGTAACGCATATCGTTCAGACCGAAAAGTAATTCATAAAGAAGCTACTATCAAAATGCTACGGGTATTGTCCGGGGATAAAAATGTGGATGATACCGAAGAAATATTAAAAGCATTAGATATTGCAGAGGAGGATGAGAAGATCAGCATGTGTGAATTGTTTGACCAGTATACGAGACGAGGAATTTCAGAAAAGGAAGCAGAAGAACAGATGAAGCTTTATTGGTAAAAAGATATTGACTTTTATTTCTTACTATGCTAAAAATATACTATACCTACTGGAACAGTAGGAATATAAAATATAGTATTATACATAGGCATAGGAGGAGAAAAAGATGGCATTTGCAGCAGAGACCATATGTGTCCAGGGAAGTAATGAGAGAAGGGATCCGTTTGGGGCCATCAGCATGCCGATTTATCAGAATGCAGCGTATGCGCATCCGGGATTGGGTAAGAGCACAGGATATGATTATTCCCGTTGCGGTAACCCTACAAGAGATGAAGTGCAGAAGACGGTTGCCCTGTTGGAACAGGGAACGGAAGCTTTGGCATTTTCTACCGGTATGGCAGCGATCACCGCATTGATGGAGATTTTTTCTCCCGGGGATCATCTGATTGCTACGGATGATCTGTATGGCGGTACATTAAGACTTTGGAACACGATCAGCCATAAGAATGGAATATCGGTAGATTGTGTGGATACTTCAAATGTGGAGACTGTGAAGGCAGCGATCCGTCCGGAGACGAAGGCGATTTATTTAGAGACTCCGTCCAACCCTATGATGAAGGTCGCAGATGTTCAGGCAATCGCAGAATTAGCACACGCGCATGGTTGTATTCTGATCGTTGATAATACTTTTTTATCCCCGTATTTTCAGAAGCCGCTTACGTTAGGTGCGGATATTGTAGTGCACAGCGGTACGAAATACCTGGAAGGACATAACGATACATTATCCGGATTCCTGGTAGTAAGGGATGATGCCTTGTATCAGCAGCTGAACAATATTTATAAGACGACAGGAGCCTGTCTCTCCCCGTTTGACAGCTGGCTGTTACTCAGAGGGATCAAGACACTGGCAGTCCGTATGGAACAGCATCAGAAAAATGCTCTTGCGATCGCGCACTGGCTGGAACAGAGACCGGAAGTGGAGAAGGTATATTATATCGGTCTGGATTCGAGACCGGATAAGGCGCTGATCGACAGACAGTGCAGCGGATACGGCGGAATGATTTCATTCCGGTTGAATTCCCCGGAGAAAGCTGTTAAAATCTTGGAGAGTGTTAAGCTGATCCGCTTTGCGGAGAGTCTGGGCGGCGTGGAAAGTCTTCTGACCTATCCAATGAAGCAGACACATGCAGATGTACCGGTTGAGGTACGTGAAGCATTGGGAGTGGATGAGAAGCTTCTGAGAATGTCCGTAGGTATTGAGAACATTGATGATCTGCTGGCAGATTTAGAGCAGGCATTTGCTTAGTGTGGGTGTAACCTGGTATACATAGTAGTTCAGCCAGCTCTGTGGAGAGCTTCACAGAGGGCTAGCAACGATGCGACGTGTCAGGGCGTGCAGAAGGTCTGGAAGAATGCATGCGACCGATAAAATTTAATCTGCAGCCTGGAGCCACAGGCAGAAAGTTTGCAGGTTGACGAAAGGTAAGTGAATTCGTATGACTAGATACAATTTTGATAAGATTACGAACCGGAAGGGAACGAATTGTCTGAAATATGATTTTGCGGTGGAGAGAGGAAAGCCGGCAGATGTGCTGCCCTTGTGGGTGGCGGATATGGATTTCCCGGTATCCGAAGAGATCACGAAGAGTCTTCATGCTGCGGTAGAACATGGAATCTACGGCTATAGCCAGCCAAAGGATGCTTACTACAATGCTGTGATGAACTGGATGGAGAGGAATCATAATTGGAAGACGGAGCGGGAATGGATCGTGAAGACTCCGGGTGTGGTATTTGCTCTCGGTGCAGCGGTTAAGGCATTTACTGATCCGGGAGATGCTATACTGATTCAGAATCCGGTGTATTATCCGTTTACTAATATTATCCGTGACAATGACCGGAGAGTAGTTGACAATACATTGATCTATGAGAAAACGGCCGGGCAGAGTGGAGATAACGGATACCGGATTGATTTTGAAGATTTTGAGCGGAAGCTTGAGCAGGAACATATAAAACTGTTTATTCTGTGCAACCCTCACAACCCGGTGGGCAGAGTGTGGACGGCAGAGGAACTGCAACAACTGGGAGAGATCTGCCTGCGCCACCATGTGATCGTGGTAAGTGATGAGATTCACAACGATTTTGTCTATCCCGGATATGAGCATACGGTGTTTGCCACCGTGGATCCTCGTTTCGCGGAGTTTACCGTAACCTGTACGGCGCCCAGCAAGACCTTTAACCTGGCTGGACTTCAGATATCCAATATTTTTATCCCCAATGAAAAGCTTCGTAAAGCATTTCAGACAGAGATTGACAAGACCGGTTATGATGAACCTAATGCATTGGGGATTGTGGCGTGTGAAGCAGCCTATCGTGCAGGAGAAGACTGGCTGGATCAGTTGAGAGCATATCTGCTGCAGAACCTGAATTTCCTGAGAGAGTATTTACAGGAGAAGATTCCACAGATTCATCTGGTGGAGCCGGAAGGTACCTATCTGGTATGGCTGGACTGCAGTGAGTTGGGAATCACCGGTAAGGAGCTGGATCAGTTCATCGTGGACAAAGCAGGACTTTGGCTGGACGGAGGATCCATGTTCGGACCCAGCGGAGCCGCTTTTCAACGTGTGAACATCGCCTGCCCCAGGGCTACGTTACAACTGGCGCTGGACAAGCTGAAGACAGCAATAGACGGTTTGAAATGAGGATTTGAGCGGTTTCGCGAGACCGTTCTGGAGAATGATATTTATTGACAGATTCACGAGACCGTTGCGGAGTATGATATATATTGACAGATTCACCAGATCATTCCGGGGTATGAGATACATTGACAGATTCGCCAAATCGTTCCGGAGCAGCATAATATTGCCGGAAATATGGTATATTTTTACATTCTTGTCCATATACTGTAACATATCAGGCCATTCATGATAGATTATGATAGTTCCTACGGAACCTGTGATCCCTGATGAATGGCCATGCTTTTTCGGATCACGCGGTAGGAAGCATGATCCACGGATCCATAGGATTGCCATCAGGAAAGGAGCACACAGTATATGCCAAGAGGACAGAGAAAATCCCTGGAGGAAAAGATCCAGGCAAAACAGGAGTTGATCAATGCGTTAAATATCCGCATGGAATCAGAACAACGTGAGTTAGAAGAATTGTTTGAACAGAAGAAGCGTAAGGAACTGGAAGCGGTGAGTGACATCATCGAGGATGCCGGTCTTGCACCGGAGGAAGTCACGGAAGTCTTACAGCAGTATATTGAGAGCCGTAGGGCAAATGCATCATGATCGCTTATTGTGTTTTATCGGAAGGACCGGACGAACCGGTCCTTTTTGCTGTATAGAAAATGATAGGATTGATTACCTTTAATTAAGAAATAGAGTCAATATCAAGAGAATATTTAGGTAGGGAATTATTGATTTAGAGGAAATATTGCGTAATGATCTGCTGCACCTGATCTGTGGAAATGGGGCATTTGCTTGTCTCATAAGTGGTGATCAGCTGCATGGATGGGAAGATTCCGTTATAGCAGTAGGTTTTCAGCTTGTTGCAGGCAGTATCACAATAAGGCGCATTATCCATCATACCGAAATGCTCCCAGTAGAAGATTTTATTCGTAACCGGATGTAAAATCGTAAAATCCGGATAAGCCGTGAATTCTTTTAACGGCAGCGCCGCTTCATAGCGATAAGGGATTTGGTTGGTATAGAGCAGATTCGATATGATAACTTCAGATTTTGAGCGGACTTTATGCCCGGCCAGTGTGGTATGGATCAGATTTTCCGGATGAGAAGGATTGGTTTCATAGCTCTCCGCGCACCATTTCTGTGCAGACACCGGAAGCTTGTCCTTTGCAAAATAGCTTTGCAGTAATGGGTAATAAGGAGAAGACTCTGCCAACAGGTCAGAGGATGTCAGAGGCTTGGAACGATTGACTGCTGAATTCTTTTTTTCATGGGATTTTATATAAAAATTGAGCAGGGAGAGTTCTTCTTCGGCTTCGGCAAGCAATAAGGAATAGTATTTTTTCAGGGCAAGGGCTTCCGCTAATGGTTGATTTTTTTTAGATAAGTATTTCTGCTTCCCAGGTAATGAGCATATCCATTTTTGGTAGGAAGGAGATTGATAAATGCATAGTTCACCTTCCGGTAAGTTTGAAATTTTTTGCTTTAAATTTTCTTGAAAGGACATTAATTGATTCAACCGAGTTTGCGTATTCATGGTTTGACCTCCTAAATAATTAATTGAATTTGTAGTTTCATAAAATCGAGGGAAAATGAAGAATTTATGAAAAAAACAGGCAGATTATATGCGCTTTTGCTTATTTTTTTCATAGAAGCTTGCTTTTTGAAATTTTTATGAAAAAAATGGAGAGTATATGGTGAAAAATAGAATAAAATCAATGGAAAATGATACTTTTATGAAAAATAGATAAAGTCCTACGAAATCAGGGATGTCCTACGAAATCAGGGATGTCCACGAAATCAGGGATTGTCCCACATGGCGTGTGTGACCTGCGTCCTGCATAGAAGCAAGAACACAGGCACAACACATAATATGGCTATCACAGATATAAAGTAACAAGTCACTTATTCCACACCCTCGCCCTTTTTCAGATTCTTCTGGGCGGTGGAGAGCATGAGCTTGATTCGGTTGAGCTGGTTGACTTCGCTGGCACCGGGATCGTAGTCGATGGCCACGATGTTGGAGGAAGGATATGCCTTCCTGAGGGCTTTGATGACGCCCTTACCTACGACGTGGTTCGGCAGGCAGCCGAAGGGCTGGGTACATACGATGTTAGGTACGCCTTCCTTGATCAGCTCGACCATCTCACCGGTTAAGAACCATCCCTCACCGGTCTGGTTGCCGATGGATACGATGGGCTCCGCATAGGAGACGATCTTGTAGATGCTGGTGGGTGCATCGAAATGCTTACTTTCTTCAAATGCCTTCACGGCAGAGCCGCGCAGGATATGCTCGATGGCCCAGATGCCAAGTGCGGAGATCTTCGCGGTCTTTTTGCTGGTGCCTAAGTGCTCTGCTTTGTAGATCTGGTTGTAGAAGCAGTATAGCATGAAGTCGATCAGGTCGGGAACCACAGCTTCCGCCCCTTCACTCTCTAACAGCTCCACCAGATGATTGTTGCCGGCAGGAGAGAATTTCACCAGGATCTCGCCGACCACGCCGACGCGGGGCTTCTTGATATCCAGTACCGGAATCGCATCGAAATCACGGATGATCTCGGTACACATTCTGCGGAACTTGCTTATACTGATATGCTTCGCGGATACGAACTTCTGTACCTTGGCCAGCCATTCTCTATGTAAGGCATCCACAGACCCCGGAGTTGCTTCATAAGGACGCATCCGGTAAACACAACGCATGAAGATATCACCGAACTCGGCACCTACCGCTGCACGCAGCATCAGATCTGCGTTCAGGTGGAAGCCGGGATTGCTCTCGATACCCGCCAGGTTCAGGGAGATGACAGGGATCTGCTCCATGTCTGCCTTCTTCAGGGCACGGCGGATGAAGCCGATATAGTTCGTCGCACGGCATCCGCCACCGGTCTGGCTCATGATAATGGCGGTCTTGTTCAGGTCATATTTGCCGGACAGCAGAGCTTCCATGATCTGTCCGACTACCAGCAGGGAAGGATAGCAGGCATCGTTGTTAACGTATTTCAGACCTACATCCACGGAGTGCTTGTTGTCATTGTCCAATACGACGAAATTGTAACCGCAGGCATTGAACGCAGGCTGTAAGATCTCAAAGTGGATCGGGGACATCTGCGGACAGATGATGGTGTAGTCCTTACGCATCTCTTCGGTGAACGGTACCTTCTCAATAGCGGAAGAACGGATGGTGCGGTGCTTGCCCAGTTTCTCACGGACACGGATCGCGGACAACAGGGAACGGATACGGATACGCGCCGCACCCAGATTGTTGACCTCATCGATCTTTAAACAGGTGTAGATCTTGTCGGAGCCGGAGAGGATATCGTTCACCTGATCGGTGGTAACGGCATCCAGACCGCAGCCGAAAGAATTCAGCTGGATCAGATCCAGATTCTCTACCGTCTTCACATAGCTTGCGGCCGCATATAATCTGGAGTGGTACATCCACTGGTCAGATACGATCAGGGGGCGTTCCGGTTTTGCCAGATGGGAGATGGAATCCTCGGTAAGCACAGCCATATCGTAGGAGGTGATCAGCTCGGGAATTCCGTGGTTGATCTCCGGGTCTACATGATAAGGACGGCCAGCCAGCACGATACCGCGCTTGCCGGTCTGACGTAAATATTCCAGCGTTTCTTCGCCTTTTTTCTCCATATCGTGACGGGCATTCGCCAACTCCTGCCAGCCCTTTTCACAGGCTGCGGCGATCTCGCCAGCGGGAATTTCGGTGAATTCCTTCGTCAGTGCATCCGTTACTGTTCCCAGATCTCTGAAGGACATGAACGGATTGCGGAAGGTGATCTCACCGCCGGCGATCTCCTCCACGTTATTCTTGATATTCTCGGAATAAGAAGTAACGATGGGGCAGTTGTAATGGTTGTTCGCATCTTCGAATTCATTGCGCTCATAGAACAGCGCAGGATAGAAGATGAACTTAATACCCTGTCGGATCAGCCAGGTCACATGACCGTGCGCCAGCTTTGCCGGGTAACACTCGGATTCACTCGGGATGGACTCAATACCGAGCTCGTAGATCTTACGATTGGAGCTGGGAGAGAGCACCACGCGGTAGCCCAGTTCGGTGAAAAATGTGAACCAGAACGGATAGTCCTCGTACATATTCAGTACTCTGGGGATACCTACCACACCTCTGGGAGCCTTGTCGGCGTCCAGGGATTCATAGGAGAATAATCTATGTAATTTATATTCGTATAAGTTCGGTACATTATGGGCATTCTTCTGACCACCGATACCGCGTTCGCAACGATTGCCGGAGATGAACTGACGGCCGCCGGAGAATTTGTTGATGGTCAGACGGCAGTTGTTGGTACAGCCCTTGCATTTTGCCATACTGGTTTCGAACTGCAGGTCGCAGATCTTCTGATAATCCAGCATGGTGGTCACATAACCGTCCTCGTAATGCTCTCTGGCGATCAGCGCTGCACCGAAAGCACCCATGATACCGGCGATGTCGGGACGGATGGCCTGACAGTTTGCGATTTTCTCAAAGCTGCGCAGAACGGCATCGTTATAGAAGGTACCGCCCTGTACCACGATATTTTTACCAAGCTCTGACGCATCGGAGACTTTGATCACCTTAAATAAAGCATTCTTGATAACGGAGTAGGCAAGTCCTGCGGAGATATCCGCTACGGAAGCGCCTTCCTTCTGTGCCTGCTTTACCTTGGAGTTCATGAATACGGTACAACGGGTACCCAGGTCGATGGGATGCTCTGCGAACAGGGCAGCCTGTGCAAAATCCTGCACGGTATAGTTCAGGGATTTCGCAAAGGTCTCGATAAAGGAACCGCAGCCGGAGGAACAAGCCTCATTTAACTGTACGCTGTCTACGGTCTGATTCTTGATCTTGATGCACTTCATGTCCTGACCGCCGATGTCTAAGATACAGTCGACGCTGGGATCAAAAAATGCAGCTGCATAGTAATGTGCCACGGTCTCGACCTCGCCGTCATCTAACAGGAAAGCGGCCTTCATCAGCGCTTCGCCGTAACCGGTGGAACAGGAGCGCACGATCTCCACACCCTCGGGCAGGAGAGAGTAGATCTCCTTCAGGGAACGGATCGCGGTCTTTAACGGACTTCCGTCATTGCCGGAGTAGAAGGAATATAACAGGGATCCGTCCTCGCCCACCAGTGCGATCTTCGTGGTGGTGGAACCGGCATCGATACCCAGGAATGCTTTGCCCTGATAGGACTGCAGATCACCGGTGGTTACATGATGCTTACTGTGACGCTCCACGAACTCTTTGTAAGCCGCCTGATCAGCAAACAGGGGCTCCATACGTTCCACTTCAAATTCCATCTTGATATCGGAGGACAGCTTTTTTACCATATCGGACAGGCTGATGCAGACATCTTCCTTTGCATTCAATGCGGAGCCAATGGCTGCGAACAGATGAGAGTTGTCCACATCGATGATGTGCTCGTCATCCAAATTTAAAGTACGGATGAAAGCGGCCTTTAACTCAGACAGGAAATGTAACGGTCCGCCTAAAAATGCTACATGACCGCGGATCGGCTTACCGCATGCCAGACCGGAGATGGTCTGGTTCACCACAGCCTGGAAAATAGAAGCAGACAGGTCTTCCTTGGTAGCACCTTCGTTGATCAGTGGCTGGATATCAGTCTTGGCAAATACACCACAGCGGGCTGCAATGGTGTAGAGAGATTTATAATCCTTCGCATATTCGTTTAAACCCGAAGCGTCCGTCTGGAGCAGACTTGCCATCTGGTCGATAAAGGAACCGGTACCGCCGGCGCAGATGCCGTTCATACGCTGTTCCACATTACCGCCTTCGAAATAGATGATCTTCGCATCCTCACCGCCAAGTTCGATAGCTACATCGGTCTTGGGTGCCAGCTCCTGCAGGGAGGTAGCCACGGCTACCACCTCCTGTGTAAAAGGAACGCCCAAGTGATTGGCTAACGTCAGTCCGCCGGAGCCGGTGATCATGGGGTGCAGCTGCAATTCTCCCAGCTGATCATAGGCTTTCTTAAGGAGACCGGACAGAGTCTCCCGGATATTGGCGAAGTGACGCTCATAATCGGAAAATAAAATATTGTGGTTTTCATCTAAAATCGCAATCTTGACAGTGGTAGAACCGATATCTATGCCGAGTGTTGCGTATTTTTCCTTTGAATTCATGTGATACATCCTTCCTGATAAAATGCTGTAACTATTCAGAAGGTCAATGATGAGTTACAGAATTACTTCTTAATATATGCGACTTTTCTTTCACAAAACTTTTTTCATTATACGACAAAAAAAACGATATTGCAACGAACAAAGACAAAACGCTGTCGTTAAAATTGTGTAAAGAAAAAATTAAATAAATAGTAATTCTATAAACTTTTGAACGTGCGGTTTACTTATTGTCCTGTGGATGTTACAATCTCGATAGAGAAAAAACGAATAGGTAATTAATAGAAACGGAGAAACGACTTTATGAGCAAATTTGAGAAAAAATTCGGCAAATATGCCATTCCGAACCTCACACTCGTACTGATCATGTGCTATGTGGCGGGATATATCATCCAACTGATGGGAGCTGCAGGCGGTACGAACCTGCTGGGCTTTTTGACACTGGATCCTTACCGGATCCTGCACGGACAGATCTGGAGACTGGTGACCTGGGTGATCGTGCCCCCTGACAGCCTGGACATTTTTACGATCATTATGTTGTTTTTCTATTACAGTCTGGGGTCTACTCTGGAGCGCACCTGGGGGACCTACCGTTATAATGTGTATATTTTCTCAGGCATGTTGTTCACCATTATCGGAAGCTTTCTGTGCATGGGATTTGCTTACCTGATCACCGGAGGTATGGCTGCCGAGGCAGCGTCTGTGTTATTTTACCGTGGTTCTTATGCATTCAGTACCTATTACATCAACCTGTCGATCTTCCTTGCCTTTGCAGCAACTTATCCGGATATGCAGGTGCTCTTAATGTTCGTGATTCCCGTAAAAGTAAAATGGATGGGAATCCTGGATGCCGTTTTGATGGTTTACTATGTGATTGTAGGCAGCCTGTTTACGAAATTTGCAATTGTGGCATCCTTACTTAATTTTGTGTTATACTTTTACAGAATGCACAAAAGCCGCATCTCGCCGAAACAGATGCACCGCAGGGCTCAATTTGAGAGAAAAACAAACGAAGGCAGAACTAAAGCTACGAGGCATAAATGCGCGATCTGCGGCAGGACGGAAGAGGACGATCCGAGCCTGGAGTTCCGTTTCTGTTCTAAATGCAACGGCAACTACGAATATTGCCAGTATCATCTGTTTACGCACGAACATGTGAAATAAAGATTTGTAATATCCGTTACGGCATGACTGCTCGCAGGCAATGCCGAGCGGATATTAGCAAATCGAACAGACATGAGCAAGAAGGACGATAGTCCGGACCCCGAATGGATGTACACTTTCGAGAGTGCGAAGCACGGAGAAAGTGTATTATTGCAAGAGGCAGATGCATGACTGCTCGCAGGCAGAGTGCGGAGCATGGAGAAAGTGTATTATTATAAAGGAGACCCTATATGAACAAAGAAGTATTATTTGCCCAGACCTTAGAGCAGGTCCGCAAGACCGCCAAGGAGCAGGGGAACTGCATCAGCGAAGAACAGGTAAAGGATGCCTTCGCGGAACTTGACTTAAGCGGTGAACAATTGCAGATGGTATTTGACTATCTGTTGAAACATAAAATAGGTATCGGACAGCCCATGGATCCCGACGAATTCCTGACGGATGAGGAAAAGGATTATTTACAGGAATATCTGGACGAGGTGGCGGAGCTACCCACCTACACTGATGGGGAGAAACTGGCATTTGCTATGTCTGCCATGGCAGGTGAGGCGGATGCGCAGCAGCGCCTGATCGAGATTCATCTGGCAGATGTGGCGGAGATCGCGAAGCTTTACGCCGGACAGGGCGTTCTGCTGGAGGATCTGGTAGGCGAAGGCAATCTGGCACTGTCTTTTGGTGTTACTATGCTGGGCAGTCTGGAGAAACCACAGGAAGTGGAAGGAATGCTGGGTAAGATGATCATGGATGCCATGGAAGAATATATTGCCGAGCATGCGGAGAATTCCAAGATCGACAAGCGGGTGGAAGACAAAGTCAACAAGGTGGCGGACAAAGCCAGAGAACTGGCGGAGGAATTGCAACGCAAGGTGACCATAGAGGAACTGATGGAGGAGACCGGCATGTCCCGCAAAATGATCGAGGATGCGGTGCGGATGAGCGGTTTCAAGATTGAGGATATCGACAACAATGCAAAAGACAGTTTATGAGAACTATAAATACAGCCTGCAGGACACGGCAAAGGTTTACATAGGTGCAAAATATACTTTTGCAGAGCTTTTGGAGCAGGATGATGTGGCGTTTAAATTCCGCCTGATCGTGGAACGCTATATTTTAGCGGAAAAGGAAGTGGATCCCGAGGATACGCTGGAAACCCATCTGTATTATTTGAAGCCGGACAGCTTTCTGGTCAAGATCTACGACCGGATCAAGGCAAGAGTGAAGATCAATATCATTGAGGAGAAAAAAGGGATCTTCGGCAGAGGGAAGAAACGGTATGTGACGAAGGAGCTGAACATCCGGGAACTGACCGCCATGACCCCGGAAGAAAAAGAGGCAAAGGGCGTCGTGATCCAGGAAATCTCCATGAGCAAGCTGGCACTGGCAGGCTTTTGATAGATTAAGCTCACCCATAGAAAGCATACGCGACTGCTTGCAGGCAGCGAAGGCTTTCTATGAGGGGAGCAAACGAACATGAGCAAGAAGGACGATAGTCCGAATTGCGAATGGGCGTTACGATTTCGGGAGCTCGAAGAGCGGAGAAATCGATTAAGCTAAAAAGTAGGAGACGTAAATAAATGAGAGTAGAAGATTTATCCACATATGAGATCATAGAGAAACGGCAGATCCCGGACATCAACAGTGTGACTTATCTGTGCCGTCATAAGAAGACCGGAGCAAGAGTGGCACTGGTATCCAATGACGATGAGAACAAAGTATTTTACATCGGTTTCCGTACCACCCCGAAGGACTCCACCGGCGTGGCACATATCCTGGAGCACTCCGTATTATGCGGCTCGAAGGAATTCCCGGTGAAGGATCCTTTTGTGGAACTGGTAAAAGGTTCTTTGAACACTTTTTTAAATGCCATGACCTATCCGGATAAGACTGTATACCCTGTGGCAAGCTGTAATGACAAGGATTTCCAGAACCTGATGCATGTCTATCTGGATGCTGTATTTTACCCGAATATTTATAAAAACGAATCCATTTTCCGGCAGGAAGGCTGGCATTATGAGCTCGAAGGTGACGAGGAAGAGCTGAAGGTCAACGGCGTGGTCTACAATGAGATGAAGGGAGCATTTTCTTCTCCGGATGATGTGCTGGAGAGGGAGATCATGAACTCTCTGTATCCGCATACCACCTATGGCTGTGAGTCCGGAGGCGATCCGGAGGTGATCCCGGAGCTGACGTACGAAGAGTTTCTGGATTTTCACCGGAAGTTCTATCATCCCTCCAACAGCTATATCTATCTCTATGGTAACATGGATATGGCGGAGAAGCTGACCTTTATCGACGAACATTATCTGTCTGCTTACGATGCTCTTAAGGTGGACTCCGAAGTGACCGAGGAGCCGGCTTTCGACAAGCCCGGCCGTATTGTCAGAGACTGTCCCATCGGCGAGGGAGAGGACGAAGAAGAGAATACCTATCTGTCCCAGAACTTCTGCGTCGGTGACAGCCTGGATCCGAAGCTTTACATTGCTTTTCAGATCCTGGACTATGCGCTGTGCTCCGCACCGGGTGCACCCTTAAAGCAGGCGCTGGTAGACCGTGGCATTGGCAAGGATGTCTACAGCATCTACGAGAACGGTATCCGTCAGCCATATTTCAGTGTCGTGGCGAAGGACACTTCCGTAGAAAAAGAACAGGAATTTTTACAGGTAACGGAAGAAGTACTCGAGAAGCTGGCAGCGGAAGGCTTCGACGAGAAGGCATTGCTTGCCGGTATCAATTACTACGAATTCAAATACAGAGAGGCAGATTTCGGTTCTTATCCCAAGGGACTGATGTATGGTTTACAGGTGCTGGACAGCTGGCTGTATGACGACAGACTGCCGTTCATTCATATCGAGGCGAACGATACCTTTGCCGAGCTTCGTAAGGAAGTTAAGAGCGGATATTTTGAGGGCCTGGTACAAAAATACCTGCTGGACAATACGCACCGCAGCGTGGTGATCCTGCAGCCGAAGCTTGGACTTTTAGAGGAACAGGAACAGAAACAGCGTGAGAAAATGGCACAGGTGAAAGCAGCCATGAGTCCGGAAGAACTGGAAGCTGTAAAAGAGACCTTCCGTAAACTGAACGAGTTCCAGGAGAGTGAGGATGCGAAGGAAGATCTGGAGAAGATTCCTCTATTGAAGCGGGAGGATATGAAAAAAGAGGCGAATCTCCCGGTGAACGAGGTACGGAGTATTGGGGATACCATACTTTTGTATCATGATCTGTTTACCAACGGTATCGGATACTTACGTCTGATCTTCAGACTGGATCAGATCCCCGGAAAATATTTTCCGTATATCGGCATCTTAAAAGGCTGTCTTGGACTCCTCAATACAGAAAACTATACTTATGGAGATCTCTATAATGAGATGAACCTGGTCACCGGCGGCATGGCTGCGGTGAACAATGTGTATGGCAGATTGCAGGATACGGATGAATTTACGTTGACTCTGGAGCTGAAGACGAAGGTGTTCTATGATCGTATTGCGGATGCCATCGATCTGATGCGTGAGATCGTCATGACCAGTGATTTCACGGACACCAAGCG
>ULJW01022948.1_pt1 | contig 27746 bp, 25 predicted proteins | sample 1950991 | NCBI WGS metagenome assembly ULJW01 (sample SAMEA4835484, study PRJEB28245) | human gut metagenome | biome: gut microbiome; material: fecal sample | place: Denmark | collected 2008 | reverse complement strand
ATTTAATCTTCGATGCCGCCATAGCACTGGTTGAAGGAACTAAATTCAAGATTAACAATACCACTAACAATTTACATACAATTTTTTTATTCGTCATATATACCTCCTTTTAGAATAACTTTATCTTTCTCTTGATTTTCATTTATTATTCACATTATTAATATTTTTAATCATATTCAATACTTTTTTGTGTGTTAAAATAATGTTGATATGCCAAAATCACTTTCGAATTGTCTAACATAGTTGCTGTTGAAAGAGACGGGTTTGATGAATATACTGAAACATTAATATATTTTCCTTTAGAGTCCTGTACAGCATTCGGATAATGCTCATTTGAATCGCATCTTATTACAACAGCATAAACATTTCCAGATTCACCAATCTGGTTAGCTTTTATTGTCATCCTCTCAATCAGCCATCCTCCTGGTGTATACTGCTTTCCTTCATATGACGTATATCTTAAATGTAAAGTTGACGGATATTCAGAATACTTATACATTGCATCAATACCATAAGCCGCCATTTCATATTCTGTTGAATACGTCGGCTCTACCGTCGGAACAGATGTCGGCTCTATTGTTGGAACAGATGTCGGGACTACTGTCGCAACAGATGTCGGGACTACTGTCGCAACAGATGTCGGCTTATCCATTGTAGAATCTGAGCCATCCTGCTTTGTCGCCACTACTTTTTTTACTGTTATTTTACAAGAATATTTCTTACTTCCAATTTGTGCAGTAATTTGTGCTTTTCCCTCTCGTACTGCTGTTATTTTCACTGAATCATTTTTTACTGCCGACATTTTTACGATTTTTTTATTACTAGTTTTCCATTTTGTCTTTTTATTTGTTTTATTCGCTCCTACAATCTTTATCTTCTTGGACTGCCCGACTTTTATGGTTATCTTAGACTTATTCAATTTAATCTTCGATGCCGCCATAGCACTGGTCGAAGGAACTAAATTTAAGATTAACGATGCCACTAGCAATTTGCATATGAATTTTTTAATATTTTTCATTTAAAATACCTCCCTGTTAATATATTTTTCATTTTCACCTTATAGTTGCTGTTCTTTTTTCCTGTGCTAATATCTGCCTTACCCGACTTTCCGAATATCCGTATTTTGTTGCCAGCTTTCGTGCGCTCTCCCCCTCTCCATGTTCTATACAAATTCTTCTTGCGATGTAGTCACTGGAATAAAATTTCAGAGGAAATGTAAGCTGCTGTCCACGAAAATGCTTGAACAACACATATGCGTTGTCTATTCCTATCTCCTCTGCGACTTCTGTGTAAATACCTGCCAATTCTTCCGCAGATACACCTTTCAAAAGTGCTCCCTGCATCCTGCATCTCCCCTTTCTTTTTAATGTATCTTCATTTTACAACCGTTCCATTGCAATATGAACGCTCTTTTTATCTTGTAATTTACACTGTTAAATTATCATTTCTCCCCGACATAAACCATTAGGATTTCCTCAATCTTTTCCCACGATGTGATCTGCAGCCATTCATATTTCAAATAGATATGATACAATTCATCCAGCAGATCTTCCACCTACAGTCCTGCTTCCACAATCTCCTCTCCGATATCTTCCTTATACAGGAAATATTCGATCAGATTCTCGTAGAAGCAGATCTTATTGCAGCTATCGTAAATCTCCCGGTTGGTACCGGAGAGCATCTGATATTTGAACAACGAATGTTCTCTCTGCACTTTCCGCAGAAATCCTTGTTCCTTTTCTCCACATTCTTTTCTACGCAACACTGCCATCCTCCTCAACATATTCGCCCTCGATCTCAGTCATATCTTCTGCCAGTTCTGACTTGATGGTTTCGTCACTGGCAATAGCCCGCAGACACTCTGTTTTCAATGGTGCAAACTTCAAAACTTTCTTGATCGCTGTTTTCTTTGCCATAGACTCGAAGTCTGTTTTCCACGGAGAGAAACCATCATAAGAAGGAGAATACCGTTCGGCATGAGCAATGACGGCTTCCTTATTCAAAACCTCAAAGCCATAACCTCCATTGGTCAGCTTAAACAACGCATATACATACATCATCTCGCCTCTCCCTTCCATTGCCGGAATGTGACGAAGTTTGCTTTCCAGACCAAGCTCATACTCAAAGTGATCATTCTCCCGGACGATATGTGCCTGAATGGTCTGCACATTGTCGTTGCGGTACACCAGATCGATCATCCCTTTATAGCCGATCTGGAACTGACACTCGACAACTCCCTTCTTTTTATTTTTATATGGGATCAAATACGCCTGTCCCAGTGGAGTGTTGGGTTCCAGCCCGAGCTGTGCCGCATTCATCAGAGCTGCAATAAATGACATCGGCGTACACTGTGCCAATGCCGGTGTATTGTTTACTGCCGTCAGTGCCATTCTTACAAAACGCTCCGGCGTCAGAACAGAGGGCAGCGCCCGCTTGATCTCCGGTTCCAGTGCTTTGATCATATCCACAATGGACATGTTTTTGGTCAGTTTTACTCCGTCACTTTTCTTTGTTGTTGCGGCAACCTCTGCCTTTGCCGCCAGTTCTTCCTTAAAATCCATAATGCTCTCCTTTCTATGCCGCCGTCCTTACCAGAAATCTCCGACTGGCAGTCTGATTACAGAACCGCTGATATACCTCCGGCATCTCCTGTTTCAGCCGCTTCGCATCCAGCCGGTTACTGATACTCCTCTTCCAACTGACAAGGAAGTGGTCATTTTCTGCCACTTCCGCTTCCTTCATAAACATCTTGACCTCCTGCTCGATCTGTAGCTTTTCTGTTTTCAGCTTGTCCATCAACTGATCGATCTCCTGTCTCCGCTGCAGCTTTTCATCAAATCCCAATAGAGGAACACACAGATCTTCCCGGCTGTCCTTGAAATAGCTGTTGATAAAGTCATTCGCCGTAGCTGATCCGTCCGGCTCCGGCATAACACCTGCCTTTACGTGATCCTGCCAGAAGTCCTGTTCCAGCCGGATCAGATTTTGGATCACTTCCTCATCCCTTTCGATCCGGACAAACTTAAACTCCCTGCCGTAAATGACTACGGCAATATACCATGCTTTGGCATTCAGGACAGCCATATAGTGATAACACTGTGCCAGATAATGCGCCGGTACTTTCCCATCCTTCCATTTATCCGCAGAATAGGGGGACGCTGTTTTACATTCCAGTCCGATCAATCCATTTTCCTTTCCTACGATCAGACGATCCACATCTGCCAGCATAAACGGATACTCCGAATGAATATACATCTGGTTGCTGCGGCGTACCTTAAATCCTGTCTCCTCACAGAACCGCTCTGCGACATACTGTTCCAGATCCCGCCCTAACCGCATGGATTCGTTATCTTTGTCCTGCTCCGGGATCTCCTCTGTTGTCTTGTCCATATAGACATCCATCGGGCTGACGTAAGGATTTAACCCGCACACGGCTCCTGCATCGGATCCGCCGATTCCCTGCTTACGGAGTGTCAGCCATTCCTCTCTTGTCATGTCTTTTGTTTTAGCCAATATCTTACACATAATCAACCTCTTCCTTTCCGCTGTCAGATGTGATATAAATCTCTTGGGTCTCCAGACTGTATCCGTAAACAGAGTCCGACAGGTACTCTTCCTCTGTCACACAATCCTTATTTACATTTTTCACCATTTCCTGCAGCTCTTCCGGGCTCATTCCCAGATCCTGCGGCATAACGATCGCTTCATGTACAGAGCTCGGAAGAATATACAGTCTGTCACACTGCAGGATCTGGCACATTTCCTCCAATACATCCGGATAAAGGACACTGCCAAAGCCATTGATCTTTTTCCGGTTCGTCACCATATACATTCTCTGCAACTGTCTTTCTTCGCATTCTTCTGAAACATCTCCCGGCGAGATCATATCTTTTCCCATAAGTGACTGCATCATATCCGCAAGGGAAGTTTTCATCACCGGCATTCGGCGTCGCATATTTTTCCGGGCGATCTCAAACAGCTTTTCCTCCGTAATGCCCCATCTTTCAAAAAGTCCGTTGCTGACTCTCATGCTGGAAACCCCATCCCAGCTCTCCTTCACTACAATCCTGTAGATCACGGCAAAATCAAGGAAATCCCGGTGTGGGATCTCCTTCAGAAGCCCCCGGTTCTTTTCCCGGTTGATCACCGTAAAGATGAGCCTCTCCTTTATCTCTTCCAACACATTGACATCCCCGATCAGATTCACCGTTATTTCATTGCCTGTCATTTCATATTTTTCCTTCATATCCTGTGCCAGAACCTCCAGACCGGTTCCCCTTTTGCATTCTTCATAAAGCTTCCTGCCGTAAAAAACCGGCGACTGCTGTTTCTCCCCGGTCTTATCAAAAATCCGGAACGTCTCCACATTTCCCAGATTCACCTTCTGCACAGTCTGTGTGCCGATCTCATAATTTTCTCCGAAAATGCTCCTCAACTGATCCAACAACTCCTCCCGGAATTCTCTGTAACTCATTGCCATAATAACCCTCCATTCCATTTCTATAATTCCATAAAAAAATGGACACCCCTTTTATCAGAGTGTCCTGTGTGATCGTGATACTTTCTTTTTGTGATACGTTTTTGATACAGGGATACAAAATCTCCTATGATCGTCCAACAGTTACTAAGCCGCCATAACCAGCCGGTACGCTTTATCGGTCAGAGGATTCCCTTCCATTGTTTTATTAAAAAGGTTCTCCTGATAGTTCCTAGTCCGGCGGATCGGTGCTGCATGTGTCGCAAAATCCGAAACCGCATTGATAAACCGGTATCCGTTCTTCCGTAGTCCCTGCAAATCCGGTGCATCGAAATATCTGGTGGCAACATCCTTCCGCAGCCGCAGGATATTTTTCTCTGTCGTCTCGGAAGCATCATCTGCAATCGGGAGCAGTTCCTTAATATACTCATCCACGGCGGCATCTGTCAGACGCTTTCGGGACAAATCCTCAAAGCCCTTTCCAAGCTCGTTCATGTAATCTTCTGCCATAAAAAGTGTCTCTCTGGCATCCTCCAGCTTTGCTGCAATATCTCCGGTATGATGAATGCTCCAGCTACGATCCGCTGTATCCAGTGCAAGATTCAGCGTGTTATTGCATACCACACGGATCGGTGTCATTGCGATCTTGATCGCTCCGGATCCATCGTGTGTATTACTAAACACCAGATATGGAAGAATCTGTTCTCCCTGAATGATATACCTGGTAGGCAGCTTTGCCAGAATCCATGTCTTTCGTCCTCCCATTAAACTTCCCGCTGTTTCATAACGAACACCATCTCCCAACAGGGCATCTGTAAAGGCGAATGCATCCCGGTTCTGTACTACCTTATACCGGCTGGTGACCACCCCCAAGATACTGCCATCCTGCTGACGGACATTTGCAAAGTATCCCGGCACATTGACGCCATCCTGTGTAAAGACCGGTTTCTGCACCACGTCCCAGTCCAGCCCTGCAGCGATCAACGCCTCCATGGAATCCGGTGCCTCCTCCACCATTGTTCCAAGACCATGCCAAGGTCGTTCTCTTCCTACAAACATCATTGTTTCGACTTCTGCTGACATAATATGTCTCCTTTCCGCTCTTTTGAGCATAAAAAAAAGACAGACCACTATGATCTGTCCATTGATTTCATTGTTATAATATATGATTGTTTATCCATACATTGACATAATAGGGGGCTTTGTATGTTCCTCCCTCGGTCGTTTTCTATGTTACGGGCGCAAGCCCATGCTATTCTTCCCCTGCCACTGTTATAATATATGCTTCAGGAAATGAAAACTGACAAGACACATAGATGACAATGAATAGTCCAACACTTTATCGCATATATTAATATATACAAAGAAGCTTCCTGTATAATTTTATCATTTTATAAGTTCAAGAATTTATTCACCGGCTTGTTCTATTGCCATTTTAATTACACGTTCACTAATATAGAAGCCATTATTACGAATTTGATCAACTGCATCCTTAACAGATATAATCACTCCCATTCTTTTTGCCTTCAACAAAACCCCTATTGTTCCTGTAACTTTCAATCCTAAATATTTTGCGTTTTTTTTCGCCACATTATCATCAATAATAACCAGATCCGCTTTAGGATCATTCTGTGCAAGAATCATTACATCTACTTCACCGGCATGAAGCTTTGCCTTGTATATCTTTCGATCAGCCACATCCATTATCTTTTCAACATGAATCCAGTCCAGATTATCTTTTATCTGCAAACAAGCAGAATCCGGTTTTGCTGTTACCTCATCAAACACAACTTTGGTAATCGTAATTTTTCCATGAACCGCTTGGTGAACTAGGCGATTTTTAACCATTCATTCAACTCTTATTTCCTGTAAAATTTATGTCCTATTTTTGTCATCGGATCTTTCCTCATCAGATTCCTCTTCATCGTAATCTTCTTCATCCGATTTTTTTCCATAAAACATTGTCCAACAAAATGATCCAATCGCTAATATAAATGGTGCTATACTTCCAATATTTTTACCTTCAAAAATACAAACTGCTCCTATAACTAACAAAAAGAAAGTAGAAACAAAACCAAATATTTGTAATCTAATTTTTAGTTTCATTGATGTTTTGAGTACTTCCACTTTTCCCGAATATAATGAAGTTTGGCTTTTAATCAGCATACTTTCCATTTTATGCCTATGTCCTTGTTCATCTGTAACCATTTTCAAAATTTCTTGTGCGAACCCTGGTTGTATTTCATCGTATTGTTTCAAAATAGCAGGATGTGGTAAAGGTCCCGCAAATTCTTCTCGACGTATACAAGCAATTATTCTTTCTTTATCCTCTTCCTGAATATCTGATTTATCTATAATGTCGGATATCTCTGATATTTCTTTCGCGTCATCTTCAATCGGATTATCTTGTATAGTTTCCTGTAGACTTGAAAATTGCTTCATTTATGCACCTCCCTATTTTTCTCCAATCTGTTGATACTGCCTCTATATCTGTCTTTTTAATATATTGACTAAGTTTATTCATTTTTGTTTCTATAACTGCTAGCTTCTTAATTGTTACATTCAAAGAATACATCTCTGGTATTTCATACGGAATAATTTTTGTATTCAGTTCTTTTACATATTTTTTATTTACTTCTACTTTTTGTAATTTTTCCACAAGCTGTGTATAATCTATTTCTTGAAAATATTTTTCCACATGTTCTAGATTTTCTTGCATTTTATCACTTTTCAAATACTCTTGTTGACCCGCAATATCTTCCGAATCCCTTTCAGGTATTTCTAAATAATATTGAAATACTTGATCTTTCTTATTCTTTTTTATACTCTGAAGTTTCTTATTCTTTTTCACCCCTGTTCCTCCCTTCCGTTTTGTCTGTTAATTACATATTATACCTAATGAACAAGAAATCAACAACCTATTTTCAATTTTTTTATCTTTTTTTTATCTTCTCTCAACTATTTCTTTAATAAATATTTCGAATAAAGCTATCAATACCTCTAAATCATTGTCACTAAATCTACGCCCACTATATGGATAATCCATGGCATTTCTAATAATTGCAGGCAATGTATAATAATATAATGATTATATGACGTGTCCCCTTTTTCATGTCTAACTATATCCCCCCATAGAAACATACAAAAGGACAAAATAGTATCAATGCCATGACTGTATAATAATAGCCACACAACACTAAAAAATAATAAGAACAGAGACGGAAAGTCCTGTCTCCAAAGATAAACATGTAAACAGGCTCATATAATATCTCCATTTTCAAAAAACTGATGCGTATATTAACAAAGATTTTTTGTTAGAAGTGTTTACCTACTCACAGTAAATTTTTTAAATATGATGTTACACTACTCCATAACTCTTGATCAAATCCAGCCCTCATCTGGCATCATTCTGTTCGTTTAAGTCCCTTAAATTTGTCTCAGCTTTGAAAATCTCATATCAGCTTAGTAGGCACTGTCCATGTCACACAGCACAAGTTAATATCCTCTATCGTTCCATAACAAACACCCTTTCCAAGCAACAAGTCTATATACTCCAATGTTTTCCTGACTTTTTCATTATTCTATCGTTATAATTTAAACATATCATTCCAATCATTCGCTTGCTTTAATTTTACATATAACAATGTAACGATCACAATTTAATTTTTAGTATAATTTTCCATCTTTTAATCCCCGACCAATCACATTATTTCAGCGAATAAACATTATAATAAACTATTATTACTTACAAGGAGTGAACAACGATGTTTGATGATTATCCAGCCATTTTACTGCCAGAAGAGGTTTCTGAAATTCTTCGAATAGGTATGAACGAAATGTACAAAATATTAAATAACGGTCAACTGTCCGCTTATCGAGTAGGAAGATCATGGCGAATTCCTAAAGAAAATCTTATCAACTATATACAATCGCAAACATTTTAAATTGTTTATCAGGCTACTACGATTGTAGCCTGATTCATTTTTAGTCAAACACTACATCATATGGTACTCTGCATCTTTTTCCATTTTTATTAATGTAATATGTATAATAAGAAAATGTTTGTGCGATTTCATACAATGTAGTGTTTTTATTTTTATATTTCATCCCAGTATAAACATTTACACTTCCAATTAAAATATGAAAATGCGGTTTCATTGTATTCTCATGCATCACGTAAATATACGGAAACCCTCCTAACTCTACCCTAAGAACTTGTTGTAATGCCTGCTCTACCATCTGCAGATCATTCTCTCCCTCCAAATATGGGTATGACACAATCATGTGATAAACTAAACTACCACTATTTTTCCCATAATAGCAAGCAATATTTTCAAATTGCTGCGCAATCAACTCCACATTCTGATATAAATATAATCCGCCCGAGCCACTAATATGATGAATTATTTTTTGTGAATTTAACATATACTTTATTAAATGCACCACATCTGCAACCTGATCATAAGCATTCGAACACATTTTAATAATAGCCATAACTATTTCCCACCTTTTCTGCTATAGTCTCTATCTTAATGAGAGCTTCTTTTTTATTGTCGATTTTACACTTTAATTGTTCTAAATCCTCTAAAATTTCTGATTTACACAACACTTCATTCACTGTATAATTTCCATAAAGCGCTTTATATAATATAAATGCTGAAAGATTCTGACCCGTTTGTTCAGCCATTTCCTGTAACTTATTTTTTATTTCAGGTGTCGCCTTTATACTAATAACCTGTGTTTTTCTTTGCATATTCTTTTGTTTCATAATTTTTTCCCCTTTCAGTATATCATTTCTTCTGACAACTTTAGCAAGGAAGGACTTTGTATTACAATTACATTTTCCTTGCTTCATTATTATGTTCTAAAATTATAATTCTTTATATTTCATTATAGCACATTATTCTCCACCTCTATCGAGTTATATAGATTCCTTGGAATTCAGTATTTTTTCAAAAGTATTTACTGTGCGAACCTTTGCCTCATCACTAACATGTGCGTAAATATCCATAGTTGTTGTAATTGTTGAATGCCCCAACAACTCTTGAATTACTTTCGGAGATTCCCCCGCATTCAGCAACATACTTGCAAAGCTGTGGCGCAAATCATGAAATCGAATCGAATGAATCCGATATTTATCCAAAAAAGCATGGTATCGCTTCATGAAGGTTCTTTGATCCACATAGGTCCCATTGTTACGGGCAAAAACCAGATCGTTATCCTCGTAAATCAGCTTATACTTTTCTTTTATTTTATTTTGTCTTTCCCTCTGTAACTTTAAAGCATCAATAGCGACATCCGACAAAGGGATGGTTCTCCGACTCTTCTCAGTTTTGGGCGGTAGAATTTTGTACACATATTTCGGATCCTTTTTGTCTTTACTTTCTTTCCCCAAAGCGGTCTCGATCCGGCAGAGACTCCCTTCGATATGAAGTACCCTTCTCTCAAAATCGACATTTTCCCACTTTAACGCCATCGCCTCCCCTTTGCGCAATCCTGTAAAAAGAACCACAACAATGATAGGATACAATTCTTCATCTCTTGCCTCGTTTAAAATTGTCCGAATTTCCTCAATGGTCAAGACAGATGCTTGAAAAGTTCTTTTCTTTGGCAATGTTGTCAAACGATTCACATTCTCCCGAATCAAATGCAGTTTTTCTGCCTGTGCCAATGCTGCGTTCACAATGACCTGTAGATGCTTCACCGTTTTCACATTATAACCCTCTTTAAGCTTTTCATTATAAAATCGCTGCAATTCATTTGCAGTAAGCTTACCAAGTGCTATGTTATCAATCTTTGAACCTTTTATATGTTTGGTAAAATATCGCCAATACGTGTTGTAGGTTGTCTCTTTAATCTCATTTCGTTTATAGTTCATTAAATAATATTTAACCCAATCACCTAGCATTTTAGGCGCTTCACAGTTTCTTTCAATCTGACTCTGTATCTGCATTTCCCTTTCTTTCAATTTTTTTCGAACTTCCGCCTGTGTCTTTCCATATACAAAATGCCGGCGAGGTACTGGTGCCTCGTCGTAATACGCACCGCACCAACGACCGTCCTTTCTCCTGTATATTGTTCCTTCACCGTTACTTCTTTTCATGATATCCCTCCATAAAAAAGAGCCGTTCAAACTGAAACGACTCTTAATAAATCATATATTATTTTCTGTGTTATTTCTGATCCACGCCTCCAGACTCTCCTTCGGAATCAATCTTCTGTTTCCCAGTTTCAAACTGGGAATTCGGTTTTCCTTAACTAGTTGGTACATGAAACTCCGGCTGACCCCTAAAACTTCAGCCGCCTCTGTTACACTAAATGTTATCCTGTCCATATATGTATGTACTCCTTTTATTTTATTTCCATATTTTTTCTATGGATTACTCTGGAGTTCATCGATTATTATTTTTCTATAATTTCAATCTTAAACACATCTGCCCCCTTTTTCTTCATATTATATGGTAAATCAGATATTTTCATAAAAAGATTAAAATCTTTTTCCGAGATAGTCCTATCATTTTTATTCAATGCATTCACTGCTTTCCTGATCTTGGCATCGTCTTCTCCATCGTAATTCTGCTTGATCTTTGCAAAATATAACAAATCCTCTTTCAGATCCGGCTTTAATTGTTTCATATTCTCTTCTTTGGACAATTCTTTTCCAACGTATCCTTGACTTGTCAAAATTTCGATAATTTGGTCTCTGTGCATTTCGTCCAGTTCCTCTTTTGACTCTTGAATAGCCATCGACACCTTTTCTTCATCGATACCTAGCCAGGAAGCCTGCTGTTTGACAAACGCATCTTCGTCCTCCGATATTTTTTGTAGCATTTCCTGATAAAAAACCATAAGTGTACGAAAACGTTTTAACGAAAAACTGTTTACAGCATATAGACCACTGATGGGGTACAGTAATTTTTTAACATAATCAGACATCCTGTTCCCTGTTACAATACTCTCTAAAATTGTTTGCTGAATATAAAACGGAAAGTACACTTGTTGATTGTTTTGTTGTGGGATTTTTCCATATGCTATAAAGTTTTTGACAAATGGAAACACATAATCCTCGCTTGAGAAGTCCTGAAACATTTGATTCAAATGAACCGCCTGTTCGTCATAAAATTTTAGAACCTGCCGCACATAACGCAATCGCCTTTCGAAATATCTCCTGTCTCGTTTGCATATGTAAACGAGCAAATTCTGCCCATCAGGTCTTTTCCTGCCAAGCATCTGCACAAAAGTTTCCTCCGTATCTGCCATGATAACAATATTTCGTAATTCCTCATCTTTAATAGAAATACCATTATCAATAACAGCCGTGGCAATTAGAATACGTTTTTTTGTATAATTATCCTTTGTAATCTCATCAATAATCTCCTGACTCTCCTCATCTAAAGCATATTTTGCATCGATATAACCAACATCAGCCTGATTTGCTACCCGTTCCTTAATTTCATTACACAAAGTTTTTCCCGCTTCAATCGAATCTGTAAAAATCAGCCATTTCTCCGCATGAGAAGAATCCGTTACTATATTTTTCATTTCCTCCTTTGTATTAAAGTATTTTAGTCGAATATACGAATAATCTCGTTCAACATTTATTGATTTAGTCTGAACTTTACCGCGATGTAAATATTGATATCTGAATGAACTCCAAAAATACCGTTTATTGATGAACTCCTCCATGTTTTGCATCGTTGCCGACATATAAATCTGCATTTTGTTCACAAAAGCAACCCGTAATAAATCATATGACAGCTCGGTATATGTATTGAACGAACTGTCTGCGAAAAAGTAATGGCTTTCATCACATACCAAAACCGAATACTTCTGAAGGCTGTTGACAGCGAATACCGCACCTGATCTTAATATCATTTTTTCATACTGTTGGTATGTATCAATTGTAATGTATCGATCAATTGAACTCATTCCATTACTCTGTAACAAATACTCATTTTTGATATCATCAAGCTCCTCCTGTAATTGTTCCTTTAACACTTTTCGATTCACTAGATATAACATTCTGCCCCCCTTCTGCATTATATAAGGTAACAAAATTTTCAATATAAACGTCGTCTTTCCAATACCGGTTGGTGCTGTAATAAGCACAATGTCATCATCTTTCCAATTCTTGTATTCCTCACCAATTTGATCTGCAAGATATTTCATGTGGTTTCCTCCCCCTTTTGAATTAGCACGTTATAATCTATGCAAAGCATAAAATTTTCGGAAATTGATATATAAAAACCTTTCCAATTTCCAAATTTAAGTCTTTTGCCAAACCCCGCATATATCTGTCTCTTTCACCATTTTATCATAGCCGCCAATTTTGCGAAATATAAAAATGGAAATGGAGCTTTTTCCATTTTCCAATCCAATTTTTCACAACCGGCAGCCATCTTTTCACCCTCTGATAAGAAGATCCTCTGTTCCTCCTTTCATTCCCGTTGATGTCAGCGTTGATGTCAAATCGTTATTTTCCACTCTGTTCCAAAGACAAATCCAAAATCAAAAAAAGCTCCAAGCCCTTATAAACAAAGGGTTTGAAGCTTATTATGCGGATGACAGGACTTGAACCTGCACGCCTCGCGGCACAAGAACCTAAATCTTGCATGTCTGCCAATTCCATCACATCCGCAGCTATGAAATTATCTGCCGCTTCTATCACGAAGCGGCAATAATTATTCTAACATTTCCGAAAAATATTGTCAAACAACCTTATTTTCCCTGAAATGCCCAAAACTTATTGAGAATAAAGTTAATCGGTACCCCGATGGCAGAATTGATCAGAGGTGCAATATATTTGGAGATGTGCAGTACATCGATCCATAAATAGGACAACACATTACTTAGTATAATTCCGGTAAATGCGTATGAAAGATACATTTTGAACAGGGCTCCAAGCAGTTCCTTCCAGCCGGTTCCCTCCATATCAAAAACCAGCTTGTTATTCCAGTAAAAGGACCACAGAACGCTTAAGATAAACGCCACCGTATTGGCAATAATGTAGTCCCATCTCTGAAAGATCTGTGCCCGTCCCAGTACAAACAGCACGGCAACATTGATCACATAAGAAACCAGCGTATTGGTGACACCTACGATACCAAATTTGATGAATTGGATCAGCAATTCTTTTTTCGTTTGTTTCTTTTCTTCTGCCATGTGTTTTCTCCCTCATATTATCGTTTGTAAATACTGTCTGTCAGGAAATCAATTTCCATTTTTTCCTGCAGAGCAGAAATTTCTTTGGCAATCAGCTCATTACGCTCCTGCAGCTGCTCTGCCGTAAAGTCATACTCCAGGCCACTGTTGACATAATTGCCGCGATTGGTAATATCGTAACCGTCTAAGCCTGCGATGGATACCTTCGCAATTCCCATATGCATCAGGAAGTGGAGACACATCAGTCCGGAGTTTTCCATAATCGCCGGCTCCTGGCATGAGTAGCTGGCAAAATTCAGCATATGATCATATTCCTTCGCCTCCCGGAGATTGGAGGTGATGATCTTTTTCACCGGCTGATTTACTACATTTTTGTAGCGTCTCATATGGCATACAAAGACATAGTCACAGGAAACCTCCGTCGGAACGAAGTTGAGTCCGATCACCACAGGCTTCTCCTTCTGAATAAATGCCTGCACCAGATCCTTTTGCTCCTCCAGGCTCTTTCCAGGTCCTATCAGCAAAATCTGTCTGCCTGCCAGCTCTTTTTCCAGCTGCTCCACGGATTCCCGGTCGTCCACATAATTCTCCTGATATTCTTTATAGATCTTTTCTGCTTTGTCCTTATTGTAAAGTGCCTTGTCCTCCTTTGGAATCGACTTTAAGATCTCATTGTACGATTTTACGGTCAGTGTTCCCTTGGAAGCAAAATAAATGGCATAATTCGGATGGCATCCATTAGCGGCAGAGAGATATAACGGCAGGGAATATCCCCAGAAATGTTCTCTGTAAATATCGTTCAGATATTCGTCAATGATCTCCAGCATCGGCTCAATGCGGTACTGCTTGTCAAAGTTTTCATTCATATATTCCGCAAAAAGCTCCAGATTAAGGTTTCCAGCTCCACGTCCCATACCAAATACACACGCATCCAGAATAATATCCCGGTGCAGATGCATCTCCGTAAAGGCTGACGCATTGCCCATGGCCTGCTGCATATTGTTGTGGGAATGATACCCCAGCATGATGTCCTCCCGCAGGTTGTGATCGGCAATCTGTGCCAGGCGGACAAAGTCTTTTTTCTTGATCAGGCCAAAGCTGTCCACAATATAAAAGGCACTGATGGGAAGCTCGTTAAATTGCTTGATCAGATCAATAAATTCGCTGTCCGAATAATTGTCGGTTCCTACTGCCTGTGCAAAAACTTCATAGCCCAGCTTCTGGAGTTTCTGAATATAATCGTAGGCTTCCTGAATCTTGCTTTTTTTGAAGATGACACGGAAAACATCAAAACCATCCTCGGTACGTTTTCCCAGCTTTTCCAACGGAATCGGCCGTCCCATATCAATCATGCCGACATAATGAGTCCCCGGATTTTTCGGAGTGATCATCTTCCTCACGCTTTCATTTCCATCAAACAGGGAATAGTCCTCATCATAATCACATTCCCGGACAAATCCGATCTCAAAATATTCGATGCCTGCCAGCACGATCTTCTTACCAATATTAAAAATTGCCTCGCGCCCGAAATGCCAGTCATTGACATAACCGCCATCCCGAAGCGTACAATCCAGTAAATTTATTTTACTCATGAAAAAGCCTCCTTTTTCTTCTGCTTTTACAGCAATTCACCAATTGCGTGAATACATTTTATGTCTTTATGATCTTCTTCGCCAATATACACAGCACTACTTCCGTAGTTTTGTGCCATGACGATATCGCTTTCGTAAGTATCTCCGACCACAACTACTTCCTCCGGCCGCAGATCATTGTCTTTGCAGATGATCTCCATCAGAAGAGGATTTGGTTTTCCTACGGAATAATCCACTTCTCTTCCGAGACTTCCCTCCAAAGCTCCCACCATTGCACCACATCCCGGCATGCGCTTTGCGTTTTCTCCCGGATAATGACGCTCTTTGTTACAGGCAATAATTTTGTCTGCATGGAATGCCACCTGAAGGGCATCTGTCAGCTTCTGATAATCAAATGTCATATCATATCCAACGATCACAACCTCTGCCTGATCCGATACCGTAATATCAAGTTCCCCAAATTCTTCCTCCAGAGCCTTACTCCCCATAATATAAACGGTATGATAGCCCATCTGCTTCGCATAAAGAGCGGCTGCATATCCTGAGGTATATACCTCGTCATAGCTGCATTTCAGCCCCATCCCGGTGAGCTTTTCCCATATCTGCTTTCTGGACTTGGTGGAATTATTGGTCATAAAGAAAATCTTTTTTCCTTCCTGACGATATTTGTTTACCACCCGGTCTGCCCCCGGAATGAGCTTGCTCCCATAATAAATGGTTCCATCCAGATCAAACAACACGGCTCTGATGTTATCCATGGTATCACTTTTCCTTTCGATCGGTTTTATCGGTGTTTTTTGTAAAATTGATGCGTTCCTCCTCAATAACAAGAGGGCGCCTCATCATTCTCTTATTGATGCTCAACACATATTCTCCCAGAAATCCGATAAAGAATAACTGTACCGAACCGAGAATACATACTGCCAGCAGGATCGGTGTCATACCTGCCACAAAGCGGTCCCAGTAAAGGAGCTTCAGGATCAGATAGACAAATGCCACGATCAGACTGATCGCCGACATAATAAATCCCACAATAGTTGCCAGACGAAGTCCTGCCTTCGTGTAGGAGGTAAAGCTGAGCATTGCCGCATCGTAAAGAGTAAACCAGTTGTTATGTGTTTTGCCGGCACGTCTCTTTTGCTGTTCATATGCAACATCTACCCGCTTGTAGCCAAGCTCTGCCACAATTCCCCGTAGGAACGGTGTGGGATCATCCAGATTTCTCAAGACATCCACAAAGCCCTTGTCATACAGGCCAAATCCGGTAAAATGCTCGATCTGCTCCACATCAGACATTTTTTTGATCATTTTATAATAACAGGTCCGCAGGAACCGCATGATCTTATTCTCTTTGCTGGTAGTTTTGATGGCACAGACAATTTTGGCGCCCTTTTCCCACTCTTCTACAAGACGCGGGATCATTTCCACCGGGTCCTGAAAATCGCAGCAAAGACAGATGGTACAGTCACCACTTGTCTGGCAGATTCCGTAATACGGCGAATTAAACTGACCAAAATTCTTCGCATTAAAAATTGCCTTGATCTTCGGATTTGCTGCACAGATCTCTCTCAGATATTCCCTGGTACGGTCTGAAGAATCATTATCAATAAACAGAATCTCATAGTCATAAGACGGAAGATTCGTGGTAATCTCCTGAATCACTGCCTCACTGATGGCTTTTACATTTTCCTCCTCGTTATAGCAGGGAATCATTATACTAATTGTTTTCATGCTGCCTCCATTCCGACCTCATCCACTGTATCGTCTCTGCGATGCCTGACTTAAAGTCTGTCTGCGGCTGAAATCCCGTATCCTGTGTAAGCTCCGAGATATCTGCACAAAGGTACATCACCTGCTTCGCTCCATAAGGTATCTCACCAAAGCCCAGCTCCGCATCCGGATCGATCTGATCTCTGATCTCCATAATATATTCTTTCAATGGATGGGCTTTTCCTCCGCCAATACAGTATACCTTTCCATTTTGTCCCTTTTCTCCGATGGCGATCATGGCTCTTGCCGCATCTGCGCTGTAAAGGTAGTCCCACTGCTGCTCTCCGGCAGTCAGTGCAGGCTTTTCCCCGGCAAATAATTTGCGGATCGTGGTGGTAACCATCGTCTTGTCACTGTCACATGGACCGTACACGCTCAGAATCCTCGTCCACACATGACGTATCCCCAGCTTTTCACACTCGATCCGGCTCATCTGGCCGGCACAAAGCTTGGCAATACCATATCCGTTTTCTGGAAATGCCGGGGTCACTGCCGACAGATCTCCTTCTACCCTGCCGTACTCCGCCTGGGAACCGGAGCCCACAAAGGCTTCACAGCCCAGTTTTCCGGCAAGCTGTACGGCATCAATGGTATAACGGATATTATCCGTCTGCAGCCTTGTATCATTCCGGGCGTCTCCAATCGTGGCTGCCCAGCCAAAATGATAAAATACATCGCAGGCCGGAATGTCTGTGGTATCCAGCTGCTCCAGCTTATCCAGACTACATTCTATAATGTGCACCAGATCATTCCGGGGTATTCTCGCGGTCCTCGCAGAACCCGGTCTGCAAATAGCGTAAACCTCAATCTTGTTTTTGATACATTCCTGTATCAGTGCAATCCCTATCGCTCCGGTGGGTCCGGTCACGGCAATTCTGTTCATCTTACGTCTCCCGCCTTTCCATCGATCATCAATCCTCTACCGGATCAATTAACAGATTCTTTAACACCTCTTCCCGTGGCAGGAATGGTGCCAGATCCTCCAGTGGAGGGCTGACAAGGCTGCCATCCTCCAAACGTTTCGTGGCACTCTTTGGCTCAAAGTTCTGGCTTGGTGAAACAAAAATTTCACAAAATACCGGTCCCTCCTGGGCAAGGGTCTGATCGACTGCTTTTTTCATCTCTTCATTGCTGTGCGCCTGATAATAGGTATAACCAAATGCCTGGGAAAGCTTTTCAAAATCAGGGAATGACAGATCTCCGCTTTCCGGTCCGATACCAACCTTACAATGATTGGAGAATAAATTATTCTGGGTCTGGCGGATGGAATGATATCCCTCATTGTTGATCAGGAACAGCTTAATCGGCAGCTTGTTGGTCAGAACCGTCTGCAGCTCCTGAAGGTTCATCATAATACTTCCGTCCCCTTCAATACATATAGTATCTTTACAATCATTTGCCACACATGCACCGATGGCTGCAGGCAGACCGTATCCCATACTTGCAATGGCACTGTTGATAATAAACCGGGCATCCTTCTGGATCACATAATTATGGCTGCCCACAACGCAAGCACTGCCGTTTGATACTACGGTCAGATTCTTCTCCGGCAGGCTGCTGCTGAGATAATTGATAAACGCATAAACGTTGGCGTATTTGCCGTCCTCCTCCCAATGCTTCGGAAGGGTTACCGGATAATCTTTCTTCCAGTTCTGGCAGCGCTCTACCCAGTCCTTTCCTTCAAAGACCGGACTCTTTGCACCCTCCAGTGCCGTAGCCATTTTCTCAAAGAAGTCTTTGGCATCCCCGCACACCGGCATATCCACATGAATCGTTGTTTTCTTAAGCTCTGCCGGGTCTACATCTACATCGATCACATAAGCTTCTCTTGCCCATGTCTTCCAGTTATATCCAACCTGGCGGATGGACAGACGGTTTCCTACGGCAAGCACAAGATCGGCATTCTGTACGGCAAAGTTGCCGGCACGGTCTCCCATAATACCGCCACGTCCCACATAAAGAGGGTGTGCTGTCTCAATGGCATCAATGGAATCCCAGCAGGTTGCCACAGGAATTCCTAACAGCTCTACCACCTTCCGGAATGCCTCATAGCCCTCAGAGAGACGAATACCATTTCCCGCATAAAGTACCGGACGCTTTGCCTGACGTACCTTGTCGATCACCGCGCGGATCACAGACTCCTCTACCGGCACCGGCATTGCAGCCTCATCCTCTGCCGGATCATATCCCTTCAGATCCTCTGTCTCGATATAACAGCCCTGATAATTGACCGGAATATCGATCCAGACCGGTCCTCTTCTGCCGGTTGTAGCCAGATGATATGCCTTTTCCAGCGCATAACGGATCTGCATCGGATCTTCGATCATTGTCGCATACTTACACATATTGTCCACAGACTTCGTAATATCAAACTCCTGATCTCCCACAGCACGGAGAGGAAGTCCATCCGTATACTGACTCATATAACGTGCTGTCGTATCATATCTAACCTGGCCGGAAATTACAAACATCGGTACAGAATCAAGCCATGCACCAACAACACCAGTAATCGCATTGGTTCCTCCCGGACCGGTAGTCACACACAAAACTGCCATTGTGTTATGAATCCGCGAGTACGCCTCTGCGGCAATAGCACAGCCCTGCTCATGATGATTGTACAGACAGTGCATCCCGTCCTTATGACCCAGCGCATCATTTAAATGCATGGCGCCACCGCCTGTCACCATAAAACAGTCCTTTATTCCGTGATCTACCAAAAAATCTGCTACATAATCTGCTAATCGTTGTTTCATGCTGCCTCCATTCTGACCGTCTATTCCAGTCATCCTTTGAAATTTATTTCAAAATATCCCCGGCAGCCATGACTGCCGGGAATCTGTATTTTGTATTTCACTTATTGTACTGCTTCTTTGATCTTACGGATCATATAATCGATCATTTCATCGGTCATACCCGGGTATACTCCGATCCAGAAGGTATCTGTCATGATCTGGTCTGTCACAGGCAGATCTCCGATCACACGATATCCCTCTCCGGCTTTCTTGAGCTCACTGAAGCAAGGCTGCTTGAGCATATTGCCGCCAAAGAGCATACGGGTCTGAACACCCTCCTTCTCCAGATACTGTACGACATGATTCTTTTCCACACCCTCACGGCAGGTCAGCAAAAATCCAAACCAGCTTGGATCTGAGTTCTCACATGGCTCCGGAAGGATTAGCTTGTCCTCCACCTCTTTCAGTCCTGCTTTCAGACGGTTAAAGTTATGCTTTCTGCGCTCCACAAAGGATGGGAACTTCTCCAGCTGTGCACAGCCGATCGCTGCCTGCATATCAGTTGCTTTAAGGTTATATCCAAAATGAGAATATACATACTTATGATCATATCCAAATGGAAGCTCTCCGTGCTGTCCGTCAAAACGGTGTCCACACATATTGTCACGGCCGGAGGAACAGATGCAGTCACGTCCCCAGTCACGCATGGAGCGGATGATCTTATTCAGAAGAGGATCATCTGTATAAACGGCTCCACCCTCACCCATGGTCATATGATGTGGCGGATAAAAGCTGGAGGTTCCAATGTCACCGATAGTACCGGTCTGCTTTGTCACACCGTCAATGGTATAGGTAGAACCCAGCGCATCACAGTTATCCTCTACCAGCCATAGATTATGCTTGTCGCAGAATGCCTTCACAGCCGCCAGATCAAACGGATTACCCAGTGTATGCGCGATCATCACTGCCTTTGTCTTATCAGAAAGCGCCGCCTCCAGCTGTGTTACATCAATATTGTACTGTGGGATCGTCATATCCACGAAAACCGGAACAGCACCATACTGGATCATTGCCGCAATCGTGGTTGGGAAGCCTGCTGCCACCGTGATCACCTCATCACCACGATTGATCTTGCGGTCTCCCAGCAAAGGAGAAGTCAATGTCATAAATGCTACTAAGTTTGCGGAAGATCCGGAGTTTACAAGAGCACAGTAACGTACCCCAAGATACTCTGCAAACTTCTTTTCAAATTCATCTGTATAACGTCCGGATGTAAGCCAGAACTCCAGTGCGGAATCTACCAGATTGCACATTTCCTCGTGATCATACACACGGGATGCGTATGGGATTCTGTCTCCCTCGTGATATTCTTTTTTATTGTGATAGGTGTCACAATACTCTGCCACCATCTTTAAGATTTCATCTTTTGCCTGCTGTTCTGTTTTGTTTTCGAACATACTGCCTCCATTCTGTGCTGCCTGCACATCCTTCATATTTGTTTTATGCTTGCGAACCTCTTACAATTCTTTTTGTGCGTAAAATGCCTCAATCTCCCGATCCATCTCCGCCGGAATATCTCCGCCTACAAGCCATTCCTTGCTGAAACGGCAGGTCATATCCATACATTCTTCAATATGCCAGCGCGGAGCCCATCCAAAGACTCTTTTTACTTTGCTGCAATCCAGCTTCAGGAAATTGGCTTCATGAGGGGCATTTTCCTCTGCCTGATTCTCCCATGCTGCACCGTCTCCCCAGTATTTACAGAACAGATCTACAAGCTGTCCTGTGGTGACACAGTCACATTCATCCGGTCCCACATTATAGAAGCCGGCATAGCTTTTGTCCTCATACTGCTTCTGGGCAATGAGCAGATAAACTCCCAGAGGCTCCAGCACATGCTGAAACGGTCTGGTGGAATATGGATTTCTCACACCAATGGAGCTGCCCTTCTGCATTGCTCTGACGCAATCCGGAATAATGCGGTCATTGGCAAAATCGCCGCCGCCAATCACATTACCGGCTCTCGCTGTGGATACCGCCAGATCTCTGTCCTGAAAGAACGAATTGATATAACTGTGCGTCACAAGCTCAGAACAGGATTTACTGTTGGAATATGGATCATAACCATCCAACGGCTCATTCTCCCGATAACCCCATTCCCATTCTTTATTTTCGTATACCTTGTCCGTAGTTACGTTGAGAAAGCTTTTGACACACGGATTCTGACGGACGCATTCACAGATGTTGACCGTTCCCATGACGTTTGTCTCATAGGTATATACCGGATCCTTATAAGAATCACGGACGATAGGCTGTGCTGCCAGATGCAGCACGATCTCCGGCTGTGCCTCCTGAAATACCTGCTGTAAATGTGCCAGATCACGAATATCTCCGATCACCGAATTCATATGCGGCTCCAGATCCGCGATTGAAAACAGATCCGGGTCTGTCGGCGGCTCCAGGGAATATCCCGTAAGCACCGCTCCTGCTTTGATCAGGATACGGCAGAGCCAGCTTCCCTTAAAACCGGTATGGCCTGTAACCAGCACTCTCTTTCCTTTATAAAATGATGTATCCATTGTTTTTTCCTTTCTGCAATTAGTCTTCCCATTTCTTCCACGGAGCATTGCCTGCCCGCAGATACTGCTCCAGCATGTCCATCTCACGCTTGTTGTCCATACACTGCCAGAATCCCTTATGCATATAGGACATTAACTCACCCTCTGCTGCCAGACGCTCTAACGGCTCTCTCTCCAGGATTGTTTCGTCCCCGTCGATATAATCAAAGATATCCGGCTCCAATACCATATATCCGGCATTGATCGGCGCTCCGTCCGAAATGTTCTTCTCGCGGAAGGACTTCACGGCATTATCTCCGCCAATGTTCAGCACACCCTTCTGCTGCTCCTGCATTACGGCAGTCAGCGTTGCCTTTTTGCCATGCTCCTTATGAAACTCCAGCAGCTTGGCAATATCTACATCACAGACACCGTCACCATACGTCAGCATAAACGGTTCGTCACCCACATACGGCCGGATCCGCTTTACTCTTCCTCCGGTCATGGTTTCCAGACCGGTATCCACCACGGTTACCTTCCATGGCTCACAATGATGGTCATGAACTGTCACCGTCTTCTGACCGCTTGTATAATCAAATGTCACATCACTGTGATACAGGAAATAGTTTGAAAACCACTCCTTGATCATGTGCTGCTTATAACCGGCACAGATAATAAAATCGTTAAATCCATAGTAAGAATATTCCTTCATAATGTGCCACAGGATCGGATTGCCTCCGATTTCTACCATTGGCTTCGGCTTATACTGGGATTCCTCAGATATGCGGGTTCCTTTTCCCCCTGCTAATAATACAACCTTCATTTTTTAACATTCCCTCCACTTTCTTTCTATTGTAATGAACAGATCCATCTATTGCTGTGTGCTGATCAATATCCCTTTCAGATAATACAGCACCGGTACGGCAAACAATACAGCCACAAATACCGCATAGACAATACCAAAAATCTCATACGCCACACTGCTCAGGATCACAATGCCCTTCTGATCCTGTGTGATCTTTCCCTTTTTCAAAAGATATGCACCGGCCAGACACACAAGCAATGTAATAAGCGATATCACAATTCCTGCTTTTCTGCCACTTGGACTGTACTTCAACACAATACTGTCGCTGCCCTTTTCCACCGGAACAGACATCATTCCGTCAATGGAACGAATGGTTACCTTCTTGCCATTGACCTTGCATCTCCATCCCTTATCATAGGAAATCGGCAAAAATACATAATCCTTTGTTACATTTTCTATTTTCAGACGTACCCCCGCATGCTTCTGCTTTAACAGGGTAATGTCTCCATTGTCCTTCTGAATAGACTCAGCCGCAGATTTCAGCATATCATAATCCAGCCATCCCAGATGAAGCAGAGAGGCATCCACATCACCACTAAACTGTACCTCTACCGTCTCATTTTCAAAACTTCCAAGGCAGATCAGCCCATTGCCAAAATCCTTTGGATAGCTGATATTTTCCGACGTGTCGGAGTTCGGAATATAAATCTGCTCTCCGTTTACCAGTATGGATACCGGCTGCTCTGTGCTGTTGGTTCCATAGAAATACAAAACCTTTCTGCCGGCTCCAACCTGTGTACTGTACACGCTTCCGTTAATATCCGCCGAAACATCCCGGATCAGCGTATCACTGCTTCCGGTTATCGCCTGGTATAAGGCATTCTGCGTGTCAAACTTTTCTCCGGATGCTGCAAGCTCCTGTGTATCTGTCTGTATTGCAAACGGCAGCTCCAGATTATTCTGATATAATCCAATCTGTTCTCCATTGCCATTGTCTATATTTTCACACAGACGATACATGCTTCCCGGCAGCTCCCGGTAGCTGAGATCATACTGGATATGTAACAGCGTATCGGAAAAGATCGTTCCTCCGGCATCCAATAACTGCGTCCAGTTAATAGAGTAGCCCAGTGCCGAAAAGTTTGGCTGCAGATCGGGACTGATCACATGCCAGTAGTTGGAAATCGCCTGTTTGCCAAGCACCAGAGGATAGTGAATATGGTCAATCTTATAATCGGTATTTTTTATTCGTTCAAACGCTTCGGTTTCCGTCTCCATATTTTTGGCAACATTATTGGCCTGCTCCAGATATCCGGAAGAAAAGACCGTGGAGTTCTCTTTGTTTGGTGCAAAGCTGACCACAGAGGTAACTGCAAGCTGCGCACATAAAACCACCAGCACCGCAAGTCTGTTCCTGTGACTCTTTAACAGAAATACATATATTCCGGCAAACACCGCTTCCACCAGCAGGCACAGAAAACCGTCCCCCAGTGTTGCATATGCAGCCTGACCACAATATGCCTCGTATATTTTGTAAAAGATCCTGCCTGCGGCAATACATACCACAAGACTGATCACGACAGAAAGCCACCGGTCTGTAGATGTCTTCGAAGGTTTACTTTCTCTGTCTCTGTGATCCTGATAAAGCAGCATTGCAAAATCAATCAATACAAAGGAGATCACATAGATAAAGCGGACCGGCCAGCTTGCTCTGCTGCCACCGTGCCACAAAAGCTCCACCGAAGGAATGATCACCGATAAAAGCAGGGCGATCACTACAAAAATATGACCACGGTACTTTTTGACATATCCGGAAGACCTTGCTGCCAGAATTACAAAACCAATAATCGCTGCAACAGGAAGTGCCATGTTTACGCACATTCTCTCAACCATGCTCCACTCATAGTCACTCCACTGTGCCTGCAATGCAGTCATATATGTGTTTAAGAAATTGCCGTCACCACTGCGGGGTGCCTCCATAATACTCCGTAATGCCGGAAGGACGATCACTGCACTCAGAAGCAGCGAGACCACGACCGATACTCCCAGACGCAGAATCCATTTCTTTTTGATGGCCTTGTCTCTGTCATCCTCCAGAAATGTTCTGGCACCGGCGGATAACAGCAGATAGATCAATGTAATACAGCCTGTATATACATTTACCATCATAGCCATCGTAAAAAATACAATAAAGAACAGAGAGCCCCTGTCCTCAAAAATACGGTCTATACCAATCATGATCAACGGAAGCAGAAATGCCGCATCCATTACCAGCATAATCTGAAAATGAACCAGAGATGCTGCCCCAAATGCGTACAATACGCTGCCGATCACATAAGCGATCCTCTCTGTGTCATATTTTCTCAGGTAAAAATACATCGCATAAGCAATCGCGATCATTTTTAATATCATAAGAATATTGACAAACTGATACAAATAGGAACGGGTCGAAAAATATAAAAAGAGATTTAGCGGGCTGAACAGGGCTCCCAGAGAAACAGCGCCTGAAATGTTCATGCCCAGACCGGAATTCCATGTAAAAAACGGATTTGCTTTTCCATGAAGGACATCCCATACATAATACATCCCCGCAGGAATCGTCTGCTGTACCATGTCTCCTCTGGCAATGGACTGGCTGCCAAAAGGATAAATGCCGTTTACACTATATGCTGTCAATACTGCCACGGTAACGATCAGCAAAATAATCCCCAGATCCCATAGGGTTCTGCGGCTCGCCGGATTGGTCAGCTTATTTTTTATCTTATCCATTTTCATGTAATACTCCTTTTCCCTGTCTATCATCGTGAAAATACTCCAATTTTCATTATAACATCCCGTCTGCCATATGACAACCACCGATGATCGGCAGATCTGCCGTTACTTCTTCCTGTGAAGAACCGGTGCCAGAAATGCCATCACAAATTCATTTTTTACCAGGATCAGGATCAGCAGATATACGACAGCACTTGCCAGAACGGCTGCTGCCAGGATCACAAAGGAAGACTGGAAAACCGAGGTGCATACCGTTCCGATCAGACCGATCGCGATCACTCCAAGAACAGGACCTTTAAGCATGTTCCATATTCCATGCACCCTGATGTTTTTATCCATATACGGGATCTGTATGCAGATTCCGAGAAACTCTGAAATCGCGGTTGTCGTCGCCGCTCCATTCAGACCATACCGCGGGATCAGCACCAGATTGAGAATAATATTGATCAGTGCCGATACGATTCCTGCCCGCAGGCAGACACTTTCCCTGCCGCTGGGAATCATGATCATATTGCCCATCCAGCCTCCGATAAAGGAACACAGCAGCGCAATGGTCAAAATGTGAAGGGAGGTTACGGCTCCCAGAAAGTCTCTGCCGGCAATCACTTCAATGATCGCTCCCGTTACCACATTTAATCCCGCCAGACATGGAAGGCCCAAAACAATGATAAAATTTAAAGAATATTTTAAAAGACGGTTGATCTCATCATAATTCTTTTTGGCAAAATTTTCGGACAGCTGCGGCATTACAACCCATGCCACAGATGCGATCACCGTATTGACCAGATTGTAAATTTTTACAGAGGTACTGTACAGACCGACCTCCGAAGCGTCTTTCATCAGACCGAGCATGGTCATATCTGAATTGCAGTAGATCGTCTGTGATAAGATCATGGCAAACAGCAAAAAAATGGGCGGAAGATGTTTTTTGAGATTTAAATTCCGCGTAAAACGAATGTCACAAAACTTTCTGCGGTAAGGAATATTGATCAGATATGCTCCACTGGAGGCAATGACACTGATCACCGCATATTTCAGATAATCCTCCGGACGGTGAATAAAAAGAAACAGCAGTACGATGGAAAGACACTGCACTGCCACGGTTCTCACCGTAATATACCGGAAATCCTCCATCGCTGTATTGATCCAATCCGTTCCCAGTGTCGTAAACAGGATCGACGCACTCTGAATGCAGATCAAAAGACGGTAATTTTCCAGCGGCTTTGCCACGATCAGGGTTACTCCCAGAGCGAGATATGCGATCAGCGTAGAAAACAGATTAATAGAAAAGATCTGGCTTGCCATATTACTCAGCTCACTCCGGTCTTCCCTTACCTTCGCACACTCCCGGACCGCATAGGTCGTCACCCCCAGAGATGCGATCAACGAAAAATAACTGATAATGGAAGCACCAAAATCAATTTTTCCTACATTTTCTCTCATTAAGACGCGGGAAATATAGGGAAATGTGATCAATGGATATATAATAGAGCATATTGATTTTATGGTATTAAATACCGCATTTTTGTTTACATTTTTTGTTTCTTTCATATTTTTACTTCCTGCATATAAAATTCTTAATTTCCATCAGCTTATTGACCATTTTCATAAAATGATATCTTCTGCGGTACAGCTTCTGATATTCCTTCCAGTACGGCTTGTCCCGGTACTGTTTTGATACCAGCTCCTTGAGATTTTCCGTAGCGGAATACTGGGCATCCGTCATGGACAATTCCCAGTTGATCATCCATTCTGTAAAGAAGTTGATCAGAAGATTTTTCTGAATGATTTCCATATCCTCTGCGCTAAGTGCCTGATTTTGTTCATAGGGCTCCAGCAGCTTCATGTAATTGACATAAAAGACCTGATACAGCCCAT
>ULJW01008287.1_pt1 | contig 28563 bp, 22 predicted proteins | sample 1950991 | NCBI WGS metagenome assembly ULJW01 (sample SAMEA4835484, study PRJEB28245) | human gut metagenome | biome: gut microbiome; material: fecal sample | place: Denmark | collected 2008 | reverse complement strand
TTCTAATGAACAAGCATTACAGGTATATTTAAGAACATTAATCGAGAATTATCAAAAATTATATGATGAATCAGCGGTAGTATTACCTTATGCTGCAGATAGCTTGGTTTATGCGATTATAATTTGTTCTATAATTCCAGTTCTTATTGTATATCCATATATACAAAAATATTTTGCGAGGGGTGTTAACTTAGGTGGCGTAAAAGGTTAGAAATTAGAAAAAGAATAGTAAATATTTAGATTGGAGGAAAAAATAAAATGAAAAAAAAGATATTTACATTGTCATTAGCAACAGTTGCAGCATTATCACTTGCAGCATGTGGCAAAACAACAACTACTAGTGGTGATTCAGTTAAAGATGATTTAACCAAATCAGTCGAATTAAAAATGAATTTAGCTTATGGAAATAAGAGCCAAACAATTACTTATGCTCAATCTTCTCCATTAACATTGCCAGATGGTAAAACAGTTGTTACATCTGGACAATTGAAGCCTTTCTGGACCCATGTATCAAATGAACTAAATATCAATATGAAGGATGTTACAGTTCAAGACCAAAAAGCTAAGGATATGATTACAACAGCTGCAGCTACTGGATTTTCAGATGCTACTGTTTATGGAGGAAATTCAATTGGTGAATCATTAATGAGCTATGGTACACAAGGTATGTTTACTAGTATTTCTCAATTAATGGATCAGGGAAATCTTCCTAACTTTAAAGCATATTTGGAAAAGAATCCTAATGTTAAGAGCGCAATTACCGCTTATGATGGTCAAATTTATCATATTCCATATATTGCCGAGATTGGTCAATATGCTCGTGATTTTCATATGAGAAAAAGCTGGGTTACAGGCTTACTTGATGGTGATTCACAAGCTTATGATACTGATACAATAATTAATAAGTCTTATACTGGTGCATTTACTGGAGCTAATGCAAGAACCGGTAGTAACGGTGGAACTGTAACACCTAAAAAAGGCATTACAATTACTAAGAAAACTAATCAAAATATTGTTGAAATTATGAATAATTTATCTTCAATGAATGGTGAAAATTTGGCTCAAGCATTGAAGAAATATATTAAAGATAATTATGATTATACTAAACCAAGTGAGCTATATTTAGGTGAAAAGGCAGCTTATGATATGGATGAGCTTGTTGCATTATTCAGAGTTATCAAGGCTAATCCAAAGTTTTTAACAGATGGTAAAGCAACAGAAGTATACCCATATTTTACAAGACAATCTAAATATCGTGAGGATATTTTAAGATTTAGTACATATTTAGATGGTGGTAGAGTTCATGGTTCTGATTCATATGAGTCACGCTTTGAAATTGATAAAAATGGCGAATTACAATATACATATTCAAAAGAGTCTGTTTACAATAATCTAAGTGCTTATTCTCAAATGTATAAGGAAGGCTTGTTCTACAATGACTGTTTAGATTTGAAAAATACAGCTAACTTTAGAAGTAGATTATATGGTACAGATAAGGCTACAAATCCTCAATATGGATTTATGACATTTGATTTCACAGCATCTACAACAGCAGATGCACTAAATCCAGATGTTGTTGGTGTTCTTCCTCCTGTTTCAAAGGTAAATGGAGTATGGCAATATTATATTGATAATTCTCGTGTTATAAAGCCAGATGGTTGGGCAATATCAAAAGCTTCCTCACAAGAACAAATTTTAAGAGCAGCCTCATTATTTGATTATATGTTTAGTGAATCAGGTGCTAAGGCTCAAAATTATGGTCTTCCTGATATGCTTGATAATAGTGCTAGCTTTGCGGGACCAGATGGTAAAACTTACCCTAAATATGCAAATTGGACAACTACAACAGCAACTGCAGTAGCAAATGGTGACTTATCATCATTCCTTCGTAACTGGGTTGGATCTTTAATGGCAATTGGATATGCAAAGGAAATTGGATTTGAATATCAATATACATCACAACGAGGATTTGATGCTTGGAAGCTTTTACAAAATTCAACATGCAATATTCCTACTTATGATGGAAAGGGTATTAGTGGTGAAAATTCAAATTATTATAAGCTAATTCCACCAGTATTCTCTTTAACTAAGATTCAAAATGAAACTTTACAAAATGATACATCAATGTCAAATAGTGATTTCATTGAATTTATGTTTAATGTTATTAGATATAAGGAATTAGGAAATGAGCCTTCAGGTACAAATGTTCCAAGAACATATGATGCATATTTAAAGGTATTTAAGGATGCTGGTCTTGATATTTTTGTTAGAACATATCAAGCTGCTTATAAAGCACAAAATGTAAAATAAATAATTAAAGCGTTCAGGACAATGTCCTGAATGCTTATAAAACAAATAGATGTTTATACTTAACTTTTTTTAACTCTCTTTTTTCTTGTCATCTATTTGTTTTATAAGCATAAGGAGGAAAAGGAAAATGAAAAATATATTTAAATTACAAAAGGTATGCTTTTATTTATTCATTGTTATAATGGTAGTTAACTTTATCTTTTCACTATCATTTATGACAAGCTATGATGATTTATTTGGATTTGAGCTTGAGTTAAATAAATCAATTAAAATATTCCATGATAATATGCAAGCATTTAATAAGGTGCTATTTTATCTATCACTTGTTGGTGCAATTTCAATTGCCATTATCTTTATTCTTGAATTGAATCATAAGGTTCCAGATAAATTTTCAATTATTGTAGTTTGTGCTATTTCCGCGGTCTTAGTTTTCCAGGTGATTTATTCGTTTGTAAAGCTTGGAACCTTGATGAATGAATATAAAAATGTAAATTTTTCATATATGTGGTTAGAAAATAGTAAGCTAGAACAAGATTATGTATATGAACATAAATATTTAGTCTTTTATTTAGGATATGTGATAAATGCATTAGTTTTAATTGTTTCATTTGTATTCCCAGCAATATTAGTTATCAGTAATAATAAATATATTAAGTCTGAAAAAAAGGAGGCGGTTTTAAATGCTTAAGGAATTTAAAAATAAGCTTCTTGAAAGAAAGCTAAATAATATTAACATATTAATTGAAGAAAATAGAAAGCTACAGGAAGTAGAGAAAGATGATATAAAATTATATAAATTAAAGAAAAAAGCGTGTGAATATTCTCGTAAGCAAAAGAAGATTAAGGATGATATTTGGTGGTTAAATTTACCAAAAGAAGAAAAAAACAATCAAGATACAAATTTATCATTTTATAAACTTGATTCCAATAATTATTGGTTAGTTTTATTAGTAACAGCAATTGAACTATATTATTTAATTGCTTTGCTTTCAATGATGGAAAGAAGCTTTTATGTAGGTATTGTCATCTTATTCAATATTGGAGTATTACTATTCTTATTTACATGTGCAATTAAGATTAGAGCATATAAGAAGCTATTTTCTTATTTAATTGTCGGTTATGGAGCCTATTGCTTATTAAGATTTGCGGTTTTACCATTTATGATGAACGTTGATTTATACAATGGTAGCTCAAAGATGTGGCAAATAATTATATGCTTAATCATTAGCAGTGTAATATCAATTTGTTCTGGTTATAGCTCTATTCTTAAATGTAATCGACAAATTAAGTATATTAATGATGGAAAAATTATTTTAAAAAATTTATCTAGGTAGGTGGTAACATGGCTAGTCTAAAGCTTGTTAATATTAATAAGATATATCCTAATGGAGCTCATGCTGTTCATGATTTTAATTTGGATATCAAAGATGGCGAATTCATAGTAATGGTTGGACCATCAGGATGTGGTAAATCTACTACACTTCGTATGATTGCCGGTCTTGAGAGTATTTCATCAGGCGATTTAATTCTTGACGGTGAAAGAGTTAATAACTTAGCACCTGTTGATCGTGATGTAGCTATGGTTTTTCAAAACTATGCTCTTTATTATAATATGTCAGTTCATGATAATATTGGTATTTCTTTAAAAATTAAGCATGAACAAAAAAATACGATTCATAATAGCATTATTGAAACCTCAAAGAAATTTGATTTGTTTGATTATCTAAATCGTCTTCCCGCTAATTTAAGTGGTGGACAACGTCAAAGAGTTGCACTATGCCGTACTGTTGTAAGAAATCCACGTGTCTTTTTAATGGATGAGCCATTATCAAATCTTGATGCTAAGCTTCGTGAGAAAACGAGAAGTGAAATTGTAAGCCTACAACGTGAGCTTAAGACAACTACTATTTATGTAACTCATGACCAAATTGAGGCTATGACAATGGCTGATCGTATAGTAATAATGAATAATGGCTATATAATGCAGGTTGGAACACCAACAGAATTATATGATACTCCTAATAATTTATTTGTGGCTGGATTTATTGGTACTCCGAATATGAATTTTATTAAAGGAATGGTAAAAGGAAATAGTTTTCTTATAAAAGATGAAATGATTCCTCTTACTCCAACACATCAAAAATTATTAAAAGAATACGATGGTAAAGAGGTAATTCTAGGAATTCGTCCTGAACATATTGATATGTCAGAGGAAGTCTATAATCAATATAAAGTCGCATTAACATTGCCAATTGATTATTACGAATATTTAGGTAAGGAATATTATGTTAAGCTTCGTCTTAATGATGACATTTTAACGGCACGTCTTGATAGTAGATATGATGTATCAAAGGAAAATTTAACAGTTTATTTTAATATGGATAAGGTTTGTTATTTTGACCCTCAAACAGAACAAAGAATAGGGAGGTTAGAAAATGGAAAAGAAAACATTTAAAGGTGAGGTAAAGTATTTGTTATCAAAAACAGCCTTTCTTATTAAATCATTGTTTCATAATCCAATTAAACTTTCAAATTTATTCGTTGCAATTGCAGGTATTATGCACTTAATTATTTCAACTATTCAAATAAATACGATTAATACTCTTTCGAATCAAGAATGTGGTGTTGTTTTGTTTATGTTTATTTTAGTTGGACTTGCGGCGGTGTTTAATGCAACAAGGTTTAAAGAAGCCAAAGGTGGAAGAGTAATCTTTGTTGTGGCTGTATTATCAATTGTCATTGGATTTGGTATTTGGCTTTTAGCAATTTACTTCAATGCCTATTTTAATCAAGCTAATGCTGATCAGGCACAAATTATTAAGGGTGTTATTCTTTCAATAATAATGGTAGCTTTTTATGTGATTGGTATGGTTGGTGCAGTATGGGCCTATTTTAAAAGAAAAATAGCATTAAAGGAATGTTAAAAGAGGAGGTGCTAGTGATGAAGGAAGAATCACATGGATTTTTAAGCAAAATTAGTGATAATGTAAAGGTTAGTTTTTTTAGATGGTGGTTTGTTGGCGCAATTTACTTTTTTGTTGGATGGGGTACTAAACTTGGTAATAGTAAGACAGCATTTGATTTTATCTTTATACTAGCTCTTGTAACAGCAGTGGGAATGATTTTTATTTTCAACCCAATTGTTTATGGTATGTTTGAAATTGAACAAAACGGCGTTATTATCAATAAGAAGATTAATGAAAGAAGTGTTTGGCTTGGTTCCTTAATGAAAATTGGTGAATTCTTTAAATGCTTTATTGTAACTATTTTAGTGTTTTTCTCATATCAATTTATTAATTTTGGTATTAACAAATGGTTTGGAAATGGTTCAGATACAGTCGTAATAAAAGGTGAGCCTATTATTTACGCAACATTATTTATTATCTTTTATAATCTCCTTTGCTTTATAGTTTATAAAATATATTCATTATTTAAAGCTATTAAAGCTAAAAGGGAGGTAAAGGAATGAAGGATTTAATTTTGATCCCGGATTTAGGAGTATTAAGGAATGAATGTAAAAACGTTAAGAGGAAGCAGTTTAATCGGCTTTTAGATGAGGTAAATCGCTATTTGAATATTGATATTCCAGCTAATCCACCTGCTCAAAGTACAACATTCATAGGAATATCAATTATGAATCTTGCACTTGCATACTTGCTTACAGATGATGAGAGATATTTAAATAAGGCTTCTAGGTATATGAGCACTGTATGTGATTATGAATACTGGGGAAATGCTCATCTTGTAAATGTGGATCTTTCAGCTTCTTGGATTTTGTTTGGATTATCTTTAGGTTATAACTGGTTATTTGATAAGCTAAAGATAGATGAAAAAAAGAAGATATTAAGTAAATTAAAATATCAAGCTGATATCATGCTTGATTATAAACAAAAGACAGTTGGTAATGGCTGGTCAACTAATTATTGGCAAAATCATAATTGGATAAATATGACAGGACTTGCCTGCTGTGGATATGCAATAGCTAAGGAATATCCTAAGGCTTTAGAATACATTAAGGAAGCTAAAGCTAATTTTACAAAGGTATTTGAGTGCTTAGCTGATGATGGATCTAATTATGAGGGTGTAACTTACTGGCGATATGGAGGAATGTGGTTATTTGTTTATGCTGACCTGCTTAATAATCGCGAAGGAATAAATTGGTTTTTAAAATCAAATTATTTAAAAAATACATTTTATTATCGACTATATCAAAGTGCAAGCATTTTAAATCGACAATTAAATTTTGGAGATTGTCACGACAGATATAGTTCTCATTCTATTGCAGTCTATTATAAATATGCATCAATGTATAATGATGGTTATGCTCAGACATTAGGAAATTTAGTTTTAGACAAATATCTTTATGAAGAGCAATATCAAAGTAAGCTTAAGCCGGGAATCCTATTTGAAGCTGGATTTGAACTTTTGTGGTATGATGCGAATGTTTTAGAAAAAAGCTTAGAGGAGCTTCCTCTAGTGCGTAAATTTGATGATTTGGGATTGGTTTGTATTAGGAATGGCTTTGATGAAGGCTCATCGGTCTTTTCTTTCAAATGTGGATATCCTGGAGGCCGTAAGCAATGGCTTTTAGGATGGGAGGAATATTATAAAAATAAACAGAAATGTTTAGCTCTTTCTCATAATCATCCAGATAATTTATCGTATATTTTAACGAAAGGCCATGAATATTTAGTCATAGATGATGGCTATAATCGCAATATTAAGCCTTATGATCATAATAGTCTTTTAGTTGATGGTTGGTTATGTGATGCAAATGATGTAAGTGATGTTTATATGTCATCGGCTAATTTAAGAATGAATCATAATGAATTTGATTATAAGGATTATTATGGAAAGCTAACATATTTCTATAATGTAAGGCGAATGACAATGCTTCAAGGTGATAATACTAAAATATATCCGATTTCTTTAAAAATGAAATGTGTTAAGAGAAGTATTTTCACTGATGACTTAAAATATATTGTTATTATTAATGATTTTGATTCTTTTAAAGAACATCGCTATGAATCAATTGTTAATACAGATGTTAAAGGGGTTGATTTAAGCCTAAATACTTTGGGCTTTAATATTGGCTCTGAGCATTTTAAACATTATATTTTTGCAAAAGATATTGCCCATACTCAATTTAACCATGAGGTTTCTAGTGTAATGACAACACAAGAACCTGATAAAAAGTGTGTTACAAAAATGGAGTGTGTAAGCTATTATAATGCCAATAAAGTGAAAGAATATCGACAAATAGAAGTAATTGATTTAAATGATATTGATGTTAAATATAATGATAATATTTTGAATGTTGATGATAAAATTATATTATTTTCTAATCAAATGAATTTTGAATTTGATGGTGATTATCTTATATTAGACAAAGCTGGTAATGAAATAATTTTAGTTAATGGAACTATTGCTAAATATAAAAATAAGGAAGTAATTAAAGAAAGGGAAAAAGGTTGTTATACAGGTGAATTAAATGAAATATTTGAATGATAATTATGTTTCGGCAATTAATAATAATAGTGCTTATAAGGCGGCTATAATCAAGATAAAATTAGAGGTTGATGATTTTTATAGTAGTTTTAATGATGATCCAAGCATTATAAGCGAGTGGGGACATTACTATTTTTGTAATTATGATGGTGGAAGATTAATTTATGATAGAAATAATCCTAAGTCTCATAAATGTGAAATATGTGGAAAGGATTATACTGATGAAGTATATGATGGAGTATGGACATACTTTTATCGTAATGAAGCAATTTTAACGGCATGGAAGGCAGCTGCGTTATATGCTTATGATAAGAATCCCCATTATCTTGACATTTTAATGGAAATCATTGGCTTTTATGCTAAAAATTATACAAAATTTGTTATTCATAATAAAGAAAGAGATAGATTTTTAAACATTGACGATATGAAGTGGGGATGTGGAAGAATCATGCCGCAGGGACTTAATGAGTCAATTATAACTATAAGAATGATTCAAGCCCTTGAGATTGTTAAGAATGATCTTCCAAAATCATTTTTAGACGAAATATATCACAGTATGTTTAAGGAAATATTTAAGCTATTAAAGCCACAGGTTAATCAAATTCATAATATTAGATGTTGGAATAACTCAGCGATTGCAGTAATGGGCTTTTTCTTTAATGACAAGGAAATGATTGATTTTGTATTTAATGGTGAATATAACATTATTAGACAAATCAAGGAAGGTGTAACTAAGGATGGATTTTGGTATGAAGGCTCAATCCATTACAATTTTTTCACACTTGAAGGAATTACACCGGCCTTATTATTCTCAAGTATTTATAATTATGATTTTGATTTAGATGCTAAAAATATTATTAGAAATATGTTTATAAGTGCATATAATTATGCGTTTACAAATTTATATTTACCTAATCCTAATGATGGTTGGCCAAGTATCAATTTAAAAACATATAGTTATATTTATAGTGTAGCAGCTAAGGTTTTTAATTCTGATAAAGAAATTGTCAATATTTTAAAGATTATATTAAATAATAAGTATCCAAGAACGACTTTACCCCTATCTAAGCCATATTATATAAATAATGAAATTGCTTTTGAACAATTATTATTAAATACAGATATGGATATTCATAATTATAGTATTATTCCTCAAAAAACATTAAATTTCTCAATGTCAAGCTTTGGTATGATACGTAATGAAAATATGAATGTTTTTGTTAAATATGGTTTGAACGGTCCATCACATGCTCATCCAGACATTATTAATATTGAAGTTATGTATAAGGATGGAATGATAAGCCGTGATATCTCTAATGCAGGATATATATCATTACTTTGTAATGAATGGCATCGAAGAAGCTTGGCTCATAATACAGTCATTATGAATGGCCTTGATATTACTTCTAGAAGTCCGGGTAAAACGCTTAAATATAGTAAAGATCATATAATTTGTGAGGCATTAAATGTTTATGATGGCGTTGATGAAATAAGAGAAATTAAACTATTAAAAAATGGTTTTTCAGATATTGTTCAGATCAAGTCGGCAAATGATGGAGTATTTGATTACGTATTCCATTTAGAAAATGATATCAATTTAGCAATATCAAATGATTTTATTTCAAGTAGCTTAGGCTTTAAAGAAAACGGATATCAATATGTCAAAGATGTTATAAAGTATAATAAGAAAACTGATGTTTTAACATTAGAGGCTAAACGTTCAAATCAAAATATAGCAATTGATTTAGATTTAAAGGACCATGAATTATACGTTGCTAAAACGATGGATAATCCGGTTAATAAAGAAAGAACGACCATAATCATTCGCGGTAATGGTAAAAATATATGCTATAAAATGTCTTTAAGGATTGGTGAGGAAAATGGAAAAAATTAAGCATTATTTTATTGGTAGTGAAATTGAAGCAAAGCCATGTGATCCTGGTGTTACTAGAAAAATATTAGCACATAGTGATAATTTAATGATATGTGAGCTTCATTTTCAAAAAGGAGCTATAGGTAAGCTTCATGAGCATTTTCATGAACAATGTACATATATTATTTCGGGTAAATTTGAATTTAATATAGGCGGAGAAAAAAAGATAATTAGTGCTTGCGATTCTACTTATAAGGAGCCACACATTATTCATGGTGCTGAATGCTTAGAGGAAGGTGTTCTTATTGATATATTTACACCTGAAAGAAAAGATTTTTTGAATAAGGAGGAAAAATAAAATGAAAAAGATTGCAATTGTAACAGGTGGTACAGGTGGAATTGGTTCTGCTATTTGTGAGGAATTAGGAAAAAATGGATATACTGTTATTGTTAATGGTATAGATGATGAAGCTGCTGCAAAGCTTATGCTAAAGCTTAATAAGCTTAATGTGGAAGCTGAGTATCTTCATTTTGACGTAACAAATGAGGATGATGTTAATAAAAATGTAAAGTATGTTGGTGAGAAATATGGTCATATCGATGCATTAATTAATAATGCTGGAGGGCTTGGAGGTCGTTCTCGTTTTGAGACAATGACAACTGAGTTTTATCGTAATGTGCTAGCACTTAATCTCGATAGTGCCTTTTATATGTCAAGAGCATGTATACCTTATTTGAAAAAGGGAGAAAATCCATCTATTATTAATTTTTCATCTAATGCTGGTTGGAATGCTGGAGGACCTGGTGCTGGAATTTATGGTACAGCCAAGGGAGCAATAGTTCTTTTAACAAGAGCTCTTGCTAAGGATTTAGCTGTTGATAACATTAGATGTAATGCAGTTTCACCAGGTACAATCGATACTCCTTTCCATGATAATATTAAAAAGACAAACCCAGCTTTATTTGAATCATGGAAAAATAATATTTTGATGAAGCGCTTTGGACGTCCTGAGGAGGTAGCTTCAGTTGTTAGTTTCTTAGTAAGTGAAAAAGCATCATTTATTACTGGTGAAGTAGTACAAATTAACGGAGGACAAGATTTACTTTAATGGATTATTTTAATAACGCAGTTAAATATGATCCTGTAAATTATTATATTTTATTTACATCTGCTGAACTTAAAAAAATTAAAAATAGTATTTCTTTACCTGACCTTCAAAAACTTAAAGATGATTTGAAATGCTTAGACATTGATTATCCAGCTATCAAGCGCTCCATTTTATATAAAAAAAGACCGGATAATGTTAAGAGAAACGATTATGTTTCGCTTGCGACATATTATTGGCCGAATCCAAAAACAACGACGGGGCTTCCATATATACTTAAGGATGGAATGTCTAATCCCGAGGGAAAAAAATATGATAAGGATGATTTAAGAGAATTAGCTTTTATCGTATATTACAAAGCAATACTTTATTATTTGTCTGATGATATATCATACTATAATGATATTAGAAGGAATGTTTATTATTACTTACTAGATTCTAAAACCGGGATGAATCCTAATTTGGATCATGCTCAAATGATTAAGGGTGTATGTCTTGGAAGAGGAATTGGTATGATTGATTTTACTGCTAATTTTTCATATGCAATCTATATGCTTAAAATACTTAGAGATGAAGCAAAACTTGATGATGAGTTTAATCATGATTTGAGTACCTGGCTTAAAAGCTTTATGAACTGGTATAAGTATAGTCCTGTTGCGATGGAGGAAATAAGAGCTAAAAATAATCATGGTATCTTTTATGATTTTGGACTTGCCATTATAGCTGACTTTTTAAATGTTAGTAAGGAGATTGTGCCTTTATCCTATTCCATGGTTGAAAGAATGAATTCACAAATCGAAGATGATGGAAGAATGCCACTTGAGCAAGCAAGAACGAAATCTAAAAATTATTCTTTAATGGCAGCTAAGGGCTTGTATGATTTTTCCTTGATTGCTCAAAAATATAATTTTAGCCTTTATTATTCTAAACATTGGTCTAACAATAGATGCCAAAAGGATCTTAAATCGGTTTTAAAATTTCTATTAAATGGATTAGTTCTTAAAACTGAGGCATGGCCTTATAATCAAATCATTGAATTTGATGAGACAACCTTATTACCTTTAATTAATGAGTCAGTTAAGATTCTTGGATATGATTATGCTTATCTTAGAAGGCAATTAAATATGGATAAGATAAAATTTAAAGTGTTATTAAAATTGACTGATGTTTTGGGGAATTATTATGAACAGAACGATTGAAAGAGCTTATGATATGCTTGATCTTGTTTCAAAAAGTAAGGATGGCGTATCATTGGCTGAAATTATAAATGATATGAATATTCCTAAAAGTAGTGCCTTTGATATTTTACATAGCTTAGTTTCTTTAAAAATGATTGAACCTAGTAGGTATAATGATAAAAAATATGTTTTAGGTATTAATGCGTATTTTTTAGGAATAAAGTACAGTCAAAGTAAATCTTTAATTGATGTATGTAGTAAATATGTTAATGAATTAGCTGATAAGCTTAAACGTACGGCATTCGTAGGTTTATTGGATGGTACAGATATTATCTATATATATAAATATATGGGAGCTGGAGCAAAGCTTGCAACATGTAAGGTTGGAACGAAACATGAAGCATATGCGACGGCACTTGGTAAAGCGTATATGGGCTTGCTTGATGATAATGTTCAAAATGATTTGATTCATAATATTGATTTTAAAAAGAAAACGTCAAGAACAATTGATAATGCTCTATCTTTAAAAAAGGAACTAAATGATGTAAGGCTTAAAGGATATTCCATTGATAATAAAGAAACAGAAGAACTTATGATATGTTATGGAGCTCCTATTTTTGATTTTACAAATAATGTTATTGCGGCAATATCTTTTTCAGATATGAAAAGCCCGTTAATGTCTGATGATGAAATAGGTAAGGAAATAAGAAATTGTGCTCTAAAGATTTCAAGGGAGCTTGGCTACCAAGCTCAAAAATATTGGTCAGAGGTATAGTATGATTATTAATGATACAGTTAATTTATATAATGTTGCTCAAACTAAATCATATAAGGGTGGCTTAATGCTCATTAGATATCCATCAAATGTTATTTCTAAAATGGGATATGGCGCTAATATTAAAGGAAAAACAAAAGCATTATATCCAGCAATGGCAGAAATTCAAGTGAGAAGCTTTTCTAAATATGTAGATATTACTTTAATGTCAATTGAATCAGATGCACAAATTATATGCTTTATTGATAATATAAGTGTTGGTGTGCAAAGCATTAGAAAAGGGAAGATTGAAACTTTACGATTTGAGCTTCATAAAAGACAAATTGAATATCTTAAGTCTAAAGGTGATCAATCAGTCTTATGGCGATTTATAATGTCTTCTTATACGAGAATATCTTTTTATAATGTTCAGGCAGAAAGTACAATTACTAAAATGACAGAGGAACAAGATACATATGTGCTATATGGCAGCTCTATTTCTCAGGGTGTAGGAGCACTTAATGTTGCAAGCTGCTATGCTTTTCGTTTACAAGAAGAGCTTCATATTTCTATTTTAAATAAATCATTATCAGGTGCGTGTCTTTTAGAGCCAGATGTTATAAATTATTTGGTAGGTTTAAATGCTAAGGGATATGTTTTAGAACTCGGATGCAATGCTCGTGGTGTAATGGGTGAAAATGAATTTGCTAAAAGAGTTGATTATTTACTTGATTTATTAACAACATTAAAACCAAATTGTCCGATTGTAATTATTAATATTTTACAATTTTTAGAAAATATTTATCATCATAATGCAATTATAAGTGAATTTGCAGTTAAGGATAAATTATTCATAAAACAAATTAAGCAAATGGTAAAAAAATATAGTGATAAAGGGCATATTTATTTAATTAACAGCATAAAAAATGCAACAAGTTTAGAACTTTTAACTCAAGATTTACTTCATCCTTCTAATAAAGGATATGAAGCAATTTCTTGTGCTGTGTATGAATTTATGAGAAAGAATAAGTTATGCCAATACAGTACTAAAATGATATAAAATTTTTGTTTTTTTGTGATTAGATACAATCTATAAATATGTTATATAAATGAATCATTCCTTGATGAAGGCTTATTAGATGAAATTAGTATTTTAATTGGATCAGGAATAGATGGTCAGGGAAGGGCATCTGTTTTTGATGGTATTACAATGAAGCATTGTCCATTTAGATTGAAACTTAATTAATTTGTTAAATATGACAATGGTGTTTTGTGGCTTCAATATAAATTGTAAAAATGACATTACAAATTTCACTTTAATTTCATAATTTAGATAATTATCTTATATATCGAATATTGACCTTGCGTTTGATAAATGTTAGAATAATATGTAATTAAGTCGGTTCAAATCACATAAAGGATGATAATATGAAAAAAATTAAAATAGTAGATTTAAAGACTAATAAATTAAATTGCATACTTATTCCAATGTATACAGCAATCCTTGCGGTTGTATATGGCTCTTGGATTGGCTTATCAAAGTATAATGTACCCCATCGTGGCTTGTTTGTAACACTTACTGTCTGTGTGATTACGATTTTTGGATGTATATGCTTTTATTTATCTAATCTTAAAACTGCTAAAAAAAGAATTGAAGAAGAACAAAAAAATATCGAATAATATTAGTGAGCACGCTAGTGCTCATTTATTTTTGTTCTTTTCAAGGTGAGCTAGATAGGTAGACATTACCTTAAATTTGAAAGAGCCTTATTTTTATAATTAGCATTTTTTTACAAAAAAATCTTTACTTTTATTTATCAATTTAGTATAATTTCCCTCGTGAGGTGAAGTCTCTAATGTTTACAAGAGATATTAAGCAATGGATTTCTACATTACATGAGGAAGATTTGATTCTTGCTAAAAAAGCCTATGAAAAATATTTTGTTGATATGAAAGAAGCTACTTTCTATCAATTGCTTGCAAGATTAAATGAAGAGAAATACATTGGTAAAATTGCTAAAGGCTTATATTATAAACCCAAGAAGAATGACTTTGATGCCTTACCAAGTCAGGAAAAATTATTATCATTCTTTACAAATAAAGATAAGAATGGAATGATAATTGGACGTAAAATGCTTGAAAATAACGGTGTTATTAGTGATAACATTCAAACCTATGATGTAATTACAAATACGATTGAAATTAAAACAAAGCGTTATATTGCCAATTTAGTTGTTGAAAATTTTGATGTTGATTTCAAAAATATAAAGGTTAGAAAATCAATTGAAATATTAGAGCTTATAGAGCTTATTGATTCATGTGAAAATATTAATACTGAGGCTGTTAAGAATATGATTAACGACTTTATAGAGATATATTCTGATGATGATTTCTTTAAAGCATTAAATGCAAAGGGATATAAAAAGAGAAATGTTGCGGCTGTAAAGGTTATTTTAGATCATTATGGAGTAAACAATAGCTTAGCCCGCCAGCTTAATACAGCTTCTAAATATGCTTTTCCTGAAAAGCTAAAAGAGGCATTAGGTTTATAATAATTTAAAGGTTTCGAGTTAGAAGCCTTTTTTCTTTTGCTAAAAGATGCTATAATTGTCAAAAAAAGAGGAAATATTATGCTTAATAAAATAAAAAAAACATTTTTCAATAAATCATTTTTAACGTTTTGTATAATTGGAGGAATTGCTTACCTGATTCATCAAGGAATATATTTACTATATACTAAAGCCTTTAATTTTTATGATGATAAAAACCATTTAAGATCAACAGCAATAGCATTTGCAATTGCGTCTTTATTTACTTATTTTGCTAATGCTAAATTTACATATGATACTAAAGCTTCGAATGATACTGCAATAAAATCAATTATTGTATTCATATTAAAGTTTTTTATTACAGAAGGCCTAACCTTAGGTATTATGGCTATAATGAATCATAATTTTGAATCGACGGATTTGTTTTATAAAATTGTTGATATTTTGTTACCGCTTATATTGACATGTATTACATTAATATTACAATTTATTGCGTTTAATATTATATTTAAATCTAAAAATAGTAATTAGCTGTTGATTGATGTTACTTCAATAAAGCATTGAAGTTGACATTGAAGTAGTATTGAAGTAAAATACGTGAAAAGTATTTATTATTTAAATAAAGAAATAAATGGAGGATTATATATGGATATTAATTATATTAAAAAAATTGCTTTAGAGGTATTTAATACTGATTCACCAACGGGATATAGTAACAATGTTTGTAATTATTTAGTAAAGGAATTAAAGAATTTAGGGTATGAAGCTACAATTACAAATAAAGGTAATGTAAAGCTTTTTATTGAAGGTAATTTCAGTGAAAAAACTGTAGCTACATCTGCGCATGTTGATACTTTAGGCTTAATGGTAAGATCAATTAATGCTGATGGTACCTTAAACGTTACAAATGTTGGAGGGCCATCAATTCCTACTCTTGATGGTGAGTATTGTAAAATTATAACAAGAGATGAGAAGATTTATACAGGAACTATTTTATGTAAAAGCGCGTCTGTTCATGTTTATGAGGATGCTAAATCAGCACCTCGTGATTTATCACATATGATTGTAAGAATTGATGAGGTTGTTCATAATAAGGATGATGTTAAGGCTTTAGGGATTAATAATGGAGATTATATTTGCTATGACCCTAAGACGGTTATTACTCCTAGTGGCTTTTTAAAGAGTCGTTTTATTGATGATAAGGGCTCTGTTTGTGCTATTTTAGCAGTATTGCAGGAAATGAAGCTTCATAATATTAAGCCTATGTATAATACATACGTTTATTTTGTTAACCAAGAAGAGGTTGGACATGGTGCGGCTACAACAGATAGTGTAGTTGATGAATTTGTTACAGTTGATATGGGATGTATTGGACAGGATCTTGCAGGAAATGAATATGCTGTTTCTATTTGTGCAAAGGATTCAGGTGGTCCTTATAGCTATAATCTAACAAATAAGCTTATTAAACTTGCATCTGCTAATAATATTAATTATGTTGTAGATATTTTCCCTTTTTATGGCTCTGATATAGGTGCTGCTTGGAGAAGTGGTGTTGATTGTGCTGGTGCATTGATTGGACCTGGAGTTCATGCTAGTCATGGTATGGAAAGAACACATTTAGATGCAATAAGAAATACAAGTGAATTATTATATTTATATTTAACATCTAAATAATTATATATTTATTTTAAAGGCATATCAGTACGATGTATTGGTATGTTTTTTAATTATTAAAGTTTGGAATTTATATTTTTTTAAGAAAAGAATATAAATTATATAACCAAGGCCTAGTAAGCGAGGTTGTTTTAAATTGCTATTATTATATTATTCGCGGAATTTAAATATTAAAATTGAGTTTTTTGATGATAGATGTGAACTAATATCTCATGGTGGTTTTTATGATGGATTAACATTAGAGTCAGCTTTAAAATGTGTTCAAACATTTAGCAGAGGTTTAGTTAGGCTATTTAATCATCTTAATTTATTTCACAAAAAAATTGCTTGATTTATGAAGTAAAATATAAAAAAACACTTGAAAACACTTTCATGAAAATACCACTTTACTTTTATGCTCACCTTGAGTATAATACATACTTGCTCAATAGAGCAGAAGGTGGTGGATTTATGGTAAGAAATAACAAGAAGTCACTTGTTAGAAGATTTTTTGATAAGCTTGTTGCATTCCTAGTTTATGGTGAAAACTATAATTCAACAATGTTTTAATTTAGCCCCAAAACAATTAACCAGTGACTATAAATATAGTATCTTTCTTGGGAGATATTATATGTGTGATACCAAGATGAATTATTAAACTAAGTACAAAAAAATAAACATAAATAAGCTACAGTATATTAAAAATACTGTAGTTTTTTTGCTTATGAATGTAAGCACTTGTATTGATTCACATTTGTCAAATAAATATGTTAAATTATGTAAATACTAAAAATATGTTTTTATTTTACAAAAATTTGCTATAATTTATAAGAAATGAAAGAAGGTAGTAATATGCTTAGGCTTAAAAATATTAAAAAAACTTATGATGTGGCTGGGACTAAATTTGAAGCACTTAAGGGTTTAAATATATGCTTTAGAAAGAATGAATTTGTATCAATTTTAGGACCATCAGGTTGTGGAAAAACAACCACATTAAATATTATTGGCGGACTTGATAAATATACATCGGGTGATTTAATTATCGCTGGTAGATCAACTAAGGAATTTAAGGACCGTGATTGGGATGTATATCGTAATCATCGTGTTGGCTTTATTTTTCAAAGCTATAATTTAATTCCTCACCAAACAATTGAGGAAAATGTTGAGCTTGCCCTTACTATTGCGGGTGTATCGAAGGAAGAAAGAAAAAAGCGTGCTCGTGAAGCACTTGACCGTGTAGGACTTGAGGGCTCCTATCATAAAAAGCCTAATCAGCTTTCAGGTGGTCAATGCCAAAGAGTTGCGATTGCACGTGCCTTAATTAATAATCCGGAAATTCTATTAGCCGATGAGCCTACAGGAGCACTTGATACTAAAACGTCAATTCAAATTATGGAGCTAATTAAGGAAATTAGCAAGGATACCCTTGTAATTATGGTTACCCATAATCCTGAGCTGGCTCAAAAGTATTCAACACGTATTGTTTCTTTACTTGATGGTGAGATTATTGAGGACAGTAATCCATATTCGGAAGAGGAAGAGGCCCAGGAGGTTGATTCTCAAGCCGGAAGCTTTGTACCAGAAAAGGCTAAAATGAGCTTTAGAACGGCCTTTAAGCTTTCTTTTAAGAATTTACTTTCTAAAAAGAAAAGAACAATTTTAACCATCATTGCGGGTTCAATTGGTATTATAGGTATATCAGCTGTTCTTGCGGTATCTAATGGTGTGAAGTCATATATTAAGGATATGCAAAATGATATGCTATCTGGTAATCCCATTACTGTATCTGAGAATACCCTTGATTATTCAGCCTTAATGAGTATGATGACTAATGATGAGAAGAAGCAATTTATTCAAAGTGATGGATATGTTAATGTAAATTCAATGGTAGAATATATGGCTAAAAAATATGCTCAAATGAGCGATGCTGAAATTAAGAATGATATTACAGATGATTATATTGAGTATTTAAAGGCTATGCCAGATGATTATGCTGCTGATATAAAATATAGCTATGGAATTGATATTACTAATAATATCTATACAACCCATAATATTCATAGTAAGAATGAAGCTAATAGCATTAGGTCAATTACGGCAATTACGGCTACTTACACAGAGCTTCTAAGTAAAACTACGCTTAGTGAATTTACACAAGTAATTTCTTCAATGTCATCTCCTATTGAACAAGCCTTAAGTAACACTGATTATATAAATGATCAATATGATATTCATGGTAAGATTGCGACAAAAGAAGATGAGGTTATGCTAGTTCTTGATAGCGATAAAACCTTAACTGATATTTTACTAGCTGAGCTTGGCTACTATACTCAGGATGAATTTATAAATATTGCATATAAAGCGACTAATGATGCAAATTATAATAGCTCTCTTGACAAGGATAAATTCTCATATGATGAGCTTTTAAATCATGAATTCTATTATATTGATAATGATCATGTATATAAGCAAACTAAATATAAGGAAGGAATTTTTGAATATAATTATAATGCTAAGGATGTAGCTAAAGAAGATATGTATAAGCTTAAGGTTGTAGGTATACTACAGCCTAAGCATGATGTTTCATATGGCTGTCTAAGCACGGGCTTTTATTACACAAGGGCCTTCACTGAAAAAATGTTAGCTGATTCATCTAATAGTAAAATTGTAAATTATATGAAGGCTCATGATAATAAAATCTCAACTCCAATTAAATATTTACAGGATGAAACTCTATTCCCATCTTTAGCTGAAGGAGTTTTCTATAATTTAAGCTATGAATATGATGGAAAGACCGAGCATAGCTTCCAACTTCTTGGTAAAACCGATGGCTTTGATTTTTCATCATTAATGGGCGGAAGTGCAGCGGATGTGTCAAAGCTTGCATTGACCTTAGATATTAGCAGTGTTGGAGGTTCTACTAAACCAACTAAGATTTCCATCTATCCAATTGACTTTAAATCTAAGGATAATGTTTTAGAATACCTAGATGCTTGGAATGGCTTAAATGATATTACCGTAAATGGAAAGGTTTTAAGCTTTAAGGATCGTAATGAAATTAAATATACTGATAATCTATCTTTAATTATTTCTATGATTGATTCTATGCTTAATATGGTTACTATCGCTCTTATAGCATTTACATGCCTATCACTTGTAGTATCTTGTGTAATGATTGCCATTATTACATATGTATCAGTAGTTGAGCGTGTAAAGGAAATTGGTGTTATTAGATCTCTTGGTGGACGTAAGAAGGATGTAAATAATCTATTTAATGCGGAAACAATTATGACAGGATTGTCTTGTGGTGTATTTGGTGTTGCTGTAACCTATTTACTACAGGGTATTATGGACTTAATTGTGGAATCATTATCAGGTATTCCTAATATAATGCTTCTAAGCCCTACAACCGCAATCATTATGATTGTGCTATCAATTGCTCTTACCGTTCTTTCTGGTGCTTTACCTGCATCAAAGGCATCTCACCAGGATCCAGTTGAAGCACTAAGAAGTGAATAAGTATTTTTTTCTTAAATTATCATATAACTTAATGGAGGAAAAAGTTGAATGAAGTGGTATTTAATACTGCTTCATTTTTTTGCGTAAAAAATAAAAAAATAAATTTAACTATTGAAAACGCTTGCACGATGGTTTATAATGGAAGTGTTTACAAGAGAAAGAAAAGAGAGGAAATTAAAAATGAAAAGAAATAAATTGAAAGTATTAAGTAGTCTAGCCATTTTAGGAATTGCCGGCTTAGGCTTAGCATCATGTAATAATGCTTTAGAAACACCAGGAGTATCACAAACAACTCCTGCAGGTTCAAGTCAAGGTGGAAGTGTTACACCAACACCAACGCCAACGCCAACACCAACGCCAACGCCAACACCAACACCAACGCCAACACCAACTACTCCTGTAGAAAAAACTTTAAAGAGTATTAGTGTTTCATTGGCCAAAACAACTTATAAGACTGGTGAGCAATTCTCATTTGAGGGTGCAACGGTTACAAAGACTTATTCTGATGACTCACAAGAGGTAGCAGCAGCATCTGAAATCACATATAAGATTTATAGTGATGCAGATTGTACTCAAGAGGTTACAAGCATTGCGAATGCTGGTACATATTATGTATTAGTTATAGTTGGAAATAAAGATAAAGCAGTAGAAATTACTGTTAAGGAACCACAATATACATTGAGACAAATGTTTGATCCAGCTACATTAGATGTTGGTGATATTACTGAAAATAAAGAAATATACAATAAAGATGGAAATACAATTTCTGTTTTAGTTGATTCAAGTAAGAAATTTAGTGTTGATTCTAACAATTATAGTAAAATTGAGGGATATAATTTTACCAAGAGATTGAAATTAAATAATTCAGCTCTTGGCTCTAATGAAACAAGCTTAAATGTAGATGCAGAAGGAAATGTTACTAATAAGCAGGTTGTTGTATTAAAGATAGATAAAGCATCTAAGGTAAATATTTTTGCAAGAAGTGGATCATCATCTGCTATTAGAAATCTAGCTATTACAAACAATGGAACTTATTCTAAGGAATTAGAATGTGCTGATGCAATGGCAAAACAATCTGTAGAACTAGAGGCTGGAACATATTATATTTATAGTAAATCTGGTGGCATCAATATTTATGGTATTGAGTTTGAAACAGAAGTTCCTGCATCTTCAGTAACATATTCTCAAATTGAACTTGATACATCTAATGCTTTAACAGACTTTAATAAGGGAACGGAATTTAAGACAACTGGTCTTGTAGTAAAGGGATTAAATAACTATGGTGTATGGGATATTCTTGATCCGGCTGATTATACTGTAACTAATGAAGATGGTACAGCTGTTGATACAACTACAGTTGGAAAGAAGACTTTAAAGGTAACTGCAAAGGGTCAAACTGCAACTTATGATATTCAAGTTATAAATCCAAATGCGACTGTAGAATCAATTGCAGTTAAAGATGCAGCTTCTAAGCTTGTTTATAAGAAGGGGGAGGAATTATCTCTTTCAGGTCTTACAATTACTGCAACTGATAGTGATTCATTAACTACTAATATAGCTTATGATGCTGAAAAGATAACTTATAAGGTTTTAAATGGTGAGGCTGATGTTACTGAAAGCTTTACGACTTTAACAAAGGGAGCATATAAGGTTGAATTAACATATGCATCAAAGACTACAACATATGATATTACAGTACTTGAAGCTAAAGAAGAAGGTAAATTTGTAATTGATAATGAAATTGCAGTTGGTACAACTTCTTATAGTTCAAAGCTTGTTATTGGATATACTGATGGCACAGATGCAGATTGGTCAAAATATAACGATACAGTATTAAGTACTGCTGAAGGATATTCAACTAAATTCTATAGTGATGAAGCTTGTACACAAGAAATTGAAAGTGCTACAAAAGCGTTTGAAAAAGCTGGTACAGTTTATTTAAAACTTGCATATAATGAATATAGTAAGAATTTTACTGTTACTGTTAAGGATATGAATAGTGAATCTTATTATGTAAAGGATGCTAACCTAACAAGTGGTACTGATTATAAAAAACAAACATTGTTTGAAGGTAATTTTGTTGATGTTAAGGTAGGAACTGGAAGCTGTAAAGCTAATTCTGATATAAAATATAATAACGGCGAAATGCAAATTAAGCTTGATGCTAATATTAAGGATGGCGTCGTTACAAATAAAGAAATCATCTTTGTGGTAAAACAAAAAATAACATTGAAACTAATTATTAATGCTTCTGGAGACAAAGTATATCAATTTAAGGATTCACAAGGAACTGTAGTAAAAACTGATAGTGTTGGAATTACTGCAGATACAGATACTGAGGTTGAAATAGTTCTTGAAGCTGGAACGTATACTTTATCAGCTGATGGCGGCGGTGTTCGTTTCGCTGGAATTGAAGCTACTAAAGCAGAATAATTAATTTATTAAATTGAATATGTGGGGTATGGTTATATAAAACCCTACCCTTTATTCTTAAATAAGGACGGAAAAAAATGAAAAAAAGAAAGTTATTTGCTATTCCACTTATAGGATTAGCAATGCTAGGAATTGCATCATGTGGTGAAGAAAAAAATGATCAATCAACTACAAGTTCTTCAGTAAGCAGTACAATAACAGAACCCGAAGGAGTTAAGTTATCAAGCCTTATTGTTGATGACAATAAGATGAAAACAGTATATTATGAAGGCCAAGCTCTTGATTTTACAGGACTAGTTGTTACTGCAAAATATTCTGATGGTACAACTAAAGAAATAAAGAATTATACTTATGATGAATCTACATACAATGCTAGTCAAAAGGGCGACCAATTTGTAAGAATTGTATATACAGAGGATGGTGTAACTAAAACTAGAAGCATTCATGTTGTTGTAAAGACAGTATTAGACCAAGTTAATAATGTTGTTGGTATAACAGCTAAAACAAGTAAAACATCATATAAATATCAAGAAGAATTGGATTTATCTGATTTAGTTGTTACTGCATATTATGAGGATGGCACAACTAAAGTTTTAGATAAGGATAAGTATACAGTAAATAAGGATACGTTTGATTCTTCAAAGCGTGGAGATTATGAAATTGATGTTTCATATAAGGAAGATTACACAATTGAAGGTATTACACGTAGTTGTGAGGTAGAAACATGTTTCTTTACAAGTGTAGTTTTAAATATGGATTCGATAAAAATTACTAAAGGAACCGCATCTTTCTTACAATATTCAAATATTGATATTTCTAATTGGGAAGTTGAGGTAACTTATAAAGAAGGTGTAAAGGAAACTATTACGGAAGGCTTTACAACTAATATTAGTGACATCTTTAAAGATTCATCAGAAGTTAAAACAAGTGATGTTACGGCCTCATTTACTTATAATGGTGTGACTAAAACTGCGACTAGAACAATCGAAATTGTTCCAACACGTAAGATATTAAATGCTGGTGCAGTAGATATTACAACAACTCCAGCCCAAGAACAAAAAGAAGTAGGAAACTTTATTTTAAATAAGGGATATATGGCTGTTGCTGATAGCCAATCATGTGGATGTCAATCTTTCGCACGTTCAATTTTATTAGAAGGTGCTGGTACAAGAGAAGAATATTCAATTAAATTAGATGTCATAAGAGATAAGACAATAACTGTTGTTGCATCAAGCCAAGAGGGCTCTGAGATTGGCTTATATGATGCTGAGGGAAATGTTGTTAAAACATATAAGGTTGGTACAACCCTTCAAAGATATGTATTTGATGTTGATGACAAAGGAACATATTATATATGGTCTAATGGTGGCGTAAGCATTTACTTTATAGGTACTTATCAACAGTAGGAGGATTAAAATGAGGAAGAAATTTTTATTAACATTACCACTAGCAAGCTTAGCTTTATTAGGCATCGCATCTTGCGGCAATAAAAATATAGGTGATAATGGCTCAAGCAACGTGTCAGGTTCAATAAAACCTACTGTAATTGATAGTAAAGTTGTTTATGCGTCTCCTAATGGAAGCAGTAATGCTTCAGGTAATAAAGCTACTCCTTTAGATGTAAGAACTGCTTTTGAAGGATTAAAGGCTGGAGATACACTTATTTTGTTAGAGGGTACATATAAATTAAGTGATCGTATTTTGATTTTATCAAATCAAAGTGGAAAAGAAGGAAGTCCTATAACTGTTAAAGCTGAAGATGGTGCTAGTGTAACATTCGATTTTTCGGAACAAGTAATTGCTTCTACATCTCGTGGTATTCAAATTAATGCTGATTATTGGCATTTATATGGCTTTGATGTTATGGGCGCTGGTGATAATGGTGTTTATATTGCAGGATCATATAACATTGTTGAAAACTGTTCATTCCATGAGAATCAGGATACTGGTCTTCAACTTGGTCGCGCTGATTCAAGCCAAAGTAATATTAAAGAATGGCCTCATAATAATTTAATAAAGAATTGTACATCTTATAACAATTATGATTATCAATCATATGGTGAAAACGCAGATGGCTTTGCGGCTAAGCTTACAACTGGTGAAGGTAATGTTTTTGATGGTTGTATAGCTTATCGTAATGCCGATGATGGTTGGGATTTATATGCAAAATCTGATTCCGGCAAGGTTGGTACAACTATTATTAAAAACTGCCTATCATTCCAAAATGGTTGGTTATTAGATAAAACAGCTACTCCATCTGAGGATGATTTAGATTCATATGGTGTTACTAGCATTACAACAACTGCTAAAATGCTTGCTAAAAAGACTAATACATCATATGCAACACGTGATGGTGATGGTATTGGCTTTAAGCTTGGTGGTTCCGTAATGGAGGGAAATGTAATTGTTGAAAATTGTATGGCCTTTGAAAACAGATTACACGGCTTTAGTGATAACTCCAACCCAGGTGTTTTATCATTAAAAAATTGTACTGCATACAACAATTCAACAACATGTAATCCTGAAACAGGTGCTGTTTCTCCTAATGGAAATACATCCAACAATTTTGATTTAGCTCGTGATGAAAAATCTTATAATAATTATTATGGATTATTATCATATATGACAAATCAAACGGATTCTACTATTTCTTATAGCAATAAGGATGAATATAGAGGCTCTGCAGCATATTCTATTTTCAATTCAGGAAAAGGAAAATATAATTGCTTCACAAGCTATACTGATTCATCAAGCTATGATGCAACCAAAGCCGGTAAGGCGTATAATAATTTATCTGATTCTGTCTTTGAAACAGTTAATTTTGGATATGATACCAATGGAAACAGAAAGATTCATAAGCTTTTAAGAAATGCTGATAGTTCTATTAATACTGGTAAAATGCTTAATATTGTATCAAATGATTTATTAACATATTGCGATGGTAAGCAAATTGGTGCTAAGCTAAATGAAACATCATGGGATCAATATGATCACTATAATATTTTAAATAACGAATCAACAGGCGACGAAACAATGGATACATTGCTAGGTGCAAGAGACGTTCTTGAAATAATGTGTAATAAGGATGCTGTGTATCAAAACATTAATCTTATTACTAAGGTTAATAACTGTGATGTAGTGTGGTCATCATCAGATGAGCTACTTGTTCAATGTGGAAAGCCAAAAAAAGATAATCCTAATGAATTCGTTACAAATACTTCAGTATCAGGTGTTACATATATTGATGGAATTATTCATCGTGACCGTGAGACTGATAAAAAGGTAACATTAACTGCTACAATTTCATTAGATGGTAAATCAGTTGAAAAGAAATTTGACCTTACAATTAAACGTAATGTTCCAACAATTGGTTCTGTTGTAGGATTTGAGGATCGTTATATTCTTACTCAATTTGGTGAATATGAATTACCAAAAATTACCGTTTTAAATGCGTCAATGTATACAGAAGAAGCTTTAATCGAGGGTGTTGATTATAAGGTAGAAACAAAGATTTTATTTGCTAGTTCATCTGCTGATTTTGCTTCTGGAAATTACTATGAAATTTCAAAGGTTTATACATCACTTCCAGGAGTATATAAGGTTGTTTACGATGTAGAATCTTTAATTAGTGATGAACATTTTGAAACATCATTTAATGCTTATGTTGTATCTGAGGAAGCTGAAATTGATATTGCTACTGATGAGAATGGTTCTCCAGAACTTGATGTCAATGTTTCACGTGATGGTGTTCAGATTTCTGCTAAATTTACTAATATTTTAGGAAATATGTATGTTTATACTTCAAAGAATGAGACTGAAAGTGTAGAGGATATTGTTAAAAATGGTAAGGTATTTGATATTACAGATGAAACATTATCTTCAGTATATGAGGTAAATAATAATGAAGGATATTTCGTTCATGTTTGCGTAAATAACAAAAAAAATACAATTGAAAATCCACATGTATATACTAAGGAAATAACAACTCAAGATATAAATACCAAAGATGATTTCTTTGAACTGGTATCATCAAGTGCAAGTTCTACGGTTATTTATCTTTTAACTGCTGATCTTGATTTTACAGGATACGAATGGAAATCAAATAGTACACAATCATTTGGTGGCTTATTTAATGGAAATGGTCATACTATTTCTAATATTACAGTTGAATCAAATGAGAAGAAGGGTACTGCCATTTTCTATAAGCTTAAGAATGGTACAATTGAAAATGTAACATTTGAAAATATTAAACTAAAGGGTTCTTCAAGTGCTTCCTTAGCTGGTATTGTTGGTCAAATGGCAGGTGGATATATTCATAATGTAGCACTTAAGAATATTTCAGCTAATGCTTCAACTGGTGCATCTGCCTTAGTTGGTCAGGTATCAGGTGGATTTAACTATATAACTCAGGTTTCACTTGTAAATGATTCAACATCTGTTATTAGAGTTGATAATAAATATTGTGGTGGACTTGTAGGTAATATGCAAAAGGATACTGATCAAACTATTGTAGAACTTTATGTATCTGACTGTTATGTAAATGCTACTATTGGCGATGGTAAGGATGCTGGAGGATACATTGGTGGAATTATCGGTCGTAACAAGAATGAATTTGCATCTTACAAGTTAAGTGTTGAAAAGTGTGTATTTGAAGGTCAGGTTCAAACAGGTAAGGATTATTCTGGTGGTATTTTATCTGGATGTGATAATGGTGCTGGAAGTGTAAGAATTATTAGATGTGCTTCTAATTGTACAATTTTATTAAAGGGTGAATTACTTGATGGTATTCAAGCTTCAGCCGCAAAGAACGATTCTCCTGTAATTGGACGTGTTTCAAAGGGTGCTGGTGAATATTTCTTAGTAATGAATTATGGCTTATTTGCTGATTCTCAATTCTCAACAGATACTGAGGATTTTGCGAAAATCTTTAAGACTGAAATTTTCTTCAAGAATAATCTATCATTAGATCTTGAAAATATTTGGGTATTCAATGCTGAGACTCAAACAATTTCTTTAAGAGACCCAGCTTCAATTTTAGCAAAATAAAATATTAAGTAAGGTTCTAAAGCAATGCTTTAGAGCTTTATTTTTTTGATTTTTCTATTTATCGACTAATTATGATATTTTAATAGCGTAAAATTTAATAGGTGATTTGTATGGAAAAAGCTTTTAAACAAATTTTTGCTGGTTTTTTTATAGGACTAGCTGTAATTGTTCCAGGAATAAGTGGAGCTACTATTGCGATTATGTTTAAAATATATAATAATATTTTAGATGCGCTTGCAAGTATAAACAAAAACTTTAAAAAAAGTATGATATATTTACTTCCAATTGCTGTTGGGGGCATTTTAGGAGTAATAACAGGCTTTTTGTTTATTAAGGAATTGCTTAAGGTTATTCCTTTTGCAATTACAGCTCTTTTTGGAGGATTGATTTTAGGTAGCATTTTTTCTTTAAAGCCTGAAAATAGAAAGGATGGAATAAGCCTTTTAGTAGTAGGTATTATATGTCCTATAATTCTTTGTTTAATATCTTTTTTTCAAAATGAAATGAGCTTAAAGCTTAATTATTATCTTATATTTTATTATATAATTGTTGGTAGCATAGTGGCTTCAACACAATATATACCAGGATGTAGTGCAAGTGTTTTTTTAATGTCAATTGGTTTATTTACACCACT
>ULJW01014033.1_pt1 | contig 34316 bp, 39 predicted proteins | sample 1950991 | NCBI WGS metagenome assembly ULJW01 (sample SAMEA4835484, study PRJEB28245) | human gut metagenome | biome: gut microbiome; material: fecal sample | place: Denmark | collected 2008 | reverse complement strand
CAACCGTAAACGCGTTTTACGGGCAATTGAAATTAAAGAATCATCAAATGAATCAATTGAGCATTTTAATAAAAAAAATGAACCTTATTATGAACCTTATATTGTATATCTTAATATATCAGATAGAGATTTATTATATAAAAGAATTAATGATAGAGTTGATGAAATGTTTGCTAATGGGCTTTTATATGAGGTATTTAGCCTGTATAAAGAGGGAATTACGCCTAATGCGATTGGTTATAAGGAGCTTATTCCCTTCTTTAATAAAGAAATAACACTTGAAACAGCAACCGATAATATTAAGCTTAATTCCAGACATTTAGCTAAAAGACAAATGACTTGGTTCAAAACCCAAATGGATACACATTTTTATGAGGTTAATTTAGATAATATTGAACAGACAATTGATACAATTTATCATGATTTAAAGGAGTTTTTAAAATGAAGTATTATTTAATCGGACTCCCTGGTAGTGGCAAATCAACCATTGGTCGTGAGCTTGCCCACGAATTGAATTTTAAATTTGTCGATACTGATCGTTTAATTGAAAAAAAATATGGTAATATTTCTAAAATATTTAAGGAGCATGGTGAGTCCTATTTTAGAGATATTGAAACCGAAACCCTTAAGGGCCTAATGGATCTTGATGATGTGGTTATTTCCTGTGGTGGCGGAATTGTTGAAAGAGAAATTAACAAGGAATACATGAATGGGATTGTTGTTTATCTTGATGCATCCTTAAAGGAAATTAATAATCGTTTAACTAATGATAGTTCAAGACCTTTAATGGCGACTAATTCGGTTATGGATTTATATAAAAGACGTCATCAAAAGTATGATAGCTTTAAAAGCTTTAGAATTAAAAATCAAATTATTTCTAAGGCGATAAAGGATATTAAAAAGGAGACTCTAAAGCGATGCAAAAAAAACAAATTTTAGTTATAAATGGTCCTAATTTAAATATGCTGGGTAAAAGAAATAAGGATCATTATGGTACTAAGACCTTAAATGATATTTATCAAATGATGGAAGAAATTGGGGATTTTGATTATTCCTTTTTCCAGTCAAATCACGAGGGTGCGATTATTGACCGTATTCAGGAATTGAATTATGATGCCATTATTATTAATGCTGGTGCCTATACCCATACCTCAGTCGCAATTCATGATGCGCTTGAGATTTTTAATGGACCTAAGGTTGAGGTTCATCTTTCTGATGTTGATAACCGTGAGGATTTTAGAAAGGTAAACTTTATTAGAAGCGTTTGCTCATATACTATTACTAATATGAAGGAGCAGGGCTATATCGAAGCTATCAAATATTTACAAAAATACTTTGGTATGATATAATTAAAATTAATGAAATTTTATTTCATTTGGAGGAGCTTATGATTAATGTTAATGATTTAAAGAATGGTACAGTTATTGAATACGATGGCAAGCTTTGCCAAATTATCGAATTCATGCATGTGCTTCAAAATAAAGTGGCTTATGTACGTGTAAAGATGAAGGACCTACGTACAGGTGCTCGTATTGAAACAGCTCTAAAGGGCTCTGATCAAAAATTTAAGCTTTGCTTAATTGATAGACGTAACATGCAATACATTTTTAATTCAGGGGATACATATACATTTATGGATAATGAAACATATGAGCAGATTGAAATTCCTACAACGCACCTTGAGTGGGAAAAGAATTTCCTACAGGAGGGTATGAATTGTGATGTAATGCTTTATGAAAATGAGGTATTAACTATTGAACTACCTGATAAGGTTGAATGCGTTGTTACTCAATGTGACCCTGCAGTAAGAGGAGATACTAAGACTAGTGCCCTTAAGGATGTCTTCCTTGAAAGTGGCTTCTTAGTAAAGGTTCCTATGTTCATTGAGCAGGATGAAAAAATTATTGTATCTACTAAAACAGGCGAATATGCCGGTCGTGCATAGTATATACTAAGGTCAAGAATATATTTTATAAGGAGATGAATTAACTATTTTAAGCTAAAATGCTTTTCTGGTCTTGACACTATAAGAAAAGGATTGCTTAAATAGCAAATATTTTGGACATACAATCGTCAGTACAATCACTTACAGTTCCGTCGGCGAACTTACTTGCCATTAATGGCGGATTACTTGCATTATTAATTATTTTAGTTTTATTTTCTGCTTTTTTCTCAATGACAGAAACGGTTTTCGCATCTATATCAGAAGCGAAAATTAAAAATTATGTTGAAGAAAGAAGAACAGGTGCTAAAAAGGCTCTTTATTGTGTTGAGCATTTTGACCGCACGCTTACAACCCTACTTGTTGGTAATAATATTGTAAATACAGCCCTTTCTACCTTCGCCCTTACCTTCTTTATGGGCTTTATTAAAACGGGTAATTTGGAGCTTATTTCAACGGCTATTATTACAATTGTTCTTTTAATTTTTGGAGAAATTACCCCTAAAACCATAGGTAAAAAATATAATGATAGGCTTGTTTTATTTTTAGCCCCAATTATTTATGTAATAAGCTATATTTTATTCCCAATTTCGATTATTTTTATGGGAGTTCAAAAGCTTTTTACAGGTAAAAAGAATACTGATTCGCAGGTAAATGAATCTGAGCTTGAAACAATTCTTGATACAATGGTTGAGGATGGAGAAATTGAAGATGATGAGCACGAATATATTAAAAATGTCTTTGATTTAAATGACCGTACCGTTGAGGAAATAATGATTCCTCGTGTTGATATGGTCGCTATTGAGGATACAGCTTCAATTGAAGATGTTAAAAATATTTTTATTCGTGAGCAATATTCACGTATTCCCGTATATCATGAGGATAAGGACCATATAATTGGTATTGTTTATGAACGTGATTTCTTTGAGGCTATGGCTAAGAATATTGAGCTTAAGAATGTTAAGCAATTAATGCGTAATGTTTTATTTGTAAATAAAAAGATGACAGTTGATGCTTTAATTAAAACGCTCCAGGAATCTAAAACACACATGGCTATTGTTTCAGGTGAGTATAATGATACCCTTGGCCTTGTAACAATGGAGGATGCGCTTGAGGAAATTGTTGGCGAAATTTATGATGAGCATGATGAGGGTTCAGTTAAGCAAAAACTAATAACTAAAATAAATGATAATACATATATGGTTGATGGAGATATGTTTGTTAGCGATATGTTCGAGGAAATCGGTCTTGGAGAGGCTCCTGAGGGGGCATCTAAGCTTTCTACCTGGATGTTTGAGTCACAGGAGGATTTACCTAAGATTGGTGATAAAATGACTTATATTTCTTGCTTCACAGATCAAAATGAAGAAGGCGAATATGAGGATTATGCAAAGAAGATTATTCTTGAAATTGTTGAGGTTGACGACAGACGTATTGAAACAGTAAAGGTTACAGTTTCAGATGCAACTGAAGAAGAGGTTGAGCAATTTGAGGAAAGTAAAGAGGATGAATAGTCCTCTTTTTTTATAATTAAATTAAGATTTATTTCATATCATTAATGGTGATATTTTGAAAAAATGCTTATTTTTATTAAATACTTTAGCTTTGTTACTTGCATTACCAAGTATTGTACTTGCCAAAAATGCTAGTTCATATATTGTATATGATGTTAAAAAGGAGCTTGTAATTGAGGGTAAGGGCTATGATGAGCCATCCTTAATCGCATCTACAACGAAAATTTTAACGGCTATCGTAGCAATTGAAAATCGAAATTTATATGAGCTTGTTAAAATAACAGAAGAGGATACGAAAATAGAGGGCTCTAAGGTTTATTTAGGCTTAAATGAGCATTTTACAGTTCTAGAGCTATTATATGGCCTTATGCTAAGAAGTGGTAATGATTGTGCAAATGCCCTTGCAAGAAGCTATAAGAATGGCTATGAGGCATTTATAAGGCTTATGAATGATAAGTGTAAGGAGCTAGGATTAACTAATAGTGTTTTTGAAAACCCTACAGGCCTTGATTCGGATAATGCTAATTATTCTACTGCCTATGATATGGCTCGTCTCATGGCCTATGCGATGAAAAATGAATACTTTTATACAGTCGCAAGCACCCACGAAATAAAAATAAGATCCATGGAGGGAACTACTTTTTATTTAAAGAATAAGGATAAATCAATTTTAACTGATGAGCGTTTTATTGCCGGAAAAACCGGCTTTACAATTAAGTCAAAACGCGTTTTAGTAAATTATGCCTCAATAGATGGCTTAGATTTAGTGATAGTAACGATAAATGATCCAAATGATTGGCAAAATCATAAAAGATATTTAGAAAATGCTCTTAGCCTGAAGTTTAAGCTTGTTTTAAGAAAAGGAATTTATTATATAAATGGTTCAGATTATAAAATAGAACTTAAGGAAGATATATACGCATATGCAAGTAATTTGAGCTATGTAATTGATTCTAAAAGAAAAATGCTATATTTATATGATGGTGAATTAAAAATTAAAGCTTTAAGTGTTGAATTAGCCAAGATTGCGGAAGGTTGATTTCTTTTATATATTCTTTATTGTTTTAAATCTATTGATTAAATAATCAAAAATTATAGTATAATACATATGATATGTACTAATTAATATGTGAAGATTTAGATATTGTATATAGTATAATGAAATTGAGCCATTTGAAAGAAAATCCTTAATAGAAAGCTGAGCCACTTATGATAAATATTATGGACAAAAGCCAAGCACTCTTCCAAATAATTTGTAAAGAATATGGTATATAAATTGTTATGACGCCAGCTAATTTACGCAGGTGATATGGATTAAACGTAAATATGCTTGCTATAAGGTTACTTTGGGAAAAAATAGAGCCGTATATAATGAAAAAGGCATTCAAGCTATTTTAGATATAGCTGAAGTATCTCGAAAAAGAATTAAATATGCAAATGTCTGATTAAGCACTCCGTAGCGGGTGCTTTTATTAAGCTTAGTTAGCTTATTATTACATTAAAATTATAAAAGCTTAATATTATTTATTTTAATAAATTTAAATGCTTTCTAGTAAAATAAGCTTTATTATGCTAAGATAATATCAAGGTGAGATAATATGAAATATGCAAATATTAAAAAAAATGATATAGCAAATGGTCCTGGTGTTAGAGTATCTCTTTTTGTTTCGGGATGTAGACACCACTGCAAGGGCTGCTTTAATGAAATAGCTTGGAGCTTTAATTATGGAAATGATTTTACAAGTGAGGTAGAAAAGGAAATAATTGAGGCCTTAAGCCCCGATTATATTGCAGGTCTTACAGTTTTAGGTGGTGAGCCTTTCGAGCCTGAAAATCAAAAGGGCTTAGTTGACTTTTTAAAGAAGGTCAAAGAGCTATATCCTAATAAAACAATCTGGGTTTATACAGGCTTTATACTAGATAAAGAAATATTAGGTCCATCAAGAGCTAATTGCCAATCTACTAAGGAACTTTTAGGATTAATTGATGTTTTAGTTGATGGACGCTTTGAGGAGGATAAGAAGGATATTGCCTTAATATTTAAAGGTTCATCAAATCAAAGAATAATTGATATGAAAAAGACGCTAGAAGAAGCTAGGATTGTTTTTAATCCTTTAAATGATAAGAAAAGCTATTAATTTATAAAAAAATTAATTTTTTTAAAAAAGGGCTTATTTTAATACTAAATAAGCTTTTTTTGATACAAAAAATACTTATTATAAAATATTAGCTTGATATTTTCATTCTACTTGCTTAAATTGGATAAAATGGCTTATCTAAGCCATTATTGACATAAAAAGTATTAAATGCTAAATTATATTTTAGGTGATATAATGGATAAATATGAAGCATTAAAAAAATATTTTGGCTACGATGAATTTAGAGGAATTCAAGCTGAATGCATTGATTCAATTCTAGCTGGTAATGATACGATTTGTGTTATGTCTACAGGTGGTGGAAAATCAATTACCTTTCAAATCCCAGGCTTAATTTTAGATGGCCTTACTCTTGTTATTTCTCCTTTGATTTCACTTATGAATGATCAGGTTTTAAATCTTAAAAAAATTAATGTATCAGCCGGGACTATTAATTCCAACACCGATGAGGAAGAAGCTAAGAAGGTAAGCCAAACTCTACATGATGGGAATCTTAAGTTTTTATATCTGTCACCAGAAAGATTATCCAATCCTAAATATGAAAAGCTTATTCTTGAGGCTAATATTTCTCAGCTAGTGCTTGATGAATCCCATTGCTTAAGCCAATGGGGTCATGATTTTAGACCTAGCTATTTTAAAATTATTGATTTTATTGATAAGCTTAAGCATAGACCAATTGTTTCTTGCTTTACTGCTACAGCCGACGATGCCGTTATTAATGATATTAAGAAGGGCTTAAGAATTGAGCCTAAGGTTTTTAAATCAAGCTTTGATAGGCCAATGCTTTATTATGAAACCATAAGATCTAATGATAAGCTTAATTTTACCTTAAGCTTTATAAAAAAGCATAGTGATGTTGCTGGAATTGTTTATACGCTTACAAGAAAAAATACTGAGCATTTATATAAGCTTTTTAAGGAGCAGGGCTTTAAAGTATCAATGTATCATGGTGGGCTTGAGGATGATGAAAAGCGAAAAAATCAAAATGAATTTTTATCGGGTCAAACAATGCTAATGGTCGCGACCAATTCCTTTGGACTTGGAATTGACCATAAATCGGTAAGATATGTAATTAATTATGATCTTCCAGAATCAATCGAGGATCTTGCCCAGCAACAGGGAAGATGCTCAAGAGATGGAAAAAGAGGAGTATGTATTTTACTTTACAATGAAAAGGATCTTTATATAAATGAATATTTTATTAATCAGCTTGAGGATAATACTGATTTATCTCGAGAAGAAATTAAAAGTCTTAAGCGTCTAAAAAGAGAAAAATTAAATGATGTTATTAGCTATGCTACAACTAATAGGTGCTTACACCAATATTTAGTTAATTACTTTGGTGAGCTTCATCCCTCTAGCTGTTCAAACTGCTCAAACTGCTTAGAATCGTATGAATATATTGACGCTTTAAAGGAGGTTAGGCTTGTTATTGAATTTATTAGGCATTATGATTCACGCTTTGGAGTAGATATTGTATCTAAAACACTAGCAGGAATAAAAACGGATCGCATAAGGAAGCATAATTTACAATATTCTAAATATTATAATAAAATTAAAAATTTAGATTTTGTTAAGGAGTTAATCGTAAGCCTTTTAAATGATGGTTTTTTAGTTAGAACAAAGGGAGAATATCCTATGCTAGCGCTTGGCTCTTATGCTAGTGATATGTTTAAAAAGGATGAATATCTAATCAAGGTTTTTAAGGAAAATAATATTATTAATAAGCTTTTAAAGCCAACGAGCCTATTTGAAAGGCTTCTAGATTATAGAGATAGAAAGGCTTTGAGGCTTGGGTATCCTAAATATAAGGTTTTAAAGGAATCAACCCTAAAGGAAATTGCTCAAAAAAAGCCTAAGAATCTTTTGGCTCTTAAGGAAATTAAGGGAATAGGCGAAAAAAGCCTAAATCAATATGGAGATGAAATAATTGCTATTGTAAATCAGGGCCCCAAGCCTTAAAATATAAATAGATTTTATTATCTATGGAGGGAACAATGGATTTAATTATTAAGCTATATAAAAATAATGAATTAGTTAGTGAAGAAGCCTTTGATGGAAGAGCATTTTATAATGCCATACCAGTTCATTTTGCAATGAGCCTTGAGCTTGAGCAGTTTGATGATGACTGCTTCAAATCAACACTTGAATCATTTGAAAAAAGACTAAATCTTAAGGTATCTGATAAAACAATCGATATTCTAAAGCAATCAAGCAAATTAGATGAAACGGATAAATATTTATTAAAGCTTGCCACAAGCAAGGAAAATATTTATGTTGAAAAAAATCCTCAGTACTTTATTGACTCAGTGGCTATTAAAAGCTATGGAAATTGTGAGGATATAAGGTCATTTCTTGAGGATTATGATTCATCCTCAATTGAAGAGATTGTACTAGAAAAGAGGTAAGCATATGATTAAAATAAATAAGGATATTTCCTTTCTTGCGCAAAAGGCAATGCCGGCTTCAAAGGATGATATAGAAATTGCCTGTAAGCTTAAGACTGCTCTTGAGGAGAATAGGGAAAGATGCGTAGGTATGGCTGCTAATATGATAGGCTATAATAAGGCTATCATTGTTTTTGAGGATGAAGATAAAATTCAAATTATGCTAAATCCTAAAATTATTTCTAGTTCTAAGGAGTACTACAAGGCAAAAGAAGGCTGCTTAAGCCTTGAGGGACAAAGAGAGACAAAACGCTATAAAAAAATTAAGATTGAGTATGATGATTTAGACTTTAATAAGCGAATTAAAAGCTATACGGATTTTACTGCACAAATAATTCAACACGAAATAGACCATCTAAATGGAATAATAATTTAACTAAAATTTAATTTTTTGAAATTTATTGCAAAAAAGCACAAAAAGAAGTATAATACTATTAGTAATAGAAAACAAAGAAAAAGAAATTTGATATTTTGGAGCTATACTCTTTAAATTGGTTCACTTCCTTAGTTTTTGGTTATGAATTTGATAAAGGAGGAACCTATAATGACAGGTAAGGTTAAATGGTTTAATTCTGAAAAGGGCTACGGATTCATCTCTGTTGAAGGACATGATGATGTATTTGTTCATTTTTCTGCAATTAATATGCCAGGACATAAGGACCTTGTAGAAGGTCAAACTGTTACTTTTGATCTTGTTGATGGAAAGCGTGGTCAACAAGCTGCTAATGTAACAATCGTTGAATAATTAAAGATACGTTGTAAACTTTTAGTTTATGACGTATTTTTATTTTTAAAGCTCTTAAAATATGATATAATTTTACCAGGTGATTTTTATGCTTAAATATGAGATTAATGAAAAGCTTAGAACCTCAGATTATGATATGTATGATAGAGTTAAAATACATTCTCTATTTGACCGCTTTCAGGATCTTGCAGGAGATCATGCGGCTATGCTTAATGTTGGATATCATGATTTGCTTAAAAAAAAGCTTATCTGGGTTCTTACAAGTCAATATATAAGAATAAAGGGGAAGCTTCCTTATGATGAGGCAGTTACGCTAAGAACCTGGCCTAAGGAACGTGGGAGAGCTGATTTTATTAGGTATTATGAGGTTGAAACGGCCTGTGGAGATATTGTATGTGATGGTATTTCTAAATGGGTCATTGTTAATTATGATTCAAGAAGAATTGATAGAGCTCTTGGTGTTGATTATAATGGAGAGCTTTATCCTAAAACCTTATATGAGGATTTTGCTAAAATAAGAGTAGCGATACCTCATAATAAACAATTTATAGAATCTTATCGTGTTAGAAATGATGACCTAGATCACAATGGTCATATGAATAATGCTATTTATCCAAGGCTTATTTATAATATGACTAAGCTTAGTGCGGATTTTCGAATTAAGGGGATGCAAATTGATTATTTGCATGAGGCCCTTTTAGATGATAAAATTGATATTTATTATTTTAGTGAAAATGATAATAAATATTTTGTTGGCTATGTTAATTTAACAGAGGCCTTTATTGCAAGAGTGGAGGAATAATATGAAGGATTTATTAAAATTTTTAGCAGCGGCTAAAACGCAATATCACGCTGTAAATGAGCTTAAAAAAATGCTTGATGAAAAGGACTTTTGTGAGCTTAATGAGGAAGAAAGCTATCATATAGAGCCTTTAAAAAAATATTATATTATAAGAAACAGCTCATCTATTATGGCTTTTAAAACACCTAAGTGCATTAATGATTGTAACCTTAAAATTGTAGCGTCTCATACGGATTCGCCAACCCTTAAGGTTAAGCCTAATAATAAGCTTATTTTAGATCAATATTCATCATTGAATGTTGAGGTATATGGTGGACCTATTTACTCATCATTTTTTGATCGTCCCTTATCACTTGCTGGACGTGCTTATGTTAAGAAAAATGATAGGATTGAGGAGGTCTTGGTTGATTTTGATAGAGATTTACTTGTTATACCAAATGAATGTATTCATTTTAATCGTGAGGTAAATAGTGGAAAGAATTATAATGCTCAAATTGATTTAATTCCTTTACTTGGAGGTCGCGATGCTGACCTATCAAAGCTACTTGCTAAAAACCTAGGAGTAGAGGAGTCAGACATTTTATCATTTGACCTTCAAATTTATAATCGCTACCGTGGAAGTATAATTGGAGCTAGCTCTGAATATTTTATGGCTCCTCAAATTGATAATCTAGAAAGCGCCTATTTAACCCTAAAGGGCTTTTTAGAGGGCGAGGATGAGGATGCCTTAAATGTTTATGTATCATTTGATAATGAAGAGGTAGGCTCAAGGACTAAGCAAGGTGCAGGTTCTGGCTTTATGTCTTCAAATTTAAAGCGTATTTTTAAGGCTTTAGGTGCAGAAGAAGACGCACTTGATAGAAGTATTGCAAGAGGGCTTTTAGTTTCATGTGATAATGCCCATGCTGTTCATCCTAACGATTTAGCTAAGACTGATAAGCTAAATAAGGTTTATATGAATGAGGGTATTGTAATAAAATATAATGCAAACCAGGCCTATACAACTGACGCTATGTCTAGTGCAGTATTAAAGCGAGTTTTTGAGGTTAACAATATTAAATATCAGGAATTTACAAATCGTTCAGATGTAAGAGGAGGCTCTACCCTTGGGGCTATTTCAACCCAAATGGTTTCTATTCCATCTGTTGATATTGGTCTTGCGCAGCTTGCCATGCACTCTGCTTGTGAAACCGCAGGTGTTTATGATGCCAAGATTCTTGTAGATGGTATGAAGGCATTTTATAGTGCTAAAATTAAAAAAGAAAAGAATGTATATATAATAAAATAGATATTATGGGAAAATATTTTGATTATGATGTAGCAATGAGCTACCTAGGAGGCCTTGATGGTCTATTTAGAAAGGTTGCGTCTTCATTTATTAGTGAATATAAAGACTTTAGATTAAGGGTAGAGGATGCGCTTAGCAAGGAAGAGGCAAGCTATGCCAATTATATGGATAGTAAGCTTTATGCCTTACTTCATACGCTAAAGGGTATAACCCTTAATTTAGGGCTTAAAAGGCTTTATGATGAGCTTTTGTCTTTACTTAAAGAGCTTAAGGAGGGTAAAATTGATAAAGAAAAAATAGCGTCTGTTTTAGAAACATTTGACGCTAGCTTTAATGAGCTTCAGGCTTTTATTTCTTAAGCTCCAATTTATTAATTAATTCAATATCAGGATCGATAAAAATTGTTTTTTCCCCTTTAATTTGGACGAAGCAGTTTTTATGTCCTGGTATTTTTTTTATATTTTTAGCACGAGTATAATTAACTGGTACTGAAGAAGAATCTCTGGCAACTGAAAAATAAGCAGCTAGATTAGCACAGGCTCTGATTTCCTCTTCTGTAGCTTCCTCGCTTGATTGTAAAAGCACATGGCTTCCCGGTATATCCTTAACATGAAACCAAAGCTCAGAAGGACGGGCCATTTTATTTGTAACCATATCATTTTGAATATTGTTTTTACCAACTAAAACGGTGTGACCAGAAGGTAAAATATAGCTTGTAATTTTAGTTTTTTGCAGACGCTCAGGCTTAGATTTTAAGATCATATAGTGGTTATCAATTAGCTCCTGCTGAATTTCAAGTGCGTCCTTTAAATCACAAACCTTAATTTGGGCCTTTAGTAAATTAAAATAATCAAGCTCATCCTTGATGATTATCAGTTGCTCATTAATATGTGAAATAGCATTCTTAGCTTTTTGATATTTTTTAAAATAAAGCTTAGAATTACCCATAATATCATAGCGCTCATCAAGAGGAATGCTAACATTTTCATTTGTATAATAATTTAAAACACTAATATTCTTTTTGTGCCCTTCTAAATAATTATTAGCAATTAAAAGCTCACCATAAAGACGATATTTATCGGCCTGACCAGCCTTATCTAATTCATCTAATAGCTTACGCTCCTTAGACTTATTTTTATTGATTTGCTTATCAATGAAGGATTCAATATTACCTGTTTTAGCCTTAATTCTTTCCTTTAGGGCTTCTTCCTTAAAATATTCATCAAGTAAGCTAGAAAAAGAAGGATAGGATTTTCCGCCCTCTACCATATAATAGCTAATATCATTTTTCTTTGAATCAAAATATTGGCATGGTGTATTTTCATGAATAAGCTCAAAAAGGCTTTGGGCGGGATTTTCACTATCAAAGGCTAAAATGGCCGTTTTAAGTGAAAGGCCAAGAAGCTTTGAGGTTATTTCCTTAGGTGAATTATTTTCTGCCACTAATTTTTGGATTTCCTCATAGCTTAGCTTTAAAGGATTAAGCTTATTTAGGGTATCAGGATAAGAATAATTACCATTAGGTAGAATTACTCTTAATTCTCCAAGTCCTAAATGATGAAAGGCTTCAAGGATTTTTCCGTCCTCAATAACAATTAGATTTGAATAGCGTCCTAAAATTTCAATTACGAGGGTTTTCTTTTCAAAATCACCCATATCATTATATTTTGAGCAGGTAATTGACATAACACGGTCAGTTTCATGAGTTGATATTTCCATGATTTGGCTTCCTTCAAAATATTTTCTTAAAAGCATTGTAAAGCTTTTAGGCTCTCTTGGAAAATCATAGGTCTCATTGGTAATATGAATACGAGGGTAATTAGCTGAAAGGGAAATTAATAACTTATAATTTTCTTTGTTACGTCTTACGGTAAATAAAAATTCATTAGCGGAAGCTTCTTGAATTTTATTAATTTTTCCGGTTTCTAAAGCCTTAAGCTCAAGGCCTAGCTTATAAAATAAAATGCCATCAAATGCCATTTGAATCACGTCCTTAAAATTTCTAAAGTAATTATAGCATAGTTTTTAAAAAAACTTGCATGTTTCTTAAAAAGTAGTATAATGTTATCGGCTTATGGAACCCGAAAGGGTCTAGAAAGTGAGGAAAATTTAATATGAAAATCGAAAAAAAAGAAATCCTAAAATTAGTTCTATTGGCAATCTTTATCGCAACTTCAATTGTACTTCAGGCATTCGCTACCAATTTTAAAATTGGAGAGTATTCACCTGCATTATCGCTTGTTCCGATTGCAATATCAGCTATTTTATTAGGACCAATCGCTGGTTGTATTACTGGTGGCTTTTGGGGATTATATATTCTAATATTTGACCCATCATGCGCAGCCTTCTTCCAATATAGTTGGTTTGGTACTGTTGTTGTAGTTCTTGGAAAGGGTATTCTTGCTGGACTTGCTTCTGGTTGGTTAAACAAATGGCTAAAGAGACATAACATTTACGTAGGTATGTGTGTAGCAGCTATTGCAACACCAATTGTAAATTCTACAATCTTTAGAGTCGGAGAAGTCGTATTCTTCCTACCATTACTTGGTGGTGCTTCAAAATTACTTCCAACTTTAATTAGCTTATTTAGCATTTCATTCTTACTTGAATTAGGAATTTCAGTTGTTTTATCTCCAGTTGTTTGTCGTATTTGTATTTTAGGAGATACACAGTTAAATCTTGGTGTATTTACTGATGAAGAAAAGAAACGTGCTCTTAAAAAACAAGAAGAAAAGCTTAATGCTTCATCTTTATATAATTTTGAAGATGATAATTCTTTAAAGGATTTAGATTCTAGTAATTTAGAAGATAAAGAAGATACATCAAATAAGGATGATGAGAATTTTCGCTCCTAAGCGATGATGAAAAAGCATTCCTTGATGAGCAAAATTAATAAATATTATGCTAGATTTAGAAGAATATAAAAAACAATTTATTAAAAGATATGATTATGCGCCATATTTAAAATACTTTAGCTATAAGGATTTTAAGGGCCTTAATTTTAATGAATATAATATAGAAATTAATCAAAATAGAATAATGGGAGGCTTTTATTTCTATAATAAAATATATGAGCCACTTGTTGTCTTCGTACATGGTATGGGACCTGGTCATTTAAGCTATATAAGAGAGGTAGAAACAATAGCTCGTCAGGGCTATATGGTTTATGCCTATGATATGTTTGGTACTGGCAAGAGCGATGGGTATAAAATAAATGGCTTGCTTGGTGCAATTGCGTCCCTTGACCTTGTGCTAGAAAATTTACATCAAACATATGAAAATATTATTGTAATAGGACATAGCTTAGGTGCTTTTGCTAGCTTAAATATTGCAAAATATAAGCCCTACATTAAAACTGTAGTCGCAATATCAGGCTTTGTAGCAATTGACCTTCTGTCTTCTATAGCAGTAGAGCCTCAATTGATTCTTGATTATGAAAAGAGCCTAAATGCTAAATATTATGAGTCAAGCGCTGAGGTAATATCAAAGCTAGAAAAGTTTAAGGGTAATCTAATGATTATCCATTCTAGTGATGATGAAATGGTTAATCCTAATATAGGAATTAATTATTTGAAAAAACATTTAAAATCTGAGCCTAACTATTTAATGCTAGATGGTAAGAAGCATAACCCTAATTATAGCTATGAGGCGGTTAAATACATGGATGATGTATTTAAGGATTTTAATAATAAACAAAAGGAAAATAGTTTGTCTTTAGATGAACAAATTAAGTATTTTGAATCCATTGATTTTGTTAAAATGACAAATCAGGATATGGATGTTTGGAATAAAATTTTTGATTTTATAAAGCTTTAAGGAGGAAAAATAATGGTATTACTTGTAGATGTTGGAAATTCTAATATTGTGTTTGGCCTTTCTGATGGAAATAACATTTTAAAGAACTGGCGCTTGAAGACATTCTTAGATAAAAGCTCAGACGAGCTATATATCTTAATTAAGGCCTTAATTGAAGATACATTTGACGATGTAATGATTTCAAGTGTTGTACCAGTTGTAACATCAGCGCTAAATAAAATGTTTAATAAGTATTATCAAATTACACCTATGATTTTAGGACCTGGTATCAAAACAGGTGTAATGCTACAAGCAGATGATCCTAAGAGCGTTGGTGCAGATATGATTTGTGATGTTGCAGGTGCTTACCGTTATTTTGAAAAATCAATTATTATTGATATGGGTACGGCAACTAAGTATATTTATCAAAATAAAAATACCTTCATGGGTGTAAGCATCGCTCCAGGTGTTTCGATTTCGATGAAGGCCTTAGTTAATAGCGCTGCCCTCCTTCCGGCAATTGAGCTTCAAACTCCAAACCGTGTTCTAGGTCATAATACTATTTCTTGTATGCAATCAGGCATTATATATGGAGCCGCTGCTCAGGTTGATGGTATGATTTCAAGAATTAAGGAAGAAATTAATGATCAGGATATTAAAATTATTGCTACAGGTGGACTTGCTAAAATTATTGTTCCCTTGTGCAAGCATGAAATAATTTACAATGAAGCTCTTGTGCTTGACGGATTACTTTCAATTTATAATAAAAACAAAAATAATTAAAGCGCTTTTATTGGTGAAAATAGAAAAATTCCTTTACTAATTGAATAAAAAATTATATAATTAAAAAACAAAAGTATGTTATTACTTTGATTTTATATTTAAAATATGTTAAAATTTATTAGGGTTAGTATGAGGTTTAAACTATGAAGCTAAATGATAAAGGATTACTTATCGTCTTGTCTGGACCTTCTGGCGTTGGGAAGGGTACAGTTAGAAAGGCATTATTTGAAATGCCTGAACAAAATTTCGTTTATTCTGTATCAATGACTACAAGAAAGAAGAGACCTGGAGAGATTGAAGGAAAAGACTATTACTTCGTATCAAGAGAAGAATTTGAAGAAAAAATAAAGGAAGGTAAGTTCCTTGAGCATGCGGAATTTGTTGGAAATTATTATGGAACTCCTCTTGATAAGGTTAATGAGCAATTAAATCTTGGTAAGGAAGTAATTCTTGAAATTGAGGTCGAGGGTGCTGCTCAGGTACGTGAAAAATGTAAGGATGCAGTATTCATTTTCCTTGCACCACCTTCAAAGGCTGCCCTATATAACCGTCTAAAGAGACGTGGTACGGAATCTGAAGAGGTTATTAAGGAAAGAATTGATAAGGCAAATCGTGAATTTATGCTTGCGTTTAAATATGATTATATTGTAATTAATGATGAGGTTAGAAATGCTGCCGACCGTATTATGGCAATAATTCGTGCTGAGCATGCTAAAACTGAACGTTCAATTCATAAATATCTTGAATTGATTGAAAATGAAACAGATTGTAATAATTGAAAGGATGATTTATTATGGCAAAAAGAGTAAATACTGAAGGTATGCGTTATCCATCTGTAGATAAGCTTCTTGATAAGGTTAATTCAAAGTACAAATTAGCATATATCGCTGCTAAGCGTGCTAAGATTATTGAAGAAGAGGGTTACTGTGCTGCTGAGGATTCAATTTGTGCTAAGCCAGTTGGTCAAGCACTTGAGGAAGTCCTTGAGGATAAGGTTCATTGTGATTTTAAGGAATAAGCGTTTAAGCGCTTATTTTTTTTAGGTGGTGAAAATTATGAATGATACGCTTAAGGAACATTTAAAGCTTTTACCTGATAAGCCAGGATGCTATCTTATGAAGGATAAGAATGGAAAGATTATTTATGTTGGTAAGGCTAAGATTTTGAAAAATCGTGTTAGGTCTTATTTTAGAGGAGCACATAATTTAAAAACAACCAAGCTAGTTTCCGAAATTGCTGATTTTGATTATATTATTACCAAGTCTGAAATGGAATCTTTAGTACTTGAAATTAATCTTATCAAGCAGCATGATCCTAAATATAATATTATGCTAACAGATGATAAGACCTATCCATATATTTTACTTACAAGCGAGAAATATCCAAGATTAATGGTTATAAGGACGAAGCATAAAACGAAAAAGGCTGGTCATTTTTTTGGACCATATCCTAACGTTTATGCGGCAAGAAAAACCTGTGACTTATTAAATAAAATTTATCCCTTTAGAAAATGTCAAAGCCTGCCTAAGAAGGAATGCCTATATTATCACATTCACCAGTGCTTAGGACCTTGTCTTAATAAGGATGTTGATTACCAGGAGGCCTCAAAAAAGGTTATACCATTCTTAAATGGAGATACCTCATCAGTAGTAAAAAATCTTGAAAATGAGATGAATGAGGCGGCCATAAATCTTGATTTTGAAAGAGCAGCAGCCTATCGCGATTTAATAAATGATATTACAACGACAACTAATAAGCAAATTATTTCGACTAACGATTTAAAAAGCAAGGATGTATTTGGCTTTTATGTTTCTGATGATGAAATTTCGGTGCATGTTTTATATATAAGAAACGGTTCTATTGTGGAAAATTATCACACTAATTTTACCTATATTATGGATAGTGAAACAGCTATAACTGATTTTATCGCTAACTTTTATACAGACGATCGCTTTAAGCCATCAGAAATTATTACAACATATAACGTTGACGAAGAGCTATTAAAGGAAAAGTTTAATAAGATTATTACGATCCCCCAAAAGGGTATTAAGCTTGATTTAGCTAATATGGCTAATAATAATGCAGAAAAGGATTTTAAGGATATGAAAAATATCTATAAGTCTAAGGTATTAAAGAAGATAGATACTGTTGAAGAGCTAGGAAGAATATTAAATATACCAGCTCCTTATCATATTGAAGCCTTTGATAACTCCAACCTATTTGGTGAATATCCGGTATCTGCCATGGTTGTGTTTAAAAACGGAAGACCAAGCCCTAAGGATTACCGTAAATATCATATTAAAACGGTTAAGGGAGCTAATGATTATGAATCAATGAAGGAGGTTATCTATAGAAGATATCTAAGGCTTTCCTTAGAGGACGCTCCTATGCCTGATTTGATTGTAATGGATGGTGGAAAAATCCAGGTAAATGCCGCGCTTGAAATTATCAAGCTTCTTAATTTAAGTATTCCGGTAATGGGTATTGAAAAGGATGATCATCATAAGGCTCGTGCGATTGTATATAATGATATGGAAATTCCTTTAGATAAAAATAGTGATTTATATTTACTTTTAATTAATATTTCGCAAACGGTGCATGACTTCGCTATTAGCTTCTTTAGAAGCCAAAAGGCTAAGGGCTTTTTCTCATCAATGCTTGATGGTATTTCTGGTATTGGTCCTAAGAAGAAGGAAGCTATTTTAAAAAGATTTTTAAATGCGGAGGGAATGAAAAAGGGAACGGTTGAAGAATATAAGGAAATTGGTATAAATGAAAAGCTAAGAGAGGCTATAATAAAGCATTTAAATGAGCTAAATGATGTAACACAACAGAATAAATAACATATAATATAATGAGCTGGAGGTAAAAATGAATTCAATTTTAACCGAGCGGGAAAAAGAGATTTTTACACTGTTAGTACAGTCATATACAACTGATGATATTGCTAAAAAGCTTAATATCTCAACTAAAACAGCCCGTAATCATATATCAAATGTTATTGGAAAGCTTGGGGTTACATCCCGTACACAAGCAATTATAATGTTATTAAAAAATGGCTTAATCAAAATCGATTAATCCATTTTTATTATTAAAGAAAGGAACAAGATATGAAAAGACTAATATTTATTGGTGGTACAATGGGCGTTGGTAAAACAACCCTTGCTAAAGCACTTATGACCAAGCTTCCAAGTGCTGTTTATTTAGATGGTGATTGGTGCTGGTATACTAATCCTTGGATTTTAAATGAGGAAACAAGAAAAATTGTTATCTTAAATGCTAGAGATATGCTAAAAAGATTTATTGAGGCTAAGTCATATGAAACAATTATTTTTACCTGGATTTTATATGATAACGCCATTATCAAGGAAATATTAGATGGTCTTCCTATGGAGCTTGTTAAATTTTATAATATTTCCCTTGTGGCATCAGAAGAAGAAATTGTGAAGCGTCTAAAGAATGATATTGATGCTGGCCTTCGTCCTCAAATTGTAATACCTAGGAGTATGGAACGTCTAAAGCATTATAAGGATGTAGATTCCATTCATGTTGATACTACAAATAAATCTAAGGAAAAGGTCCTTGAAGAAATTATTAGTATAGTTAAATAATAAGACAATTAACTGCAATTTTTTCGTTTGATAGAGGATATAATTTAGAAAAAGGATGGTTAGATATGAAATTTACATTAGATGAGATAAAGGAATATGAGGAAGACGAGGATTTAATTAAAACGAAGCTTTTTGGGAGTCCAATTTTTCCTAAAAGATTCATTAAAAAAAGACACCTAGAAAATTATTATTTCTTGATGCAAATTAATCTTTCAGAAATTGAAAATAAGCTTACTTTGCCAAATGAGGGAATTATTTACATTTTTATGGATCCCTATAATGATAACACGCTTAAGATTTTATATACTCAGGAGGTTATAGCTGAATGTGTAGATTATATTGATGAGCCATATAAGGATTTAGGGCTTTTTAATGCAATCTATATTAAAGAGGGCTCAGATCATATGCTTATAAGCCAGGATGAGGATGAGCTTACCTTGCTTTCACTGAATCTTGATAAAATGCCAGAGGGCTATTTGACCTTCTTAAGGGATTATCACAAATTAACAATAAAAATGCCATATGAGGATTTAGCTATCTGTCAGTTTGACTTTGCAAAATTAATTTTAGAATAAGCAAACTATTAGACAAATAAATTAAATTAATGTATTCTATAGATAGAGGTGATACATATGTATTTTTATAAGGTTGATTCAAAAATTGTTTATTCTACAACTGAGCTTGATGGCTTAACACCTGTTAAGGCTAATAGCACTGAGGCTGCGGTTGAAAAGCATTTACCAGTAGTTAGCATTAATGGTACAAATGTAGATGTAGTAGTAGGAAGTACTATTCATCCTATGGAGGAAAAGCACTACATTGGATTCATTATTCTTGAAACTACAAAAGGAGTTTATCAAAGAATTCTAAAGCCAGGTGATGAGCCTAAGGCACATTTTACATTAAATGATGAAGAGCTTGTTGCAGTATATGAATATTGTAATCTTCATGGAATTTGGGTAACAAAGAACTAACAATAGAATATTTTAGGCAAAAAAAGCCTTAGCTAAGCCAATTCTCCTAATAGGAGAATTGACTTTTTTTATTTCTAAAATTAATCTATTGGTCTTCTCTTCTAAAAAAAATCTTTTATGCTATAATTGTTACTGTCTTTGGTGGTGAACTTATGGAAGAGAGAATTATATATTATCAGGATGAACTAAACGATGAGTTTGCTGGTGATAATATTAAAGCTAAAAAAATTGATGAAAATTATATATATGTACATAAATCACCATTTAAGTGGTTAACCCATTTATTTTGGTATCGTATTGTTGCCTATCCTTTGGCAATAATATATATGAAACTTAAATACCATCATAAGGTTGTTAATCGTAAGGCTTTAAAGCTTTGTAAAAAAACAGGCTACTTTATTTATGGTAATCATACCCATAATATAGCAGATGCTTTAATCCCAACTCTAGTTAATAGATTTAAGGATACCTATGTTATTGTGCATCCTAATAATGTATCAATGCCTGTGCTTGGAAAAATTACACCATCAATTGGTGCAATTCCCCTTCCTGACAATTTAGAAGCAACTAAAAATTTTACAAAATGTATTGAATATCGAATTAAGAAAAAATGTGCTGTAATGATTTATCCTGAGGCTCACATTTGGCCATATTATACTAAAATAAGACCATTTAAGGACGCTTCATTTAGGTATCCGCAAATTCTAAATAAGCCTGTCTTTGCTCTTACAAATACGTATCAAAAAAGACGTCATAGTAAAACTCCTACCATTGTAACCTATATTGATGGACCGTTTTATCCTGAGGGTGAAAATGCTAGGGACGCAAGAAAAAAACTACGTGATGAGTGCTATAGCCATATGGTTAAAAGAAGTGAGCTTAATACGGCGTTTTTAGTGAAATATATAAAAAAGGAAGATAACAATGATTAACATACTATTTTGTGGTAACGATAAGGTCTTTGATGGAATGATTACAACGGCTCTTTCTATTTTAAAAAGAAGCCAAACTGATGAGCCCTTTAATTTCTATATTTTTACAATGAATGTTACCCATTTAAATCCTAAATATGAGGAGCTTCATGATGATGAAGCAAGCTATTTAGATCAAATTGTAAAAAAATATAATCCTTTAAATCGTGTTACTAAAATTGATGTAAAGGATATTTATATGAAGGAGTTTTCAGGATGCCCTAATGAGGGCTGCTACTGCTCACCTTATACATTGCTAAGGCTGTTTGCGGATATAATTCCCGAAATTCCTGATAAAATTTTATATCTTGATGTTGATATTATGCTCAATCGCGATATTAGGCTTTTGTATGATATTGATATTACAGGCTATGAATATGCCGCCGCAAGAGATCATTACGGTAAATATTTAATTAATCCTAATTATATTAATGCCGGGGTTTTGCTACTTAATATGAAGCAAATAAGACAAACGGGATTACTCCAAAAGGCTCGTAATATAATTAAGGAAAAGCATTTGCCATTTGCTGATCAAAGTGCCATTATAAGATGCACAAGTAAAAAGAAGATGCTTGCACAAAAATTTAATGATCAAAAATTTTTACATAAGCATACAGTTATTAGGCATTTTTCAAAACGTTTATTTTGGCTACCATATCCTCATACGGCTAATATTAAGCAGTGGAATGTTAGTAAGGTTCATAAAATATTTAAGTATTATGAGTTTGATGATATTTTATATGAATATATTTATTTAAAAAAGAAGTTTTTAGAAGAAAAAAATAAGGAGAATATATAATGAAAAAAATTATACCTATCTTTTATGCATGCGATGATAATTTCGTAAAATATACTATTATCAGTGCTAAGTCTTTAATTGAAAATGCATCAAAGGATTATTTTTATAAAATTATGGTATTAAATACCAATGTTAGTGAGCCGATGAAGCAAAAGGCATATACTCTTAATTGTGATATAGCTTCGGTTGAATTTGTGAATGTGACAAGCTATCTCGATTCAATTAAGGAAAAGCTTCCAATAAGAGATTATTATTCTAAGACAACATATTTTAGATTATTTATTGCGGAAATGTATCCAGAGCTTGATAAGGCTATTTATATTGATAGTGATACAATCGTGCTTGGAGATATTTCAAAGTTCTATAATACCGATTTAGGAGATAATTATGTTGGTGCTTGTAATGAGCAGGCAATGCTTCAGGTTGATACATATGGAAGATATGTTGAACAGGTTGTAGGTATTAAAAGAGATAGATATTTCAATGCTGGTCACCTATTAATTAATTGTAAGCAATTTAGAAATCAGCATATTCTTGAATCATTTATTAATCTTCTTGGTGTTTATAATTTCGTGGTTGTACAGGACGAGGATTATTTAAATGTTTTATGTAAGGACCATGTTAAATGGATTCATAACTCATGGAATACAGAAGTATTTGGTGAGGTTAAGTGGCGTGATGATGAAATTAATGTGCTACACTTCATTATGTGGAGTAAGCCATGGCATTTCCATGATGCTAGATATAAGGAATATTTTTGGAAATATGCTAAGATGACATGTGTTTATGAGGAAACACTTGAGGTTCTTAAAAGCTTTACTGATGAGGACCGTCAAAAGGCCTTTGATGGAGCAGCTAATCTTGAACGTTTAGCAGAATCAGAAATTGCTAAACCTGACAATTACCTAAAAATGATGGAGTCAAAAAAAATTGTGACCGCCTAAAGGTAGTAAATAAAATCAAACAGTTTGAAGAAGAGGGACGCTTTTATGAGGATGTTGAAAATGATCCTCCTGGTGAAACAATAAAAGCGGGTGAGGTCGATTATTTAAGAAAGAAGCTTTCAAGTAAGCTTTATGCTCATACTGCTTATAAAATTGCTCGTAAATTCTTAAATAAGATGATCGAGGATAAAAAGATTATTATTAAGGATATTATTGGTACGGAAAATCTAAGAGGACTTAAAACTGGTGCCGTAATGACCTGTAATCATTTTAACGCCTTTGACTCATTTGCTATTCAAATGGCTTATGAAGCAAGTATTTCAAACTGGAAGAAAAAAAGATTTTATCGTGTGATTAAGGAAGCCAACTATACAAGCTTTCCCGGCTTTTATGGCTTTCTTATGAGACACTGCTATACCTTACCTTTAAGCAGTAGTCCTAAGGCAATGGGGGAAATGATGCGAAGCGTTGATACCCTTTTAAAGCAAGGACATTTAGTTCTTGTTTACCCTGAACAAAGCATGTGGTGGAATTACCGTAAGCCTAAGCCTCTAAAAAAGGGTGCTTATCGCTTTGCCGTAAAAAGTAATGTACCAGTTGTACCATGCTTTATAACAATGCAGGATAGTAATATTGTAGATGATGATGGATTTAAGGTTCAGGAATATACTATTCATATTGAAAAGCCTATTTATCCTAAAAAGGAATTATCTTCATCTGATAACATGGATTATCTTCTTGAGGAAAATTATAGTGTTTGGAAGAATATCTACGAAAGGTCATATCAAACTAAGCTTGTATATACAACTAAAGAAGAAGTGCATGCACAAATGTAATCCTAGGCAACTAGGATTATTTTTTTGCAAAAAAATAATAGCTGTAAAAATACAGCTATTAAAAATTATCTTAAATTTGTTGTTTGACCATTGAAGTAGTAGTCATTGTAATCATATTCAATAATATATGATTTAGCTTCCTTACCAATTTTATATTGTAATTGAAGATAAACATTTGGATTTTTAACATTTACCATTCCAAGTAAATATCTCTTTGGAAATTTTTGATCCTTAGAAATAGTCACTGAACGAATACTATTATAAAATGACATTGTTTGAGCATTTAGAATTTTATCTGAATAACAGCTACTACTTATTGATGACTTAGATGATGAATAATTGTGCCATTTTTCAGCTACAATAACATTACAAGAGCTAATTGAAATTGTTGCTTGATTTGTTTTTTGAAATCCAACATAAACGTCTATTTTTCCATCCTTACTAGTCTTATTTTCAGTATATGGTAAATAATAATTGTTAGCATATAAGCCAACCTTTAAGCCCTCAAGCTCAATATATGAATATGCTAAATTCTTTTTACTACTAGAAAAATAGCCATCATCAGCTTTTTTATTAGCTTTCACAATTTTACCAAGCTCTTGACCATCAGCAATGCTTAATCCCGTTGTTAAGGTCTTCTTAATTGAAGTACTCGATAAGCTAATAATAATATAGATACCTAATATTACTAGCATTGTTAAAATCCATAATGGAACAACAACTAATAACGTAGGAATTCTTTTACCTTTAATTTTTTTCATAAAAATCACTCACCTAAATATGATATTATTTTATAACAAAAATGAAAATTAAGCAATATCAAAGCCAGATATTAATTTCTTAAAAGTGTATTTTTGAATAGAATTTAAGATTAAATGCTTTTTTGGGAGGAAAACTAAAAAAACTTATGTATAAATGATTATATTTATGTAATAACAAAAAATAAGAAATTATGATTTTATAGACTAAATTCATTAATAATATAAAATGATTTTAGCTAATCTAATAAGCAAATATGAATTGACAATTAGCGTCTATGCTGGAATTATATTCACATTCTTAATTGACTAAAAGCGCTTTACAATGTATAATTGAATTAGTAGTTTAAAGCTACTATTTGGTTTTAGTTAATTTTCAAAACTTTTCAAAAAAACAATATTAAATGCTGGAGGTGTTTTTATGCTACTTAGTGTAAGCGTTATTTGGATTGTCATCTCCACTTTGTTAGCATTAATTTTCGGAGTAGGAATTGGCTTTGTATTAAAGACTTATATCAGAGATAAGAAATTTGATGATCGTAAATCAGAGGCTCAAAAGATTGTTGATGATGCTAAGGTTGAGGCCGAACGTTTAAAGAAGGAATCAATACAAGAGGCAAAGGAAACAGTAAGCGATATGAAGCGCGATGCTGAGGCTGATATTAAAGAACGTAAGGATGTAGTTGTTGAGCTTGAAAACAAATTAAATGTTCGTGAGGATACACTAGATCGTCGTTCTTCAAACCTAGATCGTCGTGAGGAAATCTTAAATGACAAAGAAAATCGATTAGATTCTAAAAAAACTGAACTAGAACAATTAAATAATAAAGTGGAAGAAGTTTTAAAACAACAGGAAACTAAGCTTGAGGAAATTTCTAATTTGACTCGTGAGCAAGCAAAGGAGCTTATTATGAATAAGGTCCGCGACGATGTTAGTACAGAGATTGCAAGCTATATTAAGGAAGAGGAAGAAAAGGCAAGACTTGAGGTTAAGAATAAGGCTAAGGATATTTTATCAGTTGCGATTCAAAAATATGCTGGTGAAACAGTTAGTGAAACAACAGTTGCGACCGTTGCTCTACCTTCAGATGAAATGAAGGGACGTATTATTGGACGTGAGGGAAGAAATATTCGTACCATTGAAACAATGACCGGAGCGGATTTAATTATTGATGATACTCCAGATGCAGTCGTTATTTCAAGCTTTGACCCAATTAGAAGAGAAATAGCTAGAAAGTCACTTGAAATTCTAGTTAGTGACGGTAGAATCCATCCTGCTCGTATTGAGGAGGTTGTGGAAAGATGCCGTGCTGAAATGGAAATGAACATCCGTGAAAAGGGTGAAGAGGCAGTCTTTAAGGCTGGTGTTGGTAAGGTACATCCTGACCTAGTTAAGCTATTAGGACGTCTTTATTACCGTACAAGCTACGGTCAAAATGTATTACAGCATTCTCTAGAAACAAGCTTTATTGCTGGAAAGCTTGCAGCTGAGCTTGGTGAAAACGAGGTTCTTGCAAGGCGTGCTGGTTTACTTCATGATATTGGTAAGGCCGTTGACCACGAGGTTGAGGGTAGCCATGTTGAAATTGGTGTAGAAATTGCCAATAAGTATCATGAATCTCCTCAGGTTATTGATGCAATTGCCTCACACCATGAGGATGTTGCACCTAAGAGTGTTATTGCCGTTTTAGTAGCTGCAGCTGATGCTCTTTCAAGTGCTAGACCTGGTGCTCGTTCTGATTCATTAGAAAATTATACAAAGCGTCTTGAGGATCTTGAAAGTATTTCTAATAGTGTTAAGGGTGTTCAATCATCATACGCTATTCAAGCCGGACGTGAAATTCGTGTAATTGTTAATCCTGACGAAATTGATGACCTTCAATCATTCAAGGTTGCTCATGAAATTAAGGAGCAAATTGAATCTAAGCTTCAATACCCAGGTACAATTAAGGTAACAGTTATTCGTGAAACAAGAGCTGTTGATGTAGCTAAATAAGATTAATACACACTTCGGTGTGTATTTTTTTTATGCTTTGTGATATGATTAAGATATGGTGATACAATGAATATTTTATTTATAGGTGATATTTTTGGTGAGGAAGGCTTGAGCTTTCTTGAGAAGAATATCAAAAAAATAAAAGAAGAAAATAAGATTAATTTAATAATCGCGAACGCAGAAAATACATCCTATGGTAAGGGCCTTCATTTTACACATTATAAGCGCTTAATGCAAATGGGGATTAATATGCTTACAATGGGAAATCATACATTTTCTAATGTCGATATTAGAAACTTTATTGATAAGTCTAATATTGTTCGTCCGGCTAATATTCCAACAACAATGGGCTATGGATACCGTATTTTAAAATACAATGATAAATCAATTTGTGTTGTTAATATAATGGGAAGAACTTTTCAAAATTCTTCATTAGATTGTCCCTTTAAAACAATGGACCGTATTTTAAGTAAGGTTGAGGCGGATTATTTTATTGTCGATTTTCATGGTGAGGCGACATCTGAAAAAATTGCCTTTGGCTTCGATTTTGATGGTAAGGTCGATGCCGTTTTAGGTACTCATACTCATGTGCCGACTGCAGATGAAAGAGTTCTTCCTAAGGGAACCCTATACATTTCTGATGTAGGAATGACCGGCCCTCGTGATGGCGTTATTGGTAATGAAAGAGAAAAGATCATTTCTCGCTTTAGAACCGGTATATATGAGCCTGCTGGAGTTGAAAAGGGACGTATGCAAATTAACGCTGTTGTTCTTGAGCTTGGTGATAAAAAATCAATTCGAAGAATTCATATTGAAAATTAGTCTAAAAGCCTAAATTCCTCATATAATCTAGTGAATGGGGGATTTATATAATGAATATAATAAAGGTTTCTTCAAAATCACATCCAGCATCGGTTGCCGGAGCATTAGCCAATTTATTTAAAACCCGTGATGAGGTTGAAATTCAAGCTATTGGGGCAGGTGCCTTAAATCAGGCAATAAAGGCGGTTGCTATCGCAAGAGGCTACGTTGCACCTACGGGACATGATTTAAGCCTTGTTCCTGGCTTTGTTGATATTATGATTGACAATTGTGAGAAGACCGCAATTAAGCTTTTTGTAAGAAGTAAGTAGCTATGTATCCATCTTGGATACATTTTTTTATTTTTTTATTGACAAGCGCGATAAAAATGCTTATACTATAGATGGTTAGTTAAATCTAACTTAATTTTAAGAGATATAGTTAGTTAAATCTAACTAGGAGGTAAAATGAGTAAAAAGTTTGAGCATACCCTAGCATTTCACTGTGGACCAGCTATATTAGGTCTTAAGGCTTCTAATTTAATTAATCTAGCGCTTAACGATTACCCAAACATTTTAGATGAAATTCAACACCTTAATGAACTATTCAACCCTTATTATTATTTCATGATTTTATCTAAGAAAAATGGCAAAGTTCTAATTTTAGTATTTCAGCTAGATACACTTAAAAAGGCAGTATTAAATAATGATAGCTTTAGCTTCCTTATCGAAAACGGCTATCCCTCTAAAAAGAATATCTTCACATTACTAAATTATCTTAAAAAAAGAATAGCCTCTTCAGATTCTTTCCCACATGAAATTGGCGTTTTTTTAGGATACGACTTAAATGATACCAAGGCCTTTTTAAATAAGGATAAGGAATGCCTATACACTGGATATTGGAAGGTATACTCTGATTTAGATAGGAAGCTTCAAACTTTTTCGATTTTTACCAATTGTAGAAATAACTTATTAGAAATACTTTCTAAGGGATTTTCTCTTGAGGGTATTATGGAAAGGATGATTTAATGAAAAATATAGTAGTTTATTATTCAATGACAGGAAATACTGAGTCAATGGCTAAAAAAATTGCTAGCCTTACTGATGCTAAATGTGTTAGCTATGATGAGGTAACAGTTGATGATGTGCTTGCTTATGATAATATTATTTTAGGATGCCCAGCAATGGGAAGCGAGGAGCTAGCTGATGAATTTAAGCCTCTAAGCGATGAAATTCTAGCTAAGGGTGCTGGACACAAAATCTTCTTATTTGGCTCATATGGCTGGGGCGATGGTGAATGGATGAGAACATGGGAGTCTGACGTTAAGGAAAGTGGATCTACACTTGGAGCTGCAGGCTTAATTTCTAATGGTGATGATTCACAAATTGATTCCTCTGAGCTTGAAGCCTTTGTTTCAGCTATTAATGCTTAAAAAATAAATAAAATAATCCTCAATTATTTAAAAAAAGAAGAAAAATAATTAAATTTTAGCTTAAAAAAATAAATCTTGGTTTTAAGCAAAAAATGATTGAAAAATACTCTTTTTGTAATATAATTAAATCGAAAAGATCAAAGGATAAAATTACTATGTAATATAAGGTATGAGATAATATTCGTTTATTGTTTCATACCTTTATTTTTTTAAGGAGAAGTGTTCAATGAATAGAAGAGGATTAGATCAAAATGAAACACCATATTTAGATGCGTTAAAAAAATATATTGGTGATAATGTTTCCCCATTTGATGTGCCCGGACACCATATGGGAAATGTTCAAAATGATTTTAAGGATTATGTTGGTCAAATGGCCTATAAATGTGATGTTAACGCCCCAAGAGGACTTGATAATTTAAATCATCCCTCAGGAGTTATTTTAAAAAGCCAGGAGCTTTTATCCGCTGCTTGTGAGGCAGATGAGGCCTTTTTTCTAATAAATGGTACAAGCTCAGGAATTATGGCGATGATTATGGCTGTATGTCATGCTCATGATGAAATTATTATGCCAAGAAATTGCCATAAATCAGCGATTAATGCCATAGTATTATCAGGAGCTAAGCCTATCTTTATTAAGCCTGATTATGATTATAATCTTGAAATTGCCAATCAGCCTTCAATTGAGGCCTATATTAAGGCGATGGATGAAAATCCTAAGGCGAAGGCTATTTTTGTAATTAATCCAACCTATTTTGGAGCAGCCCTTGACCTTAGAAGACTTGTTGTTGAGGCGCATTCCAGGCATATGATTGTGCTTGTTGATGAGGCTCATGGCGCACATTTTGGCTTTAATCAATATGGACCTTTAAGTGCGATGGAGTGTAAGGCTGATGTATCAGCTATATCCCTTCATAAAACGGGAGGGTCCCTCACTCAATCCTCAGCCTTACTAAGGCAGGGTGATTTAGTTTCTCATTATGAGCTATCTAAGGCTCTTGCTACTATTAATACTACCTCACCATCAACCCTCCTTCTTGCCAGCCTTGATGCTTCAAGAAAATATATGGCCCTAAATGGACAGGTTGTTATGAACGATATTATCGCTCTTGCTAATTATGCAAGAAAGGAAATTAATCGTATTCCTGGCTTTAAAGCGCATGGAAGAGATTATTTTCTTGCCAAGGGTGTATATGATTATGATGATACTAAGCTTGTTATTGAGCTATCTCATATTAATTTAAATGGCTTTGAATGCTACAATCTTTTAAGGGATAAATACAATATTCAAATGGAACTAGCTGAGGCCTATACCATGCTTGCCATTATTGCAATTGGTTCTTTAAAGGAGCATGTTGATAATTTAATTAAGGCCCTAAAGGATATATCAGCTAAATATTATAAAAATGATGATTTATATCCTAAATTTAAATATGATAGTCCTTTTGCTGTGGGAATTATAAGACCAAGAACGGCTTATCATGCTCCTTTAAAGGTAGTTGATTTAGATGATGCTTTAGGCCTAATCTCTAAGGAGTCAATTATGATTTATCCGCCTGGAATTCCTTTGATTATTCCTGGTGAAATTTTTAATGAGGATGTAATCGCAAGAATTAAGTATTATAAATCAAAAAATGCCACCGTTTTATCTGATTATCCGGATAAGGTTTCCGTTATTGATTTTAAGACCTGGGATTTATACGATAAGCATAAGAAGGATTTGGAGGAATATTATGAATCAATCAAGCGACATGAATAATTTTTATTTCCCCTTTGAGGGCGGAAGGCACCAGGGTACCATTATTGAATTACCATATCGTGCTGATACCTGGCGTAACAAGGCCAAGGATGCTAGGCCAGTTTTTCTTGAGCTTGTTAAAATTATAAGTAAATATGAGATGGTTTATTTACTATGTGACCCGCAAATTGATGAGGAAGAGCTAAAGCCATTTAGATTAGCAAATGTAGAAATTTTAAGAATTCCTTACAATGATTCCTGGGCTCGTGATAATACCCTAATCTTTTTATCTAATCATAAAAAGCTTAAAGCTCTAGATTTTGGCTTTAATGCCTGGGGTGGTCATGTAGATGGCTTATATCAAAATTGGTCTGACGATGATAAGCTTGGTCAAAGATTAATTGATTATTTTAAATGTGATTCAATTTCGGCTAAGGATTTTATTTTAGAGGGTGGTTCTGTTCACTCAGATGGCGAAGGGACTATTTTAACGACTGAGGCTTGTCTTTTATCTAAAGGAAGAAATAGTAATCTTACTAAGGAAGAAATAGAAAAGAAGCTTTTAAGCTATTTTAATGCTAAGAAGGTTATTTGGCTTCCTCATGGAATTTATAATGATGAGACTAATGAGCATGTTGATAATGTCGCCTGCTTTTTAGAGCCCGGAGTTGTAGCACTAGCCTCATCTGATGATTTAAATGATATTCAATCAAAATATTATAAGGAAGCTCTAGATGTGCTAAATCATGAGCATGATGCCAAGGGAAGAAGTCTTAAAATTGTTAATATTAATGTGCCATCAACTCTTTATTTAACTAAGGAGGAGGCCCAGGGGCTTCAAATAACGGATGCAATTATAAGACCAGAAAATAATAGGCTTGCTGGTTCATATATTAATTTTTATATGTCTGATAAATTTGTTATTGTTCCTCAGTTTGGTGTTCCTGAGGATCAAAATGCCTTAAATATTTTAAAGGAATATTATCCTAATAAGGATGTATATAGCATTATGTCACGTGAAATATTACTTGCAGGAGGAAATATTCACTGTGTGACGATGCAAATACCAGGAAAGGAAGAATAAAATGAGAAAAGTAAAATTATGTGCTGTACAAATGGCAATTTCACCAAATAGTGAGGAAAATATTAGGAAAGCTTCAAAATATGTAAGAAAGGCTCATAAGGATGGAGCTAATGTTATTCTTTTATCAGAGCTATTTTTAACTCCCTATTTTTGTCAAAAGGAAAATTATGATTTCTTTGATTTGGCAATTGAAAACATTAAGGGAACTAAATTCTATCAAACATTTAGCAATCTTGCACGTGAGCTTCAGGTTGTAATTCCTTTAAGCTTTTTTGAAAAGAGTGGTCTTGCTTACTATAATTCTATTATTATGATTGACGCAGATGGAAATGATTTAGGAATTTATAGAAAGACCCATATTCCTACTGGTGAATGCTACGAGGAAAAGTTTTATTTTACACCAGGAGACACGGGCTTTAAGGTCTTTAATACTAAATATTTAAAGCTTGGTATTGGTATTTGCTGGGATCAGTGGTTTCCTGAAACCGCAAGGTGCCTAAGCCTAATGGGAGCTGAGGCCTTACTTTTTCCAACTGCAATTGGTAGTGAGCCTGTCCTTCCGATTGATTCTAAATGCCACTGGCAAAATACAATGTGTGGACATGCTGCGGCTAATATTATTCCTGTTGTAGCCTCAAACCGTGTTGGTAAGGAAACTATTATGGATTCTTCAATGACCTTCTATGGTTCATCATTTATTGCCAATGAGGAAGGTAGTAAGGTTTGTGAGCTAAATAGAGAAGAAGAGGGCTACATCATTTATGAATTTGATATTGATGCGCTAAATAAAAAGCGTGTTAGCTGGGGCGTATTTAGGGATAGAAGGCCTAATATGTATGAGGCTATAAATCATCAAAGCTATATTAAATAATATTTAAAGATACTAAGAAAGGAAAATCTCCAAGTATTAGTATCTTTTTTGTTAGTCTTAATTAACTTTTTGCAAAAAAAGTTATTGACAACAAATTTTTTTAGTAATATAATATAAGAGTAAGTTAGTTCATAGAAACTAACTATTGAGTGAAGGAGTGATAAAATGCCACTTGTAATTGCACCGCCTAATAAGGAATTAAAGATTGTAAAAATTCTTGCGGATGAAAAAACAAAGAAGCATTTAGAGTCCTTAGGCATCACGGTAAATTCAACAATCACTGTCTTAAGCCAAAGCGGCGGTAATGTTATTTGCAAGGTATGCGAGGGTCGTCTTGCCCTAGATAAGGATATTGCAACAAAAATCGTTGTAGCATAGGAGGTTATATTGTGCAAAAGAAGTTAGATGAGCTTACTATTGGCGATGAAGCTACCATAGTAAACGTTTTAGGTGAAGGAAGAGTACGACGTAGGCTTTTTGATATGGGTGTTACACCAGGTGCTGATGTGCTACTTAGAAAAAAAGCTCCTCTTGGTGATCCAATTGAGGTTACAATTAGAGGATACGAATTAACTCTAAGAAAGAACGAGGCTTGCCTTGTTGTATGTGAGCTTAAAGGAGGGAAGAACTAATGAAGACTATTGCTTTAGCAGGTAATCCCAACTGTGGTAAAACTACCCTATTTAATGCTTTAACTGGTTCAACAGCACATGTTGGTAACTGGCCAGGTGTTACTGTTGATAAAAAAGAAGGAATTTATAAGAAAACGAAGGAGCCTCTTCAAATCATTGACCTTCCAGGTATTTATTCGCTTTCTCCATATACTCCTGAGGAGGTTATTTCAAGAAATTATATTCTTGATGAAAAGCCTGCATGTATAATTAACGTTATTGATGCGACTAACCTTGAGCGTAACTTATATTTAACAACTCAAATTCTTGAAATTGATGTTCCTGTTGTTATTGCTCTTAATATGATGGATATTCTTAAAAAGACTGGAGATACAATTGATCCTCAGGCCTTAGAAAAGAAGATGGGTGTTCCTGTAGTTTGTATTTCTGCTCAAACTGAGGAAAACCTTGATATTTTAATGGATAAGGTTTATAACGAAACCTTAAAATCACGTCAGGGACAAACTGTTCTTGCGGAGGGTGCTTTAGCTCATTTAATTTCAGATGTTAAGGCAGCATTTACTGGACTTGAGGTTGAAAATCCATTATTCCACGCTATTAAGCTTATTGAAAATGATGAGCTTGAAACAGCTGCTCATCCACAGCTTGTTCATATTGTTGATGAATTTAAGGCTAGCTTTAAGGATGAAACATTTGGTTCTGACCTTGAAGCTATCGTGGCTGATTCAAGATACAAGTATATTTCTAAGAATTATTCAAATGCTAAGTTTCATAATAAAGAAAAGGCTACCCTTACTAAATCAGATAAGGCTGATAAGGTCTTAACTAATAAATGGGCTTCTATTCCTATTTTCCTAGTAATTTTATTCTTAATTTTCCACCTAACATTCTCTGAGGATTTATTCTGGTTAGGATCAATCTTCTCTAAGTTTGGCGATTGGTGTGGCGAAGAGGGTAATGCCGCTAAGGGTATTTTCTTTGGTGGTGGTCTAAATTCACCTGGTGTTATTCTTGCTAATACCTTAGGATGGGTTACAGATTCACTTGCCGCTCTTATTGAAGGATGGCTATCTGGTGCTCCAAACTGGGTACAAGGCTTTATTAATCAAGGTGTTGTTGCCGGAGTATTCTCTGTATTGTCATTCATTCCTCAAATTCTATTATTATTCCTATTCTTCTCAATTCTTGAGGATTCTGGTTATATGGCTCGTGTAGCCTTCATTCTTGACCGTATTTTCCGTCGTTTTGGTCTTTCAGGACGTGCCTTCATGCCTATGATAATGGGCTTTGGTTGTTCAGTTCCTGCGATGATTAACACAAGAACACTTGCAGATGATAGAGAAAGAACCGCAACTATTCGTGTTATTCCTTTCTTTAGCTGTGGTGCTAAGCTTCCTATT
>ULJW01012020.1_pt1 | contig 34338 bp, 35 predicted proteins | sample 1950991 | NCBI WGS metagenome assembly ULJW01 (sample SAMEA4835484, study PRJEB28245) | human gut metagenome | biome: gut microbiome; material: fecal sample | place: Denmark | collected 2008 | reverse complement strand
AATGATTGATGTAACCTCCCATCTTTTTAGAATGAATTTTGAGCATGATAATATGCAAAATGTTGTAGCCTTAGCTCCTGGTGTTATGAGTCAAACCGGGCTTGAAACGGTTGATGTAATTAAAAGTATTTCCTCTAAAATTCATCCTAAGCTTATAATTGTGATTGATGCTTTAGCTTCTATTAGCTTAAAAAGACTAAATCATACCATTCAAATAAATAATGCCTCAATTAGCCCTGGCGCTGGTATTGGAAATTTTAGAAAGAAATTTAGTCAAAAAACCTTAGGCTGTCCGTTGCTTGCTATAGGAGTTCCTACTGTAGTTGATATAAAGGCTATTTTTGAGGAGGCACTTAAAAATGTGGATTTAAATTTTGAGGATTTAATGCCTTTTGTAGCTGAGGATGATAAAATTCAGTTTATGGTAACTCCTAAGGAAATTGATATGAATATCAATGATTTAGCTAATATAATCGCAAGAGGACTTAATAAGGCTTTTCATAATTTAAATTATTATTAGACTACATTATATAAAAAAATACGACAAATAAAAGATATAGAATAAGAATGGTGATAAGGTGAAAAAGGGAAAAATTATAGCTGTTGTTATCTTTTTAATTCTAATTCTTATTTTAAGCTTTAATAAGAAGGAGGATGGAGTAGCGGATGTGAATGGAGATATTGTTGAATATGATGAGCCTCTTGTTGTTGATTCAACCGCGAATTTAATTACAAAATCAGGGCACTACCTTTCAATTATAATTGAATCAGCCTTTGAATATATTTTTGTTATAATAAATAAAATTATTAGCTTTGTTTTAGGGATATAAATTGAAAAAAAGAAGACAAAATGCTATAATACCTATAAAATTTTAAGGGGTATTGTATGCGATTTATTGAATATTTGAAAAAAAGCTTTTATTTACCTATATTAGCAGTAGTAATGGTTGCTTTAGCCTTTATTTTTAACACACCAAGGGAAATTTTTGTAGGCTATAAGAATATTTTACTTTCAAGCAGTATTCTAACAACCGATTATATTGCCATTGGCTCACTTGGTGGAGCATTATTTAATGCGGCGACTATTCTTATACTAAATCTTTTTATTTTAAGACTATTAGATTTAAGAATGTCAGGCTTAATTTATGCTGCATTATATATGATTTTAGGCTTTTCCTTCTTTGGAAAAAATATTTTAAATTCCCTTCCTATTTATTTAGGAATTTATTTATACGCTCTTATTAATAAGATTCCAGTTAAAAATTTAGTCATTTCCTTATTATTTTCAAGTGGTATCTCACCACTTGTAAGCTATTTAATCTTTGGCTTTGATTTAGCCTACTATATTTCTATCCCCTTAGGAATAGCTGCGGGGTTAATTGCAGGATTAATGGTTCCGGCTATATCAAGCCATACTATTAAATTCCATCAAGGCTATAATCTATTTAATGTTGGCTTTGCATTAGGGATTATTTCCCTTGCCTTCAATGGCGTTTTAAGTATTTTTGGTCTAAAAGCCTCTGAAATTTCCATTTTAAGTAATGATCATAGCTTATTTTTATATTTATTCATAGCTGGCCTTGCGTTAGTATTATTAATTACTGGTATTATCCTAAATCCAATGTCATTTAAACTGATTCCTGATTTATATAAAAGGTCTGGTCGTTTGGTAAGTGATTATATAAGAGATTATGGTGTTTCGATTGTCATGATAAATCAAGCAACGCTATTAGCTCTTGAGATTGTTATTTGCTTAATTTTTAAAATTGAGCTAAATGGAGCTATATTTGGCACTATTTTAGCTGTTAGTGGTTTTGCTGGAGCAGGTCTTCACCTAAAAAATACCTTATTTGTTATGCTAGGTGCTATTTTGATGTGCTTAATTACTAGAACAAGTATTAGTTCAACATCAATTATAATTGGTATTTTATTTTCTGCAGGTGTAGCACCAATTGCCGGAAGATATGGAATTCTAGCTGGAGTTATTGCAGGAATGCTTCATATTGCCATTTTACCACTATGCCGTTCATTTCAGGGTGGCTATGATCTATATAATAATGGCTTTTGTGCAGGCTTTGTAGCTTGTATTATGATTGCGGTTATTGAAGCGTTTAAGAAGGAGGAATAGCATGAGCTTTCATGAGATAAAGAAGGATACAAAAATTGTTGATGAAATCCTATTATATTTACTAAAAAATGACCACGACGAGGTCTCAATTAATATTAAGCGTGAGCAGGATGAGGTTTTTATAACATTCGAATGCACTAAGCTTAGTGATGAAATTATTAAAAGCTTGGACATGTATATTAATAAAGAGCGTGAGCTTGAGATGGAGGAGTATGGCTGGGAGCTTATGGGTGAGTCTGATGGACAATCTGATTTAAGTATGGTAGGTCTTTTAATTGATAATCTTACCATAGATAATTCTAATCCTGACTATACGGTTTTAAGTTTAGTTCGTCAATATGAAAAAAAGTTAAAAAAATAGTATTATATTTATTTATATATCTTTAATTGAAATAAAAAATATGGTATCATACTTATATGTATGTGAGTGATTAATACATGGAGGTTATCATATGACTTTACCTAATAAATTGACAATTGGTCGTATAGCTGCTATTCCAGCAATGATTATAGTAGAGTGTGTTCCGTATTTAAGAGATAGCGCAATGTTTAGTACTGGATATGGCTTTATGTCGATTGCAAATTTTATTAATGTTATTATTTTTGCTCTTGCGGCTTTCACCGATTTTCTTGATGGTAAGATTGCAAGAAAAAGAAATCTTGTTACAACCTTTGGAAAATTTTCAGATCCATTAGCAGATAAAATGCTTGTTTTAATTAGTCTAATGATTTTGATGAACCAAGGAAAGGCTGTAACCCTAGGAATTAGTTTTAGATTAGTACCTATGTGGGGACTTGCAATTATATTGATTCGTGAGCTTACTATATCTGGTATTAGATTAGTTGCTGCTCAAAGAGGCGAGGTTATCGCTGCTTGTTGGGCTGGAAAGGTTAAAACCTTTGTTACAATGATTGCTATTTTCGTATTGTTCTTTGGAGGATTATGGAAGGCTGTAGATATTATTGGTGTTATTCTAATGTATGTATCTATAATTCTTACTGTACATTCTGGTATAATTTATCTTTATAATAGTCGTCATATATTATTTGAATCAATGTAAGCCTCATACTGGTAAAATGGAGGTTATCTAATGAATGAAAGAGAAGAAGCTTTAAATCAAGCTTTAAAATTAATTGAAAAGGAATATGGTAAGGGCTCAGTAATGAAGCTTGGTGCTGAGCCAGAAAAGATTGAGGTTATTTCCTCAGGCTCTATTTCCCTAGATAAAGCGTTAGGTGTTGGAGGATATCCTAAGGGTCGAATTATTGAAATTTATGGTCCTGAATCATCAGGTAAAACTACCTTTGCCCTTCATGCCATTGCTAATGCGCAAAAGAATGGTGGCTTTGCAGCCTTCATTGATGCTGAGCATGCCCTAGACCCTACATATGCTAAGGCGCTTGGTGTGGATATTGAAAATTTAGTTTTATCTCAGCCTGATAATGGTGAGCAGGCTCTTGAGATTGCAGAGGCTTTAATTAAGTCTGGTTCAATTGACGTTCTTGTTGTGGACTCAGTTGCTGCCCTAGTTCCCGAGGCTGAATTAAATGGAGATATGGGTGATTCTCACGTTGGTCTTCATGCAAGATTGATGTCTCAAGCAATGAGAAAGCTATCAGGAATCATTTCAAAGACAAAATGTGTTGCTATTTTTATAAACCAAATTCGTGAGAAGGTTGGTATTATGTTTGGTAACCCTGAAACTACAACTGGTGGTAGAGCTTTAAAATTCTATTCATCTGTTCGTCTTGAAATTCGTCGTGGTGAGCAAATTAAGGATGGTACATCTTCAATTGGTAATCGTACAATAATTAAGGTTGTAAAGAACAAGGTTGCACCTCCATTTAGAAGCTGTGAGGTTGAAATTATTTATGGTCAAGGAATTTCTCATTTGGGTGAAATTGTCGACCTAGCAACTGATATGGGGCTTATTGAAAAGTCTGGATCATGGTTTAGCTACAACGGTGAAAAAATTGGACAAGGCCGTGAAAAGGTTAAGGAATATCTTAAAAATCATGAGGATATTTGTAACGAAATTGAAGCTAAAATTCGTGAATCTTAATTTTTAAGCATAAAATCTTAAAATCTTTATTTTAAATTTTTTTACACATAGAAATTATAAAATAAATTAAAACGACATAGTAAAAAAAGTATTTAAAATATTAATTTAAGTACTTTTTTAATTTCTATAAAATAATATAATTAAAGTATAAATGAGGTGATAATGTGAAGGATTTAATGCTCTTATTTTGGGAATTTTTTAAATTAGGCCTTTTTACCTTTGGTGGAGGCTATGCAATGATTCCCCAGCTTAAGGATATAATGATTACTAAATATCAATGGATTACAGATGATGAGCTTTTAGATGTTATTGCAATTGCGGAATCTACACCAGGTCCTATTGCGATTAATCTTGCAACCTATATAGGATATAAGAGACATAAAATTTTAGGTAGTATTTTTGCAACGCTTGGGGTTGTTATTCCCTCATTGATAATCATTTATATTATTTCTCTTTTCTTTAAGCAATTTATGACTTTTAAGTATGTAAAATACGCCTTCGTTGGTATCAAATGTGCTGTTTCAATGCTGATTATTAAGGCTGCCATAAATATGTTTAAATCTTCAACGAAGAATGTATTTTCAATTCTTAGCTTTATGGTTGTTTTTGTAGCGATGATTTTATTTGAGCTTTTCAATATCAATTTTTCTTCGATATATTTTATTGTCATAGGAGGAATTTTGGGAATTGTTGTTTATTCACTTATTGAAAGGAGGAAGGATCTATGATTTGGTTTAGATTATTTTTTGAATTCTTTAAAATAGGTCTTTTCACCTTTGGTGGAGGCTATGCAATGATTCCTCTTATTAAAGAAGCAGTATTAAAATATAATTGGCTAAGTGAAGAGTTGTTTTATGATTTTATTGGTATATGTGAATCAACACCCGGTCCAATTGCAGTTAATTTTGCAACCTTTGTAGGGGCATCCCAAAAGGGCTTTTTAGGTTCCTTAGTAGCTACTTTTGGCGTAATAATTGCACCATTCGTTATTATTGTTTTAATCGCATCAATCTTAAATCATTTTATGGATAATAAATATGTTGAGAGATTTTTAAAAGGATTGAAGCCTGTAATTATAGGTCTCATTTTATCTTCTGGTATCATTCTTTTAGCTAAGGCCTTGGGGTATCAAAGCCTAAAAGTATTTAATTTTAGCTTTGAGGCTTTAATTATAATAACAGCTTTGTATTTAATTAGCTTCTTATATAAGTTTTTTTTAAAGAAAAATATAAATTCAATTGCATTTATTTTGATTTCAGCAGGCCTTGGTATTTTGGTTTGTACTTTGTTTAATTAAAATAATATTTGATTTACTTTTTTGATTATTTGTGTTTTCCCAAAATTAAATAAGACCATAACATGAGAAAAAAATCCAACTAAGTTTCATTGAAAATAGTTGGATTTTATGCTTTAAATATAAGGAAAAAATATCCATTGTGCCTTTTTAAATTTTACTTTAGTCCAACTTTAGATGTACTTTTCATTTTTAAAATCCCAAGGGATATTATTACAATTCAATATATAATGTCAATTTAAATTTTACAACTTACATCTTTTGTTTATTTCTTCAATTACATTATATAGGATTTAAAACAATTTTTGTTTATTAACATAAAATATGGTTAATGGTCTAATATGTATTGTACACTAACAAAAAAGGAAAACGGTTCAATTGAGCTAATTTTAAAGGATGGCGTTTTAACGGTTAGTGATACAGAAATTGGTATTAAGGATGATGATAAATCGCGTATTTTTGAAAGATTTTACCGAATTGATACGGGCAGAAGTAAAAAGTCGGGTGGTACGATAAAATATATTTTAAATAAAAAGGTATGAAATCACCAAATTGGATATACTATAATTGTAAATCTAATGGAGTGATTTTTTTATGTCTAATGAATCTAAAAGTAAATTAAATATTGCCCTTTTTGCCTTCAACAATGCCGCGACAAACTGCTATATGATATTATTAAATATTGCCTCATATTATACCTTTGGTAAGGCAGGCATGATTATGTCAATATTGCTAAATATTATTACGGTTATGCGTATTTTAGATGGAATTACGGACCCCTTTATTGGTACTTTAATTGATAAAACAGAAACGCGTTTTGGAAAATACCGTCCCTTTATGCTAATAGGACAGCTTACTATGCTTGGATCGGTTTTAATTTTATATACTCTTGTAAATAAAATTTCCATTAAGCCTCTTGCTTATTTAGCTTTTATTTTCGTTTATGCAGTTTATGTTTTAGGCTATACCTGCCAAACGGCTACGACTAAGGCTGGTCAAACAATTTTAACCCATAATCCTAAAATTAGACCTCTAATGGCTTTATTTGATACAATTTATTCAACAATTATCTTTACATCATTTGGGGTTATTTTACCGCTTTTAGCTAAAAGATATGGTGACCTTGCTAATCAAAACGTTTTTAATATGATGATGCTTATTTATATGCCTTTATCCTTGCTATTTACAGTACTTGCCGTTATAGGAATTAAGGATCATGATAATTCTAAATATTTCTTGAAAAACAAGGAAAAAATTAAATTTTCTGATTTTATTGGTGTTTTAAGGCATAATAAGCCTTTAAGGCTTTTAATTTTCTCAGCGGCATCTGATAAGCTTGCCCAAACAGTATCCGGTCATACACTTCTTACAACATTACTATTTAGTGTAATTTTAAACAATTATACCCTATCATCCTATCTTTCAATTGGTGTTAGTATTGCAACAATTTTAGTGATTTTCCTAACAACTAAAATTGCCTCCTCCAAGGGACAAAGAAAGGCCTTTGTTTTTTCATCAGCCTTTGCCTTAGCCTCTGCCCTTTTTTTAACTATTGTTATGCTAATTATAAATCCTAAGGGAGCAAGGCTATCTGCCCTTTCATTTAAGGGAATTATATTTTCCATTAGCTTTATTTTAATGCGCGCGGGTATGACCCTCGCCCAAGGAATGGTAATTCCTATGATTGCTGACTGCTCAGATTATGAGGCCTATAAATATAATAAAAGTATTCCTGGATTGATTGGTACCTTATTTTCATTTGTTGATAAATTAGTATCCTCCCTAGGTACCTCAATATTATCAATAATGCTACTGTTTGCGATTGGAAATGAATCACTTGATGTTACAACTAGCTATCAGGCAAGCCTTTTTGTTGTCTTTTTAATTGGAGGAGAATTATTCCCTATTGTGGGCTTTATCATAAATTTAATTTTAATGAGAAATTATGAGCTTACCCAAAATAAAATGCTAGAAATCTCACAGGCTTTAAAAAAGCGTCTTGAGGAAAAAAATTAAAGCTAAGTATTCTTGGCTTTTTTTTGTTTCTAAACAATAATATATATGCTATAATTTTAATAAATGGTAGGTGTTAAAATGGATAAAAGAAATTACTTAGCATGCGATGAGCTTAAAATGTCATCATTAGCTGCTTTATATGCTAATAATAAAGAGGCTCTTGATACATTAGAATATAATATTAATTGTCTTGTACAAACTGAAGCGCCAATTGCCTTAAGTCTTTTTAATAAAAAAATAAGAGAAACACTTGGGGTTAAGAAAATTAGTCAAAATGCCTTTGAAATTATAGAAGCATGCTTGAATAAATTAGGCTTTACGATTGAAAAGAATGATTTTGATCCGATTATTTGGCCTGAGTTTGGACCATATGAAATGAAATTTTTTAGAGAAAATAGTGGAAGAACCCTTTATCAAATTGAAAAAAGTGAGCTAAGAATCTTAATAAATGAGCTAAAGAAGAAGACTGATGATAAAAATCAGCTTTATCATGAGGTTTTAAAGTATTTAGGCTATGAGGTTTTAACCCAAAAGGCCTTAGATTATTTAAATTATGTAATGGCGTAAAATAAGCTTTGTAAACAAAAAATAACAATAAATGGGATATTAATTTGAAATACACAAATATTTATGATAAAATTAAATAAGGACGTTAATGGAAGTGATTAGATGTATACTATAAATTCATTTTGCAATGTTGATATTTTTAAGAATAAAGGTTTAGATATAATTCTAGATGATTTAACCAAGGTTGTTAGTAGACCCTATATCATATCATTAGTTAAGGATTTAATTGATAAAAAGCTTCCGTTTTCAATGCTAATGCTTGACGTTGATAATTTTAAGCAGATTAATGACCGATTTGGCCATTTAACAGGCGATGAGGTATTATCGATTATTGGCGATAGACTAATAGAGCATGTTGGCGATTCAGGCTTCGTTGGCAGATACGGTGGTGATGAATTCCTTATTATTTTTAATAGTCAATATTCCTATGATAAATTATGGGCAAAAATTAGAGCACTTTTAAATGAATGCTTCCGTAAGGAAATTGTAACTCTTGAAAATAAAATTTACGTAACTGCTACAGTCGGTTCGGTAAGCTTCCCTTATGATGGAAATAATTATAATGATTTATTTATGAATGCGGATAAGGCTTTATACCGCGGTAAGCAAAAGGGTAGAAATTGCTTTATTATTTATAATAGAGCTTTGCATAATAAAATTGATGTCCATGCCATTCATCAAATGACTTTATTTGAAATGATGAATAAGCTTTTTGATTCGTTTGATTCATCCACTAATATAAAAGTCTCAATTGTAGCTGCATTTAAGTTTTTATGTGATTTTGTAGGAATAACGAATGTTAATTTTATTACTAAGGATAATGAAACAATTTCCTATGCCGTAAAGGATGAGCTTAAAATTAGCTATGATATTTTAAACGAAACCTATCAAGAGGTAAATTCACAAAGAATTAAGGTTGTTAATGATTATTGCGAGCTTCAAAATCAGTATGAGCAATTATTTGAGCTTTGTGAGAAGGAAACCATTAAAGCCTTTAATTTATTGTTAGTAAGCTCAAATTCAAATGAATTTGGATATATTATCTTTATTGATCATGAAAGAAAACGTATATGGCAGCCTGATGAGATTGCTTTATTCGTATATTTTGCAAGATTGCTAAGCTTAAATCTTGAAATTCTAAAGCTAAAGAACTAAACTAAAATAAAGACTAGCAATAGCCTTTATTTTTTTGAGAAAGGTAGGTGATACTAGTTGGAAATTAAGGGTGCTATTTATAGCGTAGATATAAAAAGTAAAACAATTGCGATTATAAAGAATCATAAGCTTAAATTTTTTTATTTTCAAAACAATTTAATGAAAAGGTTTAAAAAATATCTTTACAAAGGAAATTTTATTAAGCTTGTTGCGGAGGATACAATTGAGGATAGAACGAATTCTAATTCGCATCTTGTTATTTATGTAAGTGAGATTTTTATACCAACAAAATATGGCGTTAAATATTTATATGACAAGAAGATTCTAAATAAAAGCCTAATTGAATTTTTTGATTCGCTTGATTATAAGCTTTTCTTAGATATTGAAATGACAATGCCAGGTTTTAATCCTAATCCGGATTTTGTACCCGAAATAATTCAAGCGGGCTTCTTTATTGTTGATAAAGCAGGAAATATTGTAGAAAAATATAATTATCATGTAAGACCAACTAAGTTTCATCGTATCAACAGAAGAACTAGAAATTTCCTTCATATTGATGGGGCAGTAGTTAAAAATGCTATTTCTTATTATAAGTTTTATAATAAATTTAAGCAAATTTTGCTTAAATACCATCCTGCTATTTTAACCTTCGGTAAAAATGACCGACTATTTCTTGAAAGGTCATATGTGGTTAATTCCTTACCTTCCCTTAGGTATATATCACGCTTTATTAATTTAAGTCAATTAATTAAAAATTATTATGAGCTTAAGGTTGATCCAGGTCTATTTTCCTTATATGAGGAATATACTGGTATTAGAAATCTTCAAACTCATGATGCTTTAGAGGATGCCTTAGTAACATTTGATGTGTATAATTTCTTTATAGCTGACATGAAAAAGAATTCGAAGATTCATGAGGGGGCGTTAATACGAAAATAGGCTTAATCGATAGCGGTATGGGAGGCTATGCCTTCCTTAAGGGTATTTCTAAAAAAGAAAATGAATATATATTAATAATGGATCGGGCTTTTTTTCCATATGGAGCAAAAGAACCCGATTTTTTAATTAAAAGATGTCTTTTTTTATGCTGGTATTTAAAAAAAAGAAAGGTTGATTTAATCATTTTAGCCTGTAATACACTATCAGTGGTTACACTTAGTGAGGTTAGATTGAGGCTTAATGTTCAAGTTATAGGTGTGATAGAGCTTTTTGATATGAAAAAATATCAAAATACCTTATTTATTGGTACCCAAAATACAGTGAATTATTTAAAGCCTTTATATCCTAATATCGATTTTTTAGCTACACCTGAGCTAATTGAATATATTGAGCATAAGGATTTTAGAGCTATTAAGGCTTATATAAATAAAAAAAGGAATCTTTTTGATTCCTATTCTAATATTTTACTTGGCTGTACACATTTTATTTTAATTAAGCATTTAATTAAAAATGCCATCGCTCAGGATGACTTATTTAACATTAAAATGCTTAAGGGCATAGGCAACGCCTGATTCATCATTTGATTTTGTTATAAAATCAGCATAAGGATCAAGGCCCTTAAATCTATTTTCCATTAAAACCGCTGTACCGGCCTCAATAAGCATTGATTTGTCGTTATCGGCATCCCCAATAGCCATCGTATTTTCCATTTCAATATTTAAATAGCTGGCTAATTCATTAAGACCCAGGCCCTTATTGGTTTTAGGGTTTTGAAATTCAAGAAAGATTTTAGATGAACGCGAAACGTTCATTTTTTCCTTTATGCTTGCAGGAATTTGGGGAAAAATTCGGTCAAGATTTTCCTCGGCAGATACAATCATGCATTTTATAAATTCAAGTGAAGAATCAAGAAAATCAATATCAACAACATTAGCATTGATATGATTGATTTTTTCCTCAACAGCAGTATAAGGATTTTTCTCGTTTGTGATAAGCTCACCATCTGCTAAGAAGGCATGGAAGTTAAGATTATTTTTTCTTGCATAGTCATAAACCTCCTTAATATATGAATAAGGAATGGTTTCCTTGGCAATTGTTTTATGACTACTATTTTCAACAATAACCGCTCCGTTATAGCAAATGCTATAGCAATTTTTTTTATTTAGTCCTAATTGCTCGTTTATGCTTTTAATACCATCTAGGGGACGTCCAGTAGCTACTACAAAAAGGGCATCCTTAAGGTCTTTAATTGTATCGATATTTTCCTTTGTTATTTCTTTTTTTGCATTTAGAAGGGTTCCATCTAAATCACAAGCTATAAGCTTTATACATTTCATAAAATCACCATGATTATTATATCATATTAGAAAAAATTGTCTTTATATTTTTTTATTTCTTACTAATACTATGCTTGGAGATGAATAAATGAAAAGGATTTTTATAATATTCATAGCGCTTTTAGCACTTTTTATAACTAAAAATACCTTTGCTTGTGAATATATATATGTTTCAGGCTCCTCAATTGGCTTAAAGCTTAATACTAATGTAGAGGTATTAGGGACCTTTGGTGTAAATACTGAAAGTGAGGTCCTAAAGCCTTGGGATAATTTAATTTATGAGCATGATATCCTAAAGGAAATTAATAACGAGCAAATTTCTTCAGCGAGCTTTTTAGAATCGAAAATTCAATCCTCAAAGGGTCATGATGTAAATATTTTATTAAGCAGAAAAAACGAAGAGCATAGGGTAAGACTTAAGCCTGTGAAAACCGATGATGGCTATTCTCTTGGACTTTATATTAAGGATTGCGATTTAGGCATTGGTACGCTAACATTTTGTAATGAGGAGGGTCACTTTGCATCCCTGGGTCATAAAATGGTCGATAAGGAAATAAATGGCGGCGAGCTTTATTACTCTAATGTTAGTGGTATTGTTAAGCCAAGAGGAAGCACACCTGGTGAAAAGCGGGCAAGCTTTGATAAAAAGGTTATTGGCTCAGTTTCTTCAAATACCAATATTGGTGTATATGGGTCTATCAATAAAGAAGAAATGGCTAAAATGGAAAAAATGCAGCTAGGAAAACGAGAAGAGGCTCATAAGGGCCGTGCCTATATTTTAACCTGTGTAAATAGTAATACGATTGAAAGCTTTGAGGTTGAAATTAAGGAATGCTTAAATCAAAAGGATACTGAAGAAAAGGGTATAAGGCTTCAAATTACCGATGATAATCTAAAGCGTATCGCTGGTGGTATTGTCCAGGGTATGAGTGGCTCCCCAATTATTCAGGATGGAAAGCTTATAGGCGCCTTAAGCCATGTATCAATTAAAAATCCCCTTGAGGGCTATGGTTGCTATGCTGAATTTATGTATAATTGCTTATAAAAAAATCATCAGTTATATAACTGATGATACTTTTAATTTATTTATAATTTAATGAGAGCAAGAACAAGTGCGAAAACAATTCCGGCAACCATTGAAATACATAAAACCCAAATAAGAATACGTCCCCAAATTGAATTAATAGGATTAACATATCCTTTATTCTTTTTTTGCTCAGCCTTCAATTGCTTCTTAAGCTCACGTTCCTTTTGCTCAGCCTTTAATGCCTTTTGCTCATCATATAATTCTTTTTTTGATTTGCCTTCGTTTAGATTTTCAGCCATAAAATTCACCTTTTCGTATTTAAATTTTTTGAAATTTTCAAATGTATGCTATAATTATATAATAAAAGCGTAAAAAAAGAAAGGGTGTTTTTTTAATGGATGATAAAAAAAGCTTAAAAATTATCTTTCATATTGATATGAATATGTTTTTTTGCTCCGTCGCTGTTATAAAAAATCCTTCCTTAAAGGGCAAGGCCTTTGCGATAGGTAGAGAAAATACCACAAAGGGTGTTATTTCAACTGCTTCCTATGAGGCTAGAAAATATGGTATCCATTCAGCTATGAGCTTGTCTGAGGCCTTCAGCATAAAGCCTGACTTAATTGTGGTTGAATCTGATTTTGAAATGATTAAATTTTATCATAACAAATTTATTAATTTGATAAAGGAATATTCTCGCCTTGTTGAGGTCGCTTCAATTGATGAGTGCTATGCAGATATGACCGACATTTCTAAATTTAGACATCCTATTGATGTTGCTAAGGAAATACAGTATCGTTTAGTTCACGAATATAGGCTTCCTTGTTCAATTGGTATCGCACCAACGCTCTTTTTAGCTAAAATGGCTTCTGATATGAAAAAGCCCTTGGGGCTTGTGGTCTTAAGGAAAAGAGATAAGGAGGAGCTTCTTTATAATTTAAGCGTTAAGGATATTTATGGAGTGGGTAAAAAAACCTGGCCTAGATTAATTGATAATGGGATTTTAACAATTAGAGATTTTGATAACCCTGCCAATAAGGATAAAATTATTTCCCTTGTTGGTGAAAACACCTATCAGTATGTAATTGACGCAATTAACGGAAGAAGCTCAAATGATGTCGTTCCGCAAAGATTTGCTAAAAATGAATCAATTTCGGAATCTCAAACCTATGATGCCTATTTAATTAGTGAAACGGATATTTTAGTTGAAATGAGAAAAATGACTAGAAGCCTGATTTCTAGAATTGTTAATAAAAATCTAATGACTAAAACCATTACAATTACCCTAAGAAATAAGGATTTTAAAACCTTCACGCGTTCTAAAACAATTAATTATACAAATGATTTTTATGAAATATTTGATCTTGTTTGTGATTTAGTTGAGGAAAATTATAAGGGTGAAGAAATTAGACTTGTGGGAGTCGGATTTTCTAATTTAAAGGATAAGGATGAGGTTTTAGCCGAGGAATATAATTTGTTTACCTATGAGTCAATCATTGAACGTGAGGCTAATCTTAAAAAGCTTATTTCTAAGCTAAAGTCAGAATATGGTGATTCAATAAATATAGGATTTAAGGAAAAATAGAAGGTGATTTGATGAGATTAGCGATAATTGGTGGTGGAGCTTCAGGGTTAATGTGTGCAAGCTTCCTTAAAAGAAATAATAGTCGGCTTGATATTACAATTTATGAAAGAAACAAGGGGCTAGGAAGGAAAATACTTGCGAGTGGAAATGGTAAATGTAATTTTATGAATTATAAAGCAAGTATTTATGATTATAATCATCCGGAATTTGTCTCAATGCTATTTAAGCAAACAAGCAAGGATGAGGTTTTAAATTATTTTTCAAGCCTGGGACTTCTTTTTAAATTTGATGATGAGGGAAGAATGTACCCGCAAACTGAATCATCGGATACGATTTTAAAACTTTTAACTGATGATTTGAAAAATATTAATATTAAGCTTGATAGTGAAGTTTTTTCACTTGAATATAAAAATGATAAAGTTATCATTAATCATAATGATAGCTATGATTATGCTATATTAGCCTCAGGCTCATCAGCCGGTATTTTAGCTAATAAGGCTAAAAACATTTATAGCTATTATGATAGTCTTAGCCTAAAGAAGGAAGCCTTAAGCCCTGTTCTTGTAGGCTTTAGGCTTAAGGAGGATGTATCTGCCTTACAGGGATACCGTACTAAATGTAAAATAAGCTATGAGGCAGAAGGCTTATACGAGGAAAAGGGAGAGGTTATTTTTAAGGCGGATGGAATATCAGGAATATGCATTATGAATGCATCAAGATATTTTTTAGAAAATGCCCTTTTAAAAATTGACCTATACCCTGGTGCTAGTAAGGAAGAAATAGAATATGCCCTAAATGCGAGAAAAAGAGCTAATAATGATCCTCATTACTATCTTGATGGTATTTGCCATCCTAAAATGATTGATTATTTAATTAAAAATAAAATAACAGACCCTGCATTAGTATCAGGCTTACTAAAGTGCTTTATTCTTACGACCAAGAGTACCTATGATATTTCAGATGCTCAGGTATTAAGAGGAGGAATTTCCTTAGAGGAGGTATCATCAAGCCTAAGCCTAAAAAAATATCCCCATTTGTTTGTAACAGGTGAGGCGATGGATATTGATGGTATGTGTGGGGGCTATAACCTACTTTTTGCGTTTTTATGTGGAATGCATGTGGGAAAGGAATTGATTAAAATTGAAAATAAAAATAACTAATGTTCATCTAAGCCCTAAGGATAAGATTTCTCATTTAGCGCTTATTGCGCGTGAATTAAAAATAAATAAAGAAAAAATTAAAAGCCTTAATTTAGTATCACAATCAATTGATGCGAGAAAAAAGGATAATATTTTTTATGTTTTAAGCTTTATTGCGGAAGGTGACTTTGATAATAAGGTTTTAAAAAATAAGCATGTAGCTAAATACGAAAACAAGCCTATAAGAATGAAATATACAAGCTTTGAGGGGAAATATCGTCCCATTATTGTTGGCTTTGGTCCGGCAGGAATCTTTGCAGCGCTTTATCTTACAAGATGTGGGGCTAAACCTGTTATTCTTGAAAGAGGAGCCAGTATGGATGAAAGAGTATCAGCTGTTGAGGAATTTTTAAAGCATAAGAGGCTAAATCCTGATTCAAACATTCAGTTTGGTGAGGGCGGAGCGGGAACATTCTCAGATGGCAAGCTTCAAACAAATGCCAATGATCCTTTGATTTCCTATATTTTAAATGAATTTGTTCGCTATGGTGCTCCTAAGGATATAATTTATGAGGCGATGCCTCATATTGGTACTGACAATTTACGATTTGTTATTAAAAATATGCGTCAGGATATGGAACAAAGAGGAGCTAGCTTTTATTTTAATACGAAGCTTAAGGATATTGGATTTGAAGAGGATGGTGTTCTTGCCATTACCGATACAATGTCAATTAAAACCAGTCATTTAATTTTAGGACTTGGTCATAGTGCACGTGACACCTTCAAAATGCTTGATGCTCATAATATTAAAATGGAGCCTAAAAGCTTTTCAATGGGAGTAAGAATTGAGCATAAAAGAGAATTTATTAATAGGATGCAATATGGTGATTTTGCACCATATTTACCAGCTGCCTCATATAAAAGCGCTGTTCATCTAGAAAACGGAAGAAGCCTTTATAGCTTCTGTATGTGTCCAGGTGGTGAGGTTATGGCCTCAGCTAGTGAGGAAGGTACCATTGTAACTAACGGTATGAGCTATTATAGCCGAGATAAGGATAATTCTAATGCGGCTTTACTGGTTAACGTAGAACCTAAGGATTTCTATAAATCATCAGTTCTTGATGGCCTTGATTATCAGGAATATTATGAAAGACAAGCCTTTAATTTAGCAGGAGATTATAGAGCACCAGCTAATTTAATGAAGGAATTTTTAGAAGGAAAGGTAGCTTCAGCCCTAAGAAGTGTTGTACCAAGCTATCCTCATGGGGTAAAGCTATGCTCATTTAAGGGTATTTTACCAGACTACATTATTGATACCATTAGGGATGGACTTATTTTAATGGATAAAAAGCTTCACGGCTTTTACCATCCTGATGCGGTACTTACGGGAATTGAATCAAGAAGCTCATGCCCGCTTCGAATTTTAAGAGATGATATGGGAGTTACCTCAAACTTTTTATATCCTATTGGAGAGGGTGCTGGCTATGCTGGAGGTATTACAACTGCCGCACTTGATGGCTTAAAATGCGCAATGAAAATTGTTGGAGATTATCAGAAAAATAAATATTGAAATTTAAAGGATCTCGTTTTATAATCAAATCGAAAGGGTGATTTGATGTCAGAAATTACAAAAAAAGCATTAGTTTCATCGCTTGTAGCTCTATGTGATGAAAAGAAGCTTAATAAAATTACTATTAATGATATCGTAAATAAATGTGGTGTTAATAGAAATACCTTCTATTATCATTTTGCAGATATATATGATTTGCTCGATTATATGTTTAAAAGTGAATATGATGATTTTATTAAGAATATAAAATCATATAGTGATTTAGGTAAAGGAATTACCCTTGTTATAAAAGAGGTTTCAAAATATAAAAATTTGATAACTAATGTTTATAATTCAATAAATAGAGAGCAATTAGAAAAATACCTTTATTCAGTTAATGCTAAGCTCTTTAAAGGATATATTACAGAAACTCATGCCCTTGAAATTTTAAGTCAAGAGGATATGTCTATTGTTGAGGCGTATTTCAAATGTGGAATAACCGGCCTTGTATTAAATTGGATTGAAAGAGGAATGCCAGGCGAAATGTCACACCTTTCAAATCAATTAATCAGGCTTACCGAATCAACAATTGTAGGTATTAAGGAAAATATGGAGGTAAAGAAATGTTAGATAAAGAGGAATTTAAATTACATCGTGAAAAGATAATGGAAAATGTGGCAAATAAGGCGGTTATGGTTTTATTTGCAAGACGTCCAAGTGAATTTAAGTCCTTACCTGATAAAAATTTTTATTATGCAACAGGTATTAAGGAAAATGATGATATTGTATTCATTGTTAAAGGCAATGATAAGGTAGAAACAACCATTTTAGTTTCTGAATATGATGAATTCAAGGCTAAATGGGTTGGCTGTGGAATGACTAAGGAAGAAGCTATTGTCATTTCGGGAGCTGATAGTGCAAGCTACCTTAATAATTTCGATACAATTTTAAATAATTATATTGGTCTTGGTTATGATTTATATTTTGATTTTGATGATGCTAATATGTCATCAAATGAGGTATCTGAGTTAAATGGTCTTGTAGCTAAAATTAAGAGTAAATATCCTTATGTAGCAATTAAGAATGCAAGACCTTATCTAAGAACTGCTCGTACTATTAAAACAGCAAATGAGATTTTAGAAATTAAGGCGGCAATTGAGGCTACTCGTCATGGTATTGAGGCTTTAATGCATAATGCGAATGATGGTCTTTATGAGTATCAGCTTGAATCATATTTTGACCAACAGGTTAAGTATTATGGCGCAGATGGCTATTCATTTAATACGATTGCAGCCTCAGGTAAGAATTCATGCTGCCTACACTATAGTCAAAATAATAGCGTAATGCATGATGGAGATTTAATTTTATTTGACTTAGGATCAACTAATAATGTATATTGTGCGGATATTTCAAGAACCTTCCCTGTAAATGGAAAATTTAGCCCAAGACAAAAAGAAATCTATGAAATTGTTTTAAAGGGTCAAAAGCTAATTTTTGATTCAATTAGGCCAGGTCTTACGACAAGAGATTTAAATAAGATCTTAGTTGATTTTTATAAGGTAGAGCTTAAGCGTATTGGCTTAATTAAGGAGGATAGCGAGGTTAAAAAGTATTATTTCCACGGTGTATCTCACCATTTAGGCCTTGATTGTCACGACCTTTGTGATTACACACCTCTTAAGGCTGGTAGTGTTATTTCTAATGAACCAGGTCTTTATATTCCTGAGGAAAATATCGGAATTAGAATTGAGGATGATGTTTTAGTTACCGAAAATGGCTGTGAGAATTTATCAAGGTCAATTATTAAAGAAATTGCTGATATTGAAGCGTTTATGAAAAAATAAATATTAGATTCATTGGCTTTAAGGCTAATGAATCTTTTTTTTAAAAAATATATAATAAGAAATTAAGGCTTACATATAATTGATTCGTTTAAAAAAATAATCAAAAGCTAAAAAAATATGGTATAATAATACTCAGAAGGTTGAGGCTGATATTATGGCAAAATTAAAAGAATTTCGAATTGATGCATTTTCATATCCTATGAATTCAACCCATTTAATTATAAGTGGGAAAGGCGATGTAAAAAGCTTTTCAGGTATGAATGTGAAAATTACAAAGATAAAAAAACTTCAATCATTTTTACAAGCCTTAGATGGTGCTCTAATTTTAGATTTTAAGGCCTTAGGTAAATATAAGGATGCTCAAAATCATTATCATATTTCTATTATCTATGATGATGATACCGAGGAGTCACATTATTACGTTGATAATCTTGTTAAAAATTCACAGAATTCCTTAAGAGATGTATTAATGAAATACATCGATAAGGAGTATTTAATTGACGTTGTTTTAGAGGATAAATAATATTTATTTTCGCCAAATATTTACAAAAATATTTATATTTGGTATAATTACATTGTTGATGTAATATCATGAAAGGAATAATAATTATGAAACAAATTTTAATTGAAACTAGTGCACGTCACGTACACGTTACTCAAGAAACTTTAGAGGTTTTATTCGGTAAGGGTGCTGAATTGACTGTTAAGAAGGAATTATCTCAACCAGGACAATTCGCATCTAACCAAAAGGTAGTTGTAAAGGGACCTAAGGGTGAGCTTAATTGTTCAATTTTAGGACCAGTTAGAAGTGCTAACCAAGTTGAGGTTTCATTCTCTGATGCAAGAACTCTAGGTGTTAAGGCACCAGTTAGAGAATCAGGAGATGTTGCTGGTTCTGCACCTTGTACTCTAGTTGGACCTTGTGGAGAGGTTGAGCTTTCTGAAGGTGTTATCGTTGCTAAGCGTCATATCCATATGACTCCTGCTGATGCAGCTGAATTTGGTGTTGAGAATGGTCAAATCGTTGAGGTTAAGGTTGTTACTGAAACTGGACGTAATTTAACATTCGGAGATACTGTTATTCGTGTATCTGAGAAGTATGCTTTAGCTATGCATATTGATACTGATGAATCAAATGCTGGTGCTTTAAGTGGTACTGTTTTTGGTGAAATTGTTAAGTAATTAAAAATATTTAATCTAATAAGGCTCTTTTGGGCCTTATTTTTTTAAAAAAAGAATAAAGTCGTGGTATAATAAATTTAAAGTGAGGTTTTAAAATGACATATTTAATTAATTATTTATTTGTTTTTATGCTATTTTGCTTTATTGGCTGGCTTCTTGAGGTTGCGTATCGAAGCTATCGCCACAAATATTTTGTTAATCCCGGCTTTTTAGTTGGCTGTGCCCTTCCTATTTATGGTACAGGTGGTGTTTGCTTATACGCAATTTGCTCATTAAAGCTTTCCTTTATTACTAGCAATGCCTTAAGAATAGTAGTAATTTTAATTATATGTACCATTCTTATGACCTTAATTGAATTTATTGCAGGATATTTTTCTTTAAAGGTTTATCACAATAGGCTTTGGGATTATAGTGATCGTAAGTTTAATATTATGGGAATTATTTGTCCTGAGTTTTCACTTGCCTGGGGTCTTTGTGCAGCTATTTTCTATTTTGGCTTTATGCCATGGCTTGATAAGGCCTGTATTTTAGTAAATGAGTATGTAGGCTTTATTTTACTCCTTGGAATTTTTATAGGGGTTTTCCTAGTCGATTTAGGCTATTCAATGCGCATTATGGATTATGTTAGAAAATACTCTAAGCGTGTTCATGAGGTTGTTAACTTTGAAGCCTTCAAGAAAAATATTCGTGATAAGGCTAATCAATCTAAAAATAAAATTAAAGGAATTTCCTTCCCTAAGCTTAGACATCATATGATTCGATTCTTAAATGATGAGGATAAAGAGGAAGAAAAAAAGTATTAATAAAATTAGAGGTATTAAAATGAAACCAGTATTAATTGTAATTGCCGGTGGTAGTGCTTCAGGTAAGACTACCGTTGTTGATAAAATTCAAAAAAGATTAAATTCAATCGATGTTACTGTAATTAGACACGATGATTACTATAAGGATCAAAGATATGTTGAAATGCTTGATCGTCAGCGTGTTAATTATGACCATCCAAGCGCTCTTGATAATGATTTATTAATTGAGCATTTAACTAAGCTATTAAATGGACAATCAATTGATGGACCAACCTACGATTTTAAGCTTCACACAAGAAGTGAGGTTACCCGCCATATTGAGCCTAATAAGGTTATCATCCTAGAAGGAATTTTAGTTTTACAGGATCCTCGCATTAGAGATCTTGCGGATATTAAAATTTTCGTTGATTCTGATGATGATATTCGTTTCATTAGAAGACTTGTAAGAGATATAAATGAGCGTGGTCGTTCTATGGATAGTGTCATTTCCCAATATCTTAATACAGTTAAGCCAATGTATTATGAATTTGTAAAGCCAACAAAGCGTTACGCTGATATTATTATTCCAAATGATAAGCAGCATGATGTAGCTGTTGATGTTATTATTTCAAAGATTAAGGATATTATTAGTCAAAAGGAGGAATCCTAAATGATTGGAATTATTGGAGCGATGTCAACGGAGGTCGATAGCCTAATTGCTAAAATTGAGAATCCCAAAATAGAATGTATTTCTTGCTTTAGCTTTGTAAGAGGAGCTATTTATAATAAGGATGTAGTTGTCCTAAAATCAGGTATTGGTAAGGTAGCAAGCGCTGTTGGAGCCGCTTTATTAATTCAAAATTATAAGCCAAGCTTTATTATTAATACCGGCATTGCTGGTGGTGTAAGCCCTTTAAAAAGTGAAGATATTGTTATATCTAAAAATCTTTCCTATGGTGATGTTGACGCGACTGTATTTGGCTATAAGCTAGGTCAGGTTCCTCAAATGCCATATTTTTATGAGGCAGATAATGTATATTTATCTAAAATAGAAGAAATTTTAAAAAGTAATGGCTACAATTATAAAATTGGCCACGCTGTTACATCAGATTCCTTTATTACATCACTTGATATGGTTCATTCAGAGCATTTTGAAAATATGATTTGTGAAATGGAAGGAGCCTCTATTGCACAAGCCTGCTATATGCTTAAGGTCCCTTTTGTATCAATAAGATATATTTCTGATATTTTAGGTGAGGCTTCACAAATTGATAATTATAATGATTTTGAAAATAAAATGGCTTATCGCTCATGCGATATTATTTTAGACATAACAAGGGATTTAAAATGAGTCAATACGAAAGAATGATATCTGGACGCCTATATTCTTGGAAAATCAAGGACGAAAAGCGTGAGGCATTATCAAATAAAAGAAATGAATTTTTAGATGAATTTAATCAAACGTCTTATGGAGATTTTAAAAAAAGAGAGGAGCTTATAAGAGCCCTCTTCAAGCAGGTTGGTAAAAATGCTTGTATTAATAAGCCCTTTCATTGTGACTATGGCTGCCATATTAGCGTAGGCGATTATTTTTTCGCTAATTTTAACTGTACGATGCTTGATGTGGCACCAATAACAATTGGTAATCATGTTTTTCTTGCCCCAAATGTTTCAATTTTTACAGCTGGTCATCCGATTAGTGCTAAAATAAGACAAGAGGATTTAGAATATGGCCTTCCGGTTGTAATTGGCAATGATGTATGGATTGGTGGAAATTGTGTAATTAATCCGGGAGTTACCATTGGCTCTAACGTTGTAATCGGATCGGGTTCGGTAGTTACAAAGGATATTCCATCAGGAGTAATCGCAGCTGGAAATCCTTGCAGGGTCATAAGAGTAATTGATGAGCAAGAGGAAAAAAAGTGGGCTTTAAAAGCTGAGGAATTTTATAATGATTTAAAGAAGGAAGGTATTTCGTTATGAAATTAATGATGGTATTTGCGGATGGCTTTGAGGATACGGAAGCAATTGGAACGATTGATGTTTTAAAAAGAGGAAATATTGAGGTTGATGCTGTATCCTTAATGCCAAGCCTTGAGGTTAAAACCAAGTGTGGCTTTAAGCTTGTGGTTGATAAATTGTTTAGTGATGTTAAGCTATGTGATTATGCAGGAATTATTATTCCTGGTGGACCCGCTTCATTTAAGCTAATGCCTCATATGGATAATTTGACTGAGGCAATTCATTATTTTGCATCAAGCAATAAATTAGTTGCGAGCATTTGTGCTGCTCCTCATCTTGTAGGAAGACTTGGATATTTTAAAAATTTAGATTATACAGTTCATCCTGGTTTTGAGGGAGAGGTAATCGGTGGAAATTATCGTCGTGATTTAGGAGTATGTCGCAGTTTGAACTTTGTTACAGCTAAAAGTATGTATTATTCACTTGAATTTGGCTATGCGATATATGAATATTTTAATGGGGATGGCTCAAGTGAAGCCTTAAGAAAATCCTGCCAAGGGGAGTAAAAAAAGACTGATATGTATGTTGCATATCAGTTTTTTTATTTAGCTATTCCTTATAGCTATCATATAATTTAATTTCAATTAATCTAATTTCAAGGGGACTAACTGTAGCCTCAATTGATAGCTCCTTATCAGTAATATTGCCATACTTTAGCTGAAGTTGAGGAGTTGATAAATATTTTAGCCAATCCTTGGTTTCAGGGTCTGGTAATCCATAGAAGCCAGCATTTTCAGCTGCGTCATAAATTGAACCACTAGTACGATTAACATAGCTTTGTCTTAAATGATAGCTTTTACCGGGAACATTTTTAAGCTTAATATTAAAGACAATATTTTTGTTAGACGCAAAAGGAATATAGCGATTATGGTATGATAATTCAAAATAATCTCCGGAAGCATATAAGTCGGAGAAATGCTCGTAGTTATAAAGCAATATAATAATATCCTGGTCGCGTTTAGTAATAATCATACCATCATTTTGAAGAATGATTTCATTACCAAGTTTTGATAAGAATTTATAGGCATAGAAGGCAGGCTTTCTAATACCATTAACAGTATATAAGCCTAGGCCACCATGTAGCATATTATTAGGAAGCTGTGTTTCATCAATTAAATCGGATAAATACCAGTGTCCGAAGGAATCTAGACGATTTAGATTTTCCAAAATATTCTTTACGATATAGCATGAGCTAAATACAGTATCGGAAAGAAGATTTCTATGTGATGAAGTGAAGTTGAATTCAGTTAAATAAACCTTTTTACCATAGTAAAAGTCAGGCGATTTAACAAAGTCAATAAATTTTTTAAAGTTATTGGTATCAGTAGGAAATTGCTCCTTATTGATTTGCTTGAAATAATTAGAAAAATTATTTTCAAAATAATGAACAATTAAGAAATCGGGGTAGCAATCATTTGTTCTAGCAAAATCTAAAAATTCCTTATCAAATTTAATGGTTTCTTCACAAATAGGAAGAAGACTTGGGCTTCCAAATTCAATTTTGGAGCTTATTTGCTTAACAAGATTAAAGATTTCCTTATATAAATTAAAGAAATGCTTATTATCATCAACACCATAGGCATATTTGGATGTATCAGGTGCATTCCAGAAGGTAAATGGCCAGGATTCGATTTCTTTAAGACCATATCTTTCAATTAAATGGATGATTAAGGCCTTAATTAGCTTTAAAAATTCCTCATCATTATTAGGTAATGATACAATCATACCATTATCATAATGAGGGGCATTTTCTGTAAGACAGCTTGGCATATAGCTTAATTGAATTAAAGGCTTAATTCCAAGCTTCATAATATAATCTAGGACCATATCTATATAGAAGAAGGAGTATGTATAATGATCTCCTCTTTTTTTAATTACGTGCATCGTATCATCAAGAAGTCCATGAAATTTTACATATTTAAAAGGAATTTCGCTTAATAAATCATCAATCATTTCCTGATGAGGCTTGGATAAAAAGTCGAAGGCTCTACTAACTGAAAAGAAGTTAAGATAGGTTGGCTTTAATAAGGATGAAGTATTATAATCAGCCTCAAAATCCTTGATAATAGAATTTTTATGCTTTTTTATTGGTAAATGATATCTTTCATCATTATTCTTTAGTAATTTATCTAAGTACTTATTGGTATCAAAATGGGTTAAGAAATTACCAGCCTGTGAGCTTGAGTTAGCATTTTTACGATATTCAGTTGGGGTAATGCCATAAATTTTTTTAAATGCTCTAACATAACCTCTTGAATCAGTAAAGCCAAATTTTATAGCCATATCATCTAGAGTTAGCCTATTTTCTAAAAGAGTAGGGATTGATTTTGAAATTCGAAGCTCATCATAGTAATCCTGGAAATTATTTCCAAAATATTTATCGAAGAAGGAAGAAATATAAGGGACGGTTAAATTAAAAACACTGGAAAGATCCTTTAATGTAATTCCCTTATCATAATTTTCATTTAAATATTTAATTATTTCTCTTAGCCTTGTTAAATATTTTTTAGGCTGGACCTTTTTAGAATTAGATATAACACGATATTTATTCATGAATTCCGCAAATAGGGAATATAAAATGGATAAGTTAGCATAACGGCTATTATCCTGATATTTTAGGTTATAGTTAATAAGTGAGCTAATTAAAACCTTAATTTTTTGATATGGTGTCTTATCCTTTTCAAGAGAAGAATTTAAATCAAAGGTAAGACCTTCACGCTCATCATCTGGGACACCTAATTTTTCAAGGTCAATTCTAATTGATAAAACAACAGCGTCACTACCATGAAGCTCGTGAATATCATAAGCATTAGTAAGTATAACATCTTCCTGATTCAATACATACATACGATCATTAATAGTAATTTCTGTATATCCCTCCAAAACGTAAATAAGCTCAAGCTGCTGATGCCAGTGAGGCTTGATGTCGCCTAGTTTGTATATGAATATTTTAAGGGGAAGATTTTCATCAAATTTAAAAAGTTCATATTTTATATTTTCCATACTCTTATTATATATTAAATAAGTGGTATTATCAATAAAAAGTACAGTTTTTTAATATTTTTTCAATTTATGAAAACGTTTGAAACATCAAAAAGTATTAAAAATTGGTCCCCAAAAAATAAATAAAAGCGTTTTCATAAAAATTTAAAAAGTTTATAATATTGGTGTAATGAATGGTGGGCATTCTACAATCTTGGAAAGGAGGAGTATGAATTTGAATTCATACGACTAAATTTTATGAAAGAACCTATTTTTAAAGCAACCCATATCGTTAAGCAATTTGGACCAACAATTGCCCTAAATGACGTTGACATTGAAATTTACCCTGGCGAAATTCGTGGCTTTATCGGAGAAAATGGATCTGGTAAATCAACTATGTCAGCCATTATGACCGGAATTTATCAAAAAACAAGTGGAACAATGGAATATCATGGAAAGCCTTGGGAGCCATCATCAATGGTTGAGGCCCTAGAGGGTGGAATTGGTATTATTGTTCAGGAAAACGGAACTATTTCTGCTATAAGCGTTGCGGAAAACATTTTCCTTGGTGAGCTAAAGCAATTTTCTGGTGTAAATTATTTTGAGGAAAAGAAAATTGAAAATTTCTCCCCACTATATAATCTAGATATGAAAGAATTTAATTTTAAAAGAGATACATATTTAGAAAAAACAACTAATTTGCCCTCTGATGAGGCTAAGCCTATTCTAAAGGAAGCTAAGGTAGAGCTTAAGAAGCTTTATAGCAGCCTGCATGAAGAGCTTTTAAAGACTAATGAAGTAAAAAAACAAGAACTAATTAATAGATTTGATGTAGAGTCTAAAAAACAATTTGATAAGCTTCAGGATGAGCTTACAAAAATTAATCAAAAATATGAAACTAATGAAGAAAAGCTTGATCCAGTCATTTTAGAAAGAAGAAAAGAAAATGACATCAAGGAAACAAAGAGTGCCTACAAGAAAGAAATTAAAAAATTATATAATCTAGTATATTTAAAGCTTGATTGGCTAAAAAATGATGTTTCTTATTTAAGGAACCATTATCTAAATGCAATTCATGATTTAAAAAAGCCTCATGAAAGTGCAGGCCTAAGAAAATTTAAGAATTTCTGGCTAACTGCTATTTTCGGATTATTTGTAAATGGTAAGAAGCTTCGTAAGCATGCAGGATATGCTCTATCTAAGATTGGTGTTAATGATATTCAACCAGGAGTAATTACTGCCGCATATGATATGCAAGCAAGAAAGCTAATTGAGATTGCTAAATGCTTAAATAAGAATCCTGAAATTTTCATTGTTGATGAAACAACAACTGCCCTATCTGAAACAGGACGTAACTTATTATATAAGAAGATGAATGATCTAAAGAATGAAGGTAAATCAGTATTATTTATTTCCCATGACCTTGATGAGCTTATGGATAAATGCGATACCTTAACCGTTCTTCGTGATGGTAATATTGTGGCTAACCTTGATAAGGCTAAGGGTGAATTTGATGCCGAAGCAATCAAGAAGTATATGATTGGTCGTGAGCTTAAGGGTGATTACTACCGTTCTGATTATGATGGATCATATTCTGATCAGGTTGTACTTAAGATGGTCGATGGTATTGAAGGAAACCAATTACACCATGTTAATCTAGAACTTCACAAGGGTGAAATTCTAGGTATTGGTGGTCTTTCTGAGTGTGGTATGCATACTCTTGGTAAGGCTTTATTTGGAAATATTAAAATTGAGGGTGGCTATGTTTATACGGGAGAAAATCTTGATAAGCTAGTTAAGAGCGAGTCATTTGCAATGAGCCAAAGAATTGGTTATCTATCTAAGAACCGTGATGTTGAGGCCCTTTCTCTTAAAACCTCAATTTTCGATAACATTGCAATCGCATCTATTAATAATATAGCTAAGCTTAATTTCTTAGTTACAAAATCAGATGAGAAGAAGCTAGTTAACAAAGAGGTTAAGGCTCTTCAAATTAAGTGCAATTCACCTCAGGATTTAGTAAGTAAGCTATCTGGTGGTAATAAGCAAAAGGTATCCTTAGCTAAATGGATTGCTAATGATTCTGAAATTCTAATTCTTGACTGTCCAACTCGTGGAGTTGATATCGGTGTTAAGCAATTTATTTATCAGCTACTTTATAAGATGAAGCAAGAGGGTAAATCAATTATTATGATTTCTGAGGAATTACCAGAGCTAATTGGTATGTCAGACCGTATTTTAATTATGAAAAATGGTGAAATTACTAAGGAATTCACTCGTAGTAAGGATTTAACTCAAGAACAAATCGTCGAGTATATGATTTAGAAAGGAGTACATATGGAAAATAATTATGGATTTAAGTACTTTAACGAAGAAATTGTTAATGAAGTCGTTGCATTCTATGATTCTAAATCAGATGATAAAACACGAGCTTTAGCGTTAAAGACAAAGGTTAAGGAAAGCTATAAGGCTTATGATGTTTCTCTTAAGGAAGAAAATAAAGCTAAATTAGCTCAAGCTAAAAATGATCATTTAGCTAAGATTGCAGATATTGATCGTGAATATGAAGCTAATATGAGTCAAAAGCTTCAAGAAAACAAAAATGCTTCTGAGCATGAGCTAAAAAATATCAAGATTGGTCTTGCAACAGTATGTAAGAGAGCTAAGATTAAGGAAAATAATGCTTATGTTGAGCAAATGCGTTTAATTAAGATGAAAAGAGTTGATCTACATCAGGAATATGTAAAGCTTGTTTACAATATTACTGGTAAGGTTTCTCCTCTTGATGCAGTAAAATCTAAGGCTTTAGAAAATATTGCAGTATTCAATTTAAAAAGAACTTTAACAAATAAGAAGATGTGGATTAATTTAGTACCACTATTAATGCTAATTGTTATTATTGCAGCCTATGCAATTGGAAAATCAATCACAGGCTACAATGGAGATTTAGGCGATGTAATCAATAACGGTATTTTCGTTGCCGTAGTTGCAACTGGTGCGGTATTCATTTACTCTCAGGGTGGATTTGATATGTCTCTTGGTAATGCATCATTAATGTGTGCTACGATAGCTGCTTTGATGTATAATTCAACTCACAATCTTGCCCTATCTTTAATTGTTGCAATCGTTGTAGGTGCTGGCTTAGGTATTATCAATGCCATCCTAGCTACAATGTTAAATTTACCAGTAATGGTTATGACACTTACAATGATGAATATTCTATCAGCTGTTCATGAAGCAATTCTTGATAAGTTTGGTGGATTAATTAATGTAGATTCAGGAATGCTTTCAAGCCCTTGGGCCTATGCAGCGTTCTTATTAGTTTTCTTTGTATTATGCTGGTTTATCTTCAACTATACTAAGGTTGGTAGAAGAAACAAGTTTATTGGTTCAAATAAGGTAGCCGCTAAGTTTAATGGTATTAATCTAATGCGTGCTGGTATCATTTCCTTTGCTATTTCTGGTGTAGGTCTTGGTATTTGTGGATTTATCTTTGCTTGCTCAATGTCAGGTACAAAATATGGTGCTACAACAGTATTAAGCCAGGTTGGACTTAACGTAGTAATCGCGATTGTATTTGGTGGTATGACTACAAGTGGTGGTCCTAAATCAAAGGTTAGCTGTGCAATCCTTGGTGCATTCTTCTCAGTATTCCTAGATGAATTTTTCGCAGCTATTTCAACTCCAACATTCCAGGTTGGTTCATACTCATTTATGGTTAAGGGTATTGTATTTATTATTGTTTCTCTTGCCAATATGTGGGATACAAGAAGCAATATGCTAGCTTCAGGAGGTAGTATACAATAATGAAATATGTAGAGCCTATAAAGTTTAACAGTAAGTCTATTGTTCACAATCCTACTGTTAAAAGAAAATCTAATAAATTATTCTGGTCATTATTTTGCCCAGTACTAATGATTATAATTGCATCTGCCTTATCAAATATGAATGGTTCAGGATTATTTAATATCGGTAGTGCCTTTGATAACTTTTCCAATATTATGATTATGGGTCGTACAATGTTAATGACTCTAATCGCAGCGTTAGCCCTAAATACTAACCTAAACTCAGGTCGTATGGATTTCTCTTTAGGTGCAACCGGAATTCTTGCTTGCTTATTTGCATCCTTAATTGTTCCAGGTGTTGATACTATTGGTCATATCTTTGCTTTCCTATTCTTAAGTATTTTATTTGGTATGATTCTTGGATTTATTCATTCTTTAGTATTAATCTTCACTAAGCTTCCTCCAATTGTTATTTCTCTTGGTATGTGCTTAGTTTATGAGGGTATTGCTAAGGTTGTTGCAGAAGCTACTGGCTCAACTGGTACTGTAAATTTACCAATGGGCTCACATACAACAAGCTTTTTCCAAGAGCCAATTATTTTAATTCCTTTATTAATTATTGTTTGCTTATTTATGGCAGGAGCCCTATGCTACACAAGATTTGGATATAACAAGCTAGCTCTTGTTTTTGATCAAAAGATTTGTGTTGATACTGGTATTAATGAAATTACTCATTGTATCGTTTCATTCATTATCGCTGGTGCTTTAATTGCAATTTACCAGGTAATGAGCTCATGTGGTACTTCAAGTATTACAATCAATACTAACCTTGCATCAAGTGGTACTGTATTTAAAAACTTCTTACCAATCTTTATTGGTGGTATTCTTGCAAGATATAGCAACCAAATTGTTGGTCTATTACTTGCAGTTGTTGGTACAACTTGCTTATATACATATGGATTTGATAATGCCTTCACTTCAACTGTATCAAGCTTATTAAATGGATTTAGCGTATTCGCAGTTCTAGTTTATATGGTTGATAAGCAACGCTTCATCAACTGGATTAAGATTAGAAAATATATTCGTAAGGAAAAGAGATTAAATCCGCAAAAAGAAGGAGCTGATTTAAATGAAAAAGCCTAATAAATTAGTTAAAACAGCTTTAGGTGCTTTAGTTTTAGGTTCAGGTTGCTTTGCACTTGCATCCTGCAACCTAGAAAAGCTATTCATCTATGGTGGAAGTAAAATTAATCAAGATGATATTGAAACTTTTGATGGTACTAATAATGTTATATTCTTTTCACTTTATAACTATTATGGTTATGAGGGACAGCACTTTACAAATAAATGGTTAGGCATGAATGATGCTTTAGCTGATCATGGTGTAACAGTTACTGGCTATGAGGGTCAAAAGGATGCTCGCAAGTTTAAAATATCAATTGATAAATCAAAAACTGATTTACCTGAGGATACAGATATTTACATGGTTAATAATCAAAACTGGGATTCAGGTATTCAATATGATAAGCCATTTAAGAAATATCATCCTATGGCCGTTATCTCAACATGTAATGGCGTTGAGTTTGCATCGTCTCCAATTTTATCTTCAGGAGATGCAATCTCAAATGCAACAATGGGGGGATTTGCTGATACCTATCGTGAGGCCTTCGTTAATGGCTCATTAAGATATTTAGTTGCTAAATATTCAGCTCATATTTTACCAATCTTTGCCGCATCAGTTAATGCCGTTGAAACTGGTAAAGCAATGAAAAATGATGATGGAACAGCTCTAAGATTAAGCATTACAAACTGGGCAATTCAAACTCTAGATGAATATGATAAGATGAGCGCAGTTGATTCTGTTTCAAAGGAGCATCCAACTATTAGAAAAATAAATGTTGATCAGTTCTTTGATAAAACATCTTCATCATATGGAGCTGGAAAGCTTTCTGAGTGGGTTTCTAACTCAACTAAGGAAAATATTAGCAATCTCTATGCTGAAAATGGAACAAATGAGGCAGCTGATAAGGCATCATATCGAACTGGAAATGAAATAAAGTGTGGTATCATTGCTCCATCAAATGTAAATGATACAGTTCAAAGATATATTGATTATATTAAAGATTATTTAGCAGAGGCATACAATGTTACTATTTTACCAGTAGGTTCTGTAGATGCTAAAGCTACACAATCTGTAGTTGCTAAGCAATTATGTAACCAAGGTGCTCAATTTATTATTTCCCTTCAGGACGATACTGAAAGAAATAGAGCAGCGGAAATTTGTAATGAAAATAATGTGTTCTTCTCAATTGGTGGTTCTTGTCAAAATCTAATTGATTATGAAGCAATTAAGAATTTACCTTATTATGTTGGCTCAATTGGAACATCTCCTGAGGAGGAAAGAAGAGCTGCTAAGGAAATGACTGAATATTACCTACAATGTATGATTAAGCGTGCCGAGAGTGATGATGCTCTTAAACAATTCCAAATTGAGTATAAGGGATTAGATTCATCAACAACTCAGCAATTATATTATGTTGAATTTAAAAAGGAAGAGGAAGAATAATGGCTACATATTCGATTGATCTATATGTTAAAGCTTTAGCGCGAAAAACAAAAATAGATTTAGTAATTCCATCATTAAATCTTCAAGGCTGTTTGAAAAATAATGATGATAACTATTATCAAAACAGTGAAAGAAAATATCCTCTAGTTATTTTCCTTCATGGCTTTGGTGATGATTTGAATGGTTGGCAATATAATACTCCTATCATTAAGATGTGTGAGGAAAATGGTATTGCGGCCTGCTTTATCAATGGTGAAAATAAGTGGTATTTAAACATGGGTCCAATTGATGATTTCTATTCATTAATTGAACGTGATGTCACTGATTTTCTATATGGAAACTTTAGATGCTTGAGTAAGGACATGCCCCTTGCAATAGCAGGTGTATCAATGGGTGGATATGGTGCTTTATACCATTATTTAAAAAATACTGATAAGTATAGTGCGTGTGTTGCACTTTCCCCTGCAACAAAGCCTGATTATCTTGATGAGTCAAAAATTGGTAGCCTAAGAGATTTATTCTTAGCTAAAAAGGAAGAACAATTAAACATCTACCTATCAATTGGTACAAAGGATTTTATTTATGCTCCATCTATGGATTTGAATAGTTTCTTAGTTGAAAATGAAACAGGTGTAGCATATAGGGTTGTCGAGGATGCTGATCATTCTTGGACATTTTGGAGTAAGGAAATTCATGAAGTATTTGCTTACTTAAAATCATTAAAAATTATTAAATAGGAAAAGGAGATTTTTAAAAATGAAAAGAAATAGTTTAAAGGTATTAAGTACATTAGGAATGTTAGGTCTTGCAGGTGTTGCACTTGTATCTTGTGGTAAGAAGGAGGATCCATCTAAAACAACTCCAGCTGACACATCTAATAAGGAACAAGTATTTGACCCATCTCAATTAATTGCTGGTTTTGATAAAAATTTATCAGGAACTGTAAAATTAACATATACAGCTAATTATAATGTAGATGTAGATTCTAATGGTGGAACTGGTAATATGGATTCATTTAAGCACCAAATTAGATCAACATCTACAATTGAAATGGATTTAGGTACTGATCTTTATATTAAAACTTCTAAGGAAGCAAAGGATTTATTAAAGGGAGATACTGTTACTAAAACAGAAGAACTTCTTTATAAATCTGGTAATAAGTATTATTATGAAACTTCATCAGCAGCTCCTGTTGAAGTAACTGATGATGTTAGAACAAAAATTAATAAAATTTTAGCTGATGTTACTTTAGAACAAGCAGGTGGCATCGATTTAAATGCCTTATTATATAATAAGACAGATAAGTCTTACGAATTTGATTATTTATCATTTAGTACATCAGTATCAGCTGATGATGTATTTGAGGATGATTCAATTGTATATAGTAATGGATCTAATGGTGGATTAAAGGTTCAAGCTAAGCCTTATTATGTTGGATATAAGACAGATGGTGGATATTCAGATTTCTATAATAAAAAAGATGGATATGCAGCTACATTAAATCTTGAAACTAATAATAAGGGACAAGTTACATCATGGAAGGAAGTATATAACAAAGCAGCACTTGATTTTGCAATTATGTCAATCCCTCCTACAGTAACTATTACAGGTGAAAGAGGATTTACAGCATCATATGGTGAGGCTATTACTAAAGCTTCATCTTTAAAAAGAGTTGCATCAACTGCATCTTATAAGGACGCAACTGGTGGAACTTATGTTGTTAAGACTTGCGCAAGTGGTGATTTCCAACATATGACAGATGTTGCAAATGGTGGAGCATTAGAATTAGGTAAGGTTATTTGTGTTAAGGCAACTCCAGCTGAGGGAAAAGTGATTGATAAGATAACAGTTAATGGTTCAACTGAAACTTTAATTGACCCAGAAAAAGCTGGTGGATGGTATTGCTTTAATGTTGCTGTTGGTGAAAATAAAATTGATGTAACATTTAAGGATAGTGCAGCACCTGATACTCCTACAGCTCCAACATTAAAATTTAAGTATAATGGTACTCATTCAAATGGTACTGTAATGGACATTAATTTATATAATGATAATACATATACAATTACATGCCCTACATATGGTAATGCAGTTGCAGTAAAAGGAACTTACACAATGACAAATGGTGTTCTTACTCTTTCTGCTAAGGCTGAAGATATTAAATTTATTCCAAATGTAAATAGAACTAGTGTTGAATTTACTGTTTCTGCAGATTTTCAAACATTAAATACAAACGCATTTTTCGATTCAACTACTTTATCATTTGCATTTGTAAAAAATAATTAATTAAATAATAAGACAACTAAGCCCTTTATGGGCTTAGCTTATGTCTAGGAGGTATAAATATGATTCTTGCAAAAAATGAAGATTTAAAAGATA
>ULJW01018233.1_pt1 | contig 35615 bp, 28 predicted proteins | sample 1950991 | NCBI WGS metagenome assembly ULJW01 (sample SAMEA4835484, study PRJEB28245) | human gut metagenome | biome: gut microbiome; material: fecal sample | place: Denmark | collected 2008 | reverse complement strand
TAATAATTATGTTGTAGATAAAGTAAAATTATATTAATAATTAGAAGTGTAATAAAAATACACTTTTAAAATAAAATTTATTAGCACTCTCTATTGACAAGTGCTAATATTTGGTGTATAATATGCACGTATGAATAAGGAGGTATAAATTATGTTTAATATGAATAATGAAGAAAATGAAAATGTCCTTGAAAAATATGGACGTAATATAAATGAAGATGTTAAGAATCGTAAGATTGATCCTATAATTGGTCGTGATGAAGAAATTCGTAGTATAACTAGAATTTTATCAAGAAAGACTAAAAATAACCCAGTTCTTATTGGTGAACCAGGAGTAGGTAAAACTGCTATTGTAGAAGGACTTGCTCAAAGAATTGTTAAAGGGGATGTACCAGAGAGTTTAAAAAATAAAACTATTTGGGAACTTAATATGGCATCTTTAATTGCTGGTGCTAAATATCGTGGTGAATTTGAAGAAAGACTTAAAAAAGTACTTGATGAAGTTAAAAAGAGTGAAGGAAATCTTATAATGTTTATAGATGAAATTCATTTAATAGTAGGAACAGGTGCTGTTGATGGAGCAATGGATACAGGAAATATCTTAAAGCCAATGCTAGCACGTGGTGAAATACATGTTATAGGAGCAACAACTTTAAATGAATATAGAATGTATATTGAAAAAGATGGAGCTCTTGAACGTAGATTTCAAAAAGTAACTATCGCAGAGCCAACTGTTGAAGATACTATAACAATACTTCGTGGACTTAAAGAAAGATTTGAAATATATCATGGAGTTACTATTCAAGATAAAGCATTAGTGAGTGCTGCTACTTTATCAAATAGATATATAACAGATAGATTCTTACCTGATAAAGCAATTGATTTAATTGATGAAGCATGTGCAACAATAAGAGTACAAATGGATAGTGTCCCAACATCACTTGATAAAATACAAAGGAAAATACTTACACTCCAAGTTGAAAAAGAAGCACTTAAGAAAGAAAAAGATGAATTATCTTTAAAAAGATTAGATAATATTGATAATGAGCTTTATGAATTAAAAGGTCAAGAACAAGAATTAAGTACTAAATGGAAAGAAGAAAAAGAAATAAATGAATCAATAAAGAAAGTAAAATCTGATATTTCAGCATGTACTTTTGAACTTGAACAAGCTGAAAATAATTATGATTTAGAAACTATTGCTAGAATTAAGAATGGTAAATTACCTGAACTTAAGAAGAAACTTTCTGAACTTTCAAATAAAAATGGTAGTAGTATTTTATCAGATACTGTTACAAGTGATGATATTGCAAGTGTTATAAGTAAATGGACTAATATACCAGTATCAAAACTAATGAGTAGTGAAAAAGATAAAATATTAAATCTATATGATAACTTAAGAAAACGTGTTAAAGGTCAAGATAAAGCATTAAAACTTGTAAGTGATGCGATAATTCGTTCAAGAAGTGGAATTAAAGATCCAAATAGACCAATAGGTTCATTTATGTTTTTAGGTCCAACTGGAGTAGGTAAAACAGAAGTGGCAAGAAGTCTTGCTTATGAATTATTTGATGATGAACATCATATGGTAAGAATAGATATGAGTGAATATATGGAAAAATATTCAGTATCAAGATTAATAGGTGCAGCTCCTGGATATGTTGGATATGAAGAAGGAGGACAACTTACAGAAAAAGTAAGAAGAAATCCATATTCAATAGTATTATTTGATGAAATAGAAAAGGCACATCCTGATGTACTTAATCTATTATTACAAATACTTGATGAAGGAAGACTAACTGACTCTAATGGTAGAACAGTTGACTTTAAAAATACAATTATCATAATGACATCAAATGTAGGTAGTGAATACATTATTAATAATGAAGAAGATAAAGTATCAAGTGAACTTACTAAGTACTTTAAACCAGAATTCTTAAATAGACTTGATGAAATAATTACATTTAATAAATTATCTAAAGAAGATCTAAAAGAAATATTATCTAAAATAATAGAAGAAATAGAACATAGATTAATAGATATAAATGTTAAGATTAATTTAAGTGATAGTGCAATTAATTACTTTATAGATAATGGATATGATGAATTCTATGGAGCAAGACCACTTAAGAGACTTGTCAATAATAAACTTGAAACAATAATTGCTCGTAAACTTATTAATAATGAAATAAAATCTAATACAACAATTAATGTAGATTATGTTAATAATGAAATCAAAATAAATTAACTTAAGGTGTAGAAGTACTTTCTACATCTTTTTTATTGTGATATAATATTTAAGAAAGGAAATAATAATATGGAAACATTAAAAGCAGGTTGCTTCCTAATAAATAAGGAGACAAAAGAAATTGCACTAATTTATAGAAAGAAACAAAATGATTATTCTTTTCCAAAGGGACATGTTGAAGATGGTGAATCATTAAAAGAAGCAGCTATAAGAGAAACTGCAGAGGAAACAAAAAGAATTGCTGAAATTATAGAAAAATACGAACCTTATATTGAAAAATATACTACACCAAAAGGAGAACATTGTATTTGTTATATGTTTTTTGCAATAGATAAAGGTAAAAGTGATAATGATTCATTAGATACACATGATGTTGTGTGGACATCATTAAATAAAGTAGAAGAAACTTTAAGCTATGATAGTTTAAAAAATACTTGGAGATCAGTACAAGATACAATAATAAAAATAATAGAAGATAGATTATAACGAGATATATAAAATTGGACTTATAATAAATAATTGTAATAAAGAATCAGTTTCTTTCGCACCATAAATACATTTATCAGTAGATAAAAAAGAATATCCAATTAGCTTAGATAAATTTGATTATATTAATGTATCAAATAAAAAACACAAAGTTAAAATATTAAAAGGAAGATTAAAAAACAGTTATAAAACATTGAATTTTTCTAATGGCGAAACATATATAATGAAATATTATTGTGGATTATTTATATTGGATAAACATAACAGAAAGATATGGTTACCTGTAATAAGCGATTATATGGTTTTAAAGTATAAAGATATATTTATTTTTGAATTAATAAAGCATGAAGAGGAAGAACATATTAATTTAAAATCAGCAATAGTAGGATATGCTTTATGTGGTACCGCAGATGCAGTACTAGATGGAATGAATACAAATGAAACAAATAAATATGAAATACTAATAACACTAAATAATGCTCAAAAATTATTAATAGAAAATTTAGATAAACAAGTTGCACAAGAAATACTTGAATCATTTAAAAATTTGAAATAGATGAAATAAATAACGGTAAAGAGGTATAAAATGAAAGAATTTGAAACAGAGCTATATAATAATGGAATAAATTTTATCGCAGGAATAGATGAAGTAGGTAGAGGTCCACTTGTGGGCCCAGTTGTTACAGCAGCAGTAATACTTCCTAAAGATTTTTATGATGAAAGAATAAAAGATTCAAAAAAACTTACTGAAAAGAAAAGAGAACTTTTATATGATGTTATCATGGAAAATGCTATATCAGTAGGTATTGGAATATCAAGTGAAGATGTTATTGATGAAATAAATATATTGAATGCTACTAAAAGGGCTATGTTAGAAGCAGTAAACAACTTAAACGTTAAACCTGAACATTTACTTATAGATGCAGTTAAATTGAATACTGATATACCACAAACATCAATAATAAAGGGTGATGCTAAAAGTGAAAGTATCGCAGCAGCTTCAATAATTGCAAAGGTAACAAGAGATAGAATGATGATAGAATTAGATAAAATACATCCAGAATATGATTTTAAACATAATAAAGGATATGGTACTAAAAAACATATAGAAGCAATAAGAAAATACGGAATAATAAAAGAGCATAGAAAAACTTTTGCTCCATGTGATGAATATGTAAAATAGTTATTGAATTAGAAATATATTTGTGATAAACTTATTTTGTTAAGCGATGAAGGTGTGATGGCAAAGCACTGAGGCTATAAATTAAGAGTGATTCTTCTAGAATAAGTAGGGTGGAACCGTCCATATGGACCCCTATAATTGTTTTAGAAGTTTTTATTTTAAAGAAGGAGTAATAATGGAATCAAGTAGTAAAGATAGTTTAAAACAAAACACTTATCAAACAATTAAAATAAGTGATATAGGCATTGAATCATATGGTGAAATAATAGAAGGAATAAATGTTTCAACATTATTTGGTGAAGAATATGAAAAAATGAGTATTAAAGACAAAAGAAAAGTAGTAATAGGTTACTTCATGGATTTTAATCATATAACATTTATATCAAAAGATAGTGATAAACGTAGAATATATGTAGGTGGAGGTACTGATAGATTACTAATAGTAGATAATGCAACTTTTGAAGAAGAAAAACTATTATATGATAAATATAAAAATGATAGACTTAATTTCTTAGCAAGTGATAATAATAATGAATTCAATATGGAATTTTGTTTTGAAGATACAAGTTCTTATTCAATAAGTGGTATTCATACAGGAAATCCTACAACTAAATATTACTTCTCATGTGATGATGATAAATTACCTACTTATGAAAAAGAATTTATAAGAGAATTTTTAAATCATACATTTAAAGGTGAAAAAGCTACTTTAATAGAAAAACAACATCAATGTTATATTGTAGGTAATGGAGTAGTAGTAACGTTCATTAAAAAAAATAAAGGCTTTATAAGTGAACTTAATAAATATAATAAAGCTGCTAGTGAAATAGAAAAAGAAAATAAAGAACAAATGAAATTACAAATGAAAATGGAGGGATTTTAATGAAAAATAAAATAACAATGGAAGAACTTACTAATTATTGTAAAAATTATGGATATATCTTTCAAGGAAGTGAAATATATGGAGGACTTGCGAATACTTGGGATTTTGGTCCATTAGGTGTTGAACTTAAAAATAATATTAAGAAAGCATGGACAAAGAAGTTTATACAAGAAGATATTAATAATGTAGGGCTAGATAGTGCTATACTCATGAATCCTAAAACATGGGAAGCAAGTGGTCATTTAAAAACATTTAGTGATCCGTTAATTGATTGTAAACATTGTAAGACACGTCATAGAGCAGATAAATTACTTGAAGATTTAGGTATAGAAGATGCTGGTAAATTTAGTAATGATGAATTAATAGATTATATAAGAAAGAATCATGTTAAATGTCCTAACTGTGGTAGTGAAGACTTTACTGACATTAGAAACTTTAATCTTATGTTTAAGACATTTCAAGGAGTTACAGAAGACTCTAAAAGTACAGTATATTTAAGACCAGAAACTGCTCAAGGTATATTTGTTAACTTTAAGAATGTAGAACGTAGTATGAGACTTAAATTACCATTTGGTATAGGTCAAATAGGTAAATCATTTAGAAATGAAATTACACCTGGTAATTTTATATTTAGAGTACGTGAATTTGATCAAATGGAACTTGAATTCTTCTGTAAACCTGGTACTGAACTTGAATGGTTCAAACATTATAAAGAATATTGTAAGAATTTCTTACTTAGTTTAGGTATCAAAGAAGAAAATCTAAGGCTTAGAGACCATGAAAAAGAAGAATTAAGTTTTTATAGTAATGCTACTACTGATATTGAATACAAGTTTCCATTTGGTTGGGGAGAACTTTGGGGAATAGCTTCAAGAACAAATTACGATTTAAGTAGACATATGGAAGTAAGTAAAGAAAGTCTTGAATATTTAGATCCTGAAACAAATGAAAAATATATTCCTTATGTAATAGAACCATCACTAGGAGTAGAAAGATTATTCTTAACTGTATTATGTGATGCATATCATAAAGATATAGTAAATAATGAAGAAAGAGAAGTGTTAAAACTTCATCCATATCTTGCTCCTATAAAAGTAACTATTTTACCTCTTGTTAAAAAATATCATAATGAAAAGGCATTAGAAGCATATAAGAATTTATCAAAATATTTTATGTGTAGTTATGATGAAAGTGGTTCTATTGGTAAAAGATATAGAAGAGCTGATGTAGTTGGAACACCATTCTGTGTAACTGTTGATGATGAAACTATCAATAATAATACAGTTACAATAAGAGATAGAGATACAATGGAACAAATAACATTAAGCTTAGATGAATTAAAAGATTATATTACAAAGAAAATAGAATTTTAAAAATTCTTTTTTTCTATACAAAAATATGTATATTATTGTATAATAATGTTGATTTATTATTATTTTTGAAATATTTATTGCTACTAAAAAATATTTATGTTAAAATGTATATGTATAAATAATAAGGAGGAATATAAAAGTGGCATTTAAATTAAAAGAAATATTTACTGGTGAAGAAGAAGATACTGATTCAATTGATTATGAAGTAAAAGAACCAATTAAGAAAAGTAATAATAAAGAATTTAAAAATAAAACAATACTTGTTGAACCAAGAGCATTCTCTGAAGCACAACAAATAGCTGACTACTTAAAAACAAATAATCAGGTAGTAGTAAACTTTAAAAGAGTAACAAGTGATGTATCAAAAAGAATAATGGACTTTTTAAATGGTATTATCTATGCTATAGAAGGTACTATGCAAAAACTTGGTCCTGGTATTGTTATTTGTGCTCCTAAAGGGTTTGAAATAGAAGGAAATATTTCAGAAGAAGAGAGTAAAAAATCAAGTAAAAAAGACGATATGAATGAATGGTAATGATTAACATTAGTATAAAATATTTGAGGTGAAAAGCATGAGAAAATTTGATACAGTTTTTCATGGTTATGATAAAAATCAAGTACATAAGTGTATAGATGATATCATAAATAATTATGAAGTCTTGCTAAATAAAAGTAAGAAAACTGAAGAACAAAATAGACTGTTAAGAGAAAAAATACAGTATTATGAGAGAATAGAAGACTCTATGAATAGAGCAATATTTACTGCTGAAACTGCTGGAGATCAAATCAAAAGTAGTGCTAGAAAAGAAGCAGATGCTCTTATTACAGAAGCAAGACATAATGCTAGTAGAATAATAAATGATGCTTTATTAAAAGCAGAAAAAGCCCAAAATCATGCTGATCAATTAAAAAGAAATACTAATGTACTAAAGAGAAGATTAAGACAAATAATAGAAAATCAATTAGAAGTTATAGAAGAGATAGATAACGTTGATTTTAGTGATATAGATAATAAATATTAAGTAGGATTTCCTACTTTTTCTTTTATCTTAAATATTGTATAATTAAATTGAGGGAAAGAAATGAGATATATACCACTTAATATAAAAACTGAATATGATTTAATGAATAGTTTAATAAGAATAAAAGATCTTATTTCTTTTGCATTAAAGAAAGAAATATATGCACTTGGTATAACAGATCCTAATATGTTTGGAACAATGGAATTCATTAATGAATGTAATAAGAATAATATAAAGCCAATTATAGGAGCGGAAGTAATTGTTAATGATATGTATATGCTTATGTATGCTAAAAACTATAATGGACTTACTAATCTATTTAAAATAGTGTCTCATAAAAATATAGAAGGTACACTTGATATAGATTATGTAAAAGATAATTCAAGTAATTTAATAATTGTTACAAATGGAAAACATTATCCTCTAGTAAGTAAATATTTTGATAATGTTTATATAAAATATCATACATCTAAATTAAAAGAAGAAGCATTAAAATTAACTAATAATATAGTATATATGGATTTAATAAGATATTTTAATGAAGAAGATAAAGAATATTTTAAATATTTAAAATATATTGATGAAGGTAAAACTATAGATGATAAAATAAATGTATATGATAGTAATTTTAGATTAAATATAAGTGAAAGTGATACTAATACAACAATAGAATTTGCAAGTCTTATAGATATAGAACTACCAAGTAAAGAATTACATATACCAGTATATAATGATAATTCATTATCTTTCTTAAAAGCACTTGCTAAAAAAGGGTTAGAGAAAAGACTTAATAATAATGTACCTAATATATATAAGAATAGACTTACGTATGAATTGTCAGTAATAGAGAAAATGAACTTTGTAGATTATTTCTTAATAGTTTATGATTTTGTTTTATATGCTAAAAAACATAATATATATGTAGGCCCTGGTAGGGGAAGCGGTGCTGCTTCTTTAGTTAATTATAGTTTAGGCATAATAAATGTAGATCCTTTAAAGTATAATCTTATATTCGAAAGATTTTTAAACCCTGATAGAATTACTATGCCTGATATAGATATAGATTTTGATAATACTAAAAGAGATGATGTAATAGAATATGTAAGTGATAAATATGGTCATGATAAAACTGCTAGAATTATATCATTTAATACAATGTTACCTAAACAAATAATAAGAGATATGGGACGTGTTTTAAAATATGAAAATATTGTTATAGATAATATATGCAAGACTATTAATGATGAAAAAGACTTTATATCACTTAAAGACAATAAAGTATTTATGAATCTTGTAAGTAGAAATAATAATATTAAATATTTAGTAAATTGTTGTTATAAATTATGTGGTCTTAAAAAGAATACAAGTATGCATGCGGCTGGTGTTGTTATAAGTGATGTATCTCTTTATAATTTTATGCCTTTATATAAAAGTAATAATGTTATACTTACAGGTTATAGTATGGAATATATTGAATCTTTAGGACTTTTAAAAATGGATTTCTTATCTATAAAGAATCTTAATACTATATCTAATATAGTAAATGATATTAAGAAGGATAATATTGATATTGATTTAAATAATATACCACTTAATGATATAAATACATTGAATCTATTTAAGAATGCTTATACTACAGGTATATTTCAATTTGAAAGCAGTGGTATGAAGAGTTTCTTAAGACAACTTAAAGTAGACAATTTTAATACTTTAGTTGATGCGATTGCTTTATATAGACCTGGTCCTAGAGATATGATAGAGGAATATATATTAAGAAAAGATGGTAAAAAGAAAATAACTTATCTTGTAAAAGAATTAGAGCCAATACTTAGAAGTACATATGGTATTATTATTTATCAAGAACAAGTACTTGAAATATTAAGAATAATTGGTGGATATACTTATGCAGAGGCTGACCTTATAAGAAGAGCAATGTCTAAAAAGAAAGCTGATGTAATAGAAAAGAATAAATCTAAATTTATAAGTGGTGTTATAGAACATGGTTATGATGAAAAAGTAGGAACAGAACTATATGATTTAATTATAAAATTCTCTTCATATGGATTTAATAAATCGCATTCAGTAGTGTATTCATTAGTCGCATATCAAATGGCTTATCTAAAGAGTAATTATACAAAGTATTTCATGAGAAACTTACTTAATATGAATATATCTAGTGATAAGATAAAAGACTATATTGAAGAATCTAAGAAACTAGGAATACGTTTCTTAAAAGTAGATATAAATAGAAGTGATAAAGAATTTATAATATTTAATAATTATCTTGTATTACCATTTAATTCAATAAAGAATATATCTAATATAGTAAGTGAAGATATATTAAGAGAAAGAAATAAAGGTGAATTTAAATCATTTAATGATTTTATGATAAGATGCTATGGTAAAAATATTAATAAAAGAATAGTTGTATCATTAATATTATGTGGTGCTTTTGATAGTTTTGGTATTAATAAGAAAGCAACAATAGAAATACTTGATGAAATAATTAATTATGCTATGTTATGTAAAGATTTAGGTGTCGTTATGGATAATGCTCCTATAGTGAATGATATAGATGATTATGATTCTATTGAAACTATTGATAATGAAATTAATAATTATGGATTTTATCTATCGAGACATCCTGTTACTAAATATATAAGAGAGGGCTATATTAAATTAAATGATATATCTAAATATTATAATAAAGTAATAAGTCTTATATTATTTTTAGAAGATACTAGAATGATAAAAACGCGTAATAATGATAATATGTGTTTTTTGAAATTTAGTGATGAATATGGTAGTATAGAGGCCGTAATGTTCAGCGATGCTTTATTAAAGGTTACTGAACTTAATAAAAATAAAGTATATAAAGTTAATGCTAAAGTAGAAAAAAGGGATGAATCATATCAATTAATAGTATATGGTATGTTTCAAATATGAGGTGTGAATATAGCAAGTAATAAAAAGAATATTCTATCAAAAATTATAAATGATGCTTGTTTTAGTGAAATTTTAAGGCAACTAGAATATAAGTCAAAGTTTAAAAAAATTTTATCTAATATATGAATATTATCCATCAAGTCAAACAGCATAAGAACAAAAAAATATGGTAGCGACTATTGGAATTTAAGTCTATATAAGAAGTTACGTTAGTGGTTCTATGAAGTAGAAATTTGGAATCGTGAGATTTCAAAGTCAAATTTTAATTTGTCTTTTGTTCAAAATTTTTTAGAAAGATCGATCTCATCATATTCGATCTTTTTAATTTCTAATTTATTTATATTTTTCTTTCTAATAAATAATTTCGCAACTTTATATGGCGTTCATTACCTATGTGTTTATGACCTATATTATAAATCAAAATTCAATTAAAACAGTTGAAAATTTAATTTTTATTGAAAAAAATCACTTAAAATGATATTATTTATATAGAAAATAGGTGATAATATGAGTTTTGCTGACAATATATTTGGTAGTTACACTAGAAACAATCAAAAAAGAATTAGAGAAATGGTAAAAGAAGTTAAGGCCAAAGTTAATTCTTATAAAGGCAGTAGTATAACATCTTCTGAAATTAAAAAAAGAAGCATCAGTTTAATGAATGATATTAGAAGTGGCAAGAGTAGTATTGAAGATAAATTAATAGATGCGGTTGCCTTATGTTATCTTGCAACTGAAAGGTCTATTGGTGTAAGCCTTTATGATGTTCAACTAGAAGCTGCTCTTGCGATGAGAGAGGGCGCAATTGCTGAAGTTAAGACTGGAGAAGGTAAAACATTCATTCAAATAATTGAAGCATATTTAAATGCCTTAGATGGAAAAGGTGTACATGTTATTACAGCAAATGATTATCTTATTGGAAGAGATCTTGAAGAAACAAAACCTGTTTATGATTTATTAGGACTTACTTCAGGAGTAGTTTATGGTAATGATAAAATGACTCGTGATGAAAGACGTGAAATATATAAGAGTGATATAGTTTATGGTACTGCTAAAACTTTAGCATTCGATTATTTACTTGATAATACAGTTACTAAAAAGGAAGATAGAGTATTTAATTTACCTAATAAACATGATAAAAATTATGGTAAAGCATTTAATTATGCAATTATAGATGAAGTTGATAGTATTCTTTTAGATGATGCGACAGTACCTCTTATTATAAATGGAGGGTATCCAGGTCAAAAGAAAAGTGATATTGGAGAAGAAGAATTTAAAAGAAGAAGTGAAATTAATAGAGAAATGTATAGAAAAGCAATGTTACTTGCTGATACTCTTACATGTAAAATAGAAGCACAAGATGAACTTGATAAGAATAAAGAAATAAGATTTAAAGAAGATTGCTTGTTATATCAAGATGATCAAAAAGTAATATTTAGTGAAAAACTATATAAAAAAATATATGGTAATAAAGATGTATCTAAACTTAGTTTAGAAGAACAAGAATATCTTATGAATTTCACTGTTGCAGTAGAAAATTGTATACTTGCTAAATTTTACTATAAGAACGGTGAACATTATGTACTTAGTAATGTACCTGTTAAACCTGGTAAAAAGCCTCGTAAAGAAATTGTCTTAATTGATGAAAGTACAGGTAGACTTACACCTGGTAGAAGAAAAGGCCATGGTATACATGAAGCACTTGAAGCAAAAGAAGAATTACTTGCTAAAGGTAAAAGCTACCATGTTGCGATACAAAGTCCTACTGTTACTACTGCGACGTGTACGTATCCAGACTTTATGTCAAGATATAAGAGTGGTATAAGTGGTATGACAGGTACTAGTAATATTGAAGAATTTAATGAAATATATAATCTACCTACATATGAAGTACCAAGTAGGCTTCCAAATATAAGAAAAGATTTAAAGGAAAGCGTTTATCTTACTAAGAATGCTAAATATAAAGCAATTGTCGAAGAAGTATTAAAGGCTAATGAAACATTACAACCTGTACTAATTGGTACTACTAGTGTAGAAGAGAGTGTTATTATAAGTAAGATGCTTGAAGAAGCAGGAGTAAGACATCAGTTATTAAATGCAGTTAACAATGAAAATGAGGCAGGTATTATTGAAAATGCTGGTATGAAAGGTAAAGTTACTGTTGCTACTAATATGGCTGGTCGTGGTAGTAATATAAGACTAGGCGAAGGCGTTAAAGAATTAGGCGGTCTTTATGTAATTGGTACATCAAGAAATAATAATGAAAGAATTGATTATCAACTTCGTGGTAGAGCTAGTAGACAAGGTGAACCTGGTAAAACAAAATATTATTGTTCACTTGAAGATGATTTAGTTAAAACAAGAGGAAGCACTGAATTATTTAATGCAGCATCTTCACTTGTTAAAGATAAAGACAAAGAAATTACTAATAAAAACATAATTAAACTAGTAGATAGATGTCAAAAAGCACAAGAAGGATTTGAAGAAAAAGTAAGAATTACAAGTGAAAAATATGGTAAAGTAATGACTACTCAAAAAGATCTAATGTATAGTCAAAGAAATATGATACTTGATACATCTGATGTTAAGACATTATTTGATAGAATAGTTCCTTCGTATACTGATTATTTAATTAATAATTGTTCAATTGATGAAATAAGTAGTAGTTTAGACGGAATAATTGATACTAAAGGACTTGATACAACTAGTAAAGAAAGCTTGAGGGAATCTATTAATTCTTCAGTTCTTTCTAAAATTAAAGCAAGTATTTCTTTAGTAGGCAATAATGAAAAAGTAAGAAAGAATATGTTAAATGTAGTTGATTCTTATTGGATTGATCATTTAGATAGATTAGAAGATTTAAAGAAACAAACATCATTTTATACTTTATCAGGTGTTGATCCATTTAAAGAATATGAACATATGGCTAATAATGAATTTATAAGTTTAAATCCCAAAATACAAGGAGAATTTTTACTTTATGCGACTAATCCAGATCTTAAATTTGGTAGAATTATTAGTCCTGAAATGGAAGGTGGAATGTATCTAAAATGAAAAATATATTAAATGTAATAAGAATAATAATTATCATATATTTAATAACTTTTACAGCTGTTATGGTATCTATGTATACTAAAAGAAAGGTATATAATGATGAGTTTCCTACTGTTATGGGATATACATATATAAAAGTAGATTCTGATATTTATGAACCTGATATTAAAAAAAATAATATAATTATATTAGAAAAGACAAGAGCAGTTGATGTTAATGATTATATAGCTTTTAAATATACTAATACTGTTAAACTAGGTAAAGTAGAAAAAGTAAATAAGTATAAGGTATATATTAAAGATGATAATGGAGTTTTAAATGAATATGATTTACAAGATGTATATGGAAAGATGATATATAATAATGATACATTTAGTAAAGTAATGAATATTTTAACTAACTGGATAGTACTTGTAATACTTTTATTTGTAGGAACTCTTCTTCCAGAATTGATATTTAATAATTAGTATCAAAATAGATACAATGTAAATATGAGAGATTTATATGTATATGATATGTAAATCTCTTTTTGTTTTGTTTTAGAGAGTAAATTATAATTTGTTAAATGTATCAAGTGTAAAATACTAGTTTTCTATGACAATAAAATGTAAATATAAAAAATTGTAATATTATATAAATGTATTCATATATTTTATTAGAAATTAGAAAGTGGGTAAAATATGGATAAAAGTGAAATTATCAAAAGCCTGGGTAAAAAATCAAATGGAGAAATTTATTTAGGCATTGTAGGTGCGGTTAGAACTGGTAAAAGTACATTTATAAAGAAATGTATTGAAACATTAATTCTTCCATATATGGATGATGATATTGAAAAGAAAAGATGTATGGATGAAATACCACAGACTGCTCAAGGTAAAACTATTATGACAGTTGAACCTAAGTTTGTTCCATCAAATGGAGCAACTATTAATATTGAAGGACTTACTACTAACATTAAACTAGTTGATTGTGTAGGTTATGTTACTCCTGAATCAGTTGGCTATGAAGATGAACTTGGTAATCCTAGAATGGTTAAGACACCTTGGTTCCCTGAGGAAATACCATTTGTTGAAGCTGCTTCAATTGGTACAGAAAAAGTTATAAGAGATCATGCGACTATAGGTATAGTAATATCAACTGATGGTTCAATATTAGGACTACCAAGAAGTAATTATGTTGATGCTGAAGATAAAGTTATAACAGAACTAAAAGGAATAAATAAACCTTTCATAGTTATAATGAATAGTACTCATCCAGGAAGTCCTGAAACAAAAACACTCGCAAATGCATTATCTCAAAAACATAATGTTCCAGTAATACCAATAAGTGTAGAAGATATGAATATAAATGATATAACTAATGTACTTAAAGAAGCATTATATGAGTTCCCTGTTTCTCATATTGAATTTAAGATACCAGATTGGGTAGGTGTACTTAAAAATACTCATCCATTAAAACAAGAATTTATAAATAAAATGAAAGAATCAGTAATTAACGTGGATAAACTTCGTGATGTAGAAAACATTAATATTAATTTAGAAGATACAAAAGAAATCACTAAAGCATTTGTTTCAGCACTTGACACAGAGAATGATTTAGTGACAATAACACTAGAGGCTGATGAAAACTTATTTAATGATATATTAAAAGATGTAGTTGGTTCTAGTATTAATAGTAAGGGTGAATTATTAAAAGTATTTCAAGATGTAAGTGAAGGAAGAAGTGAATATGAAAGTATAAAAGGTGCTTTAAAACAAGTATATCAAACTGGATATGGTATAGTTCTTCCAAGAGTAAGTGATATGAAGCTTGATAAACCTGAAATTATTAAACAAGGTGGTAGATTTGGTATAAAACTTAAAGCTAAAGCATCAAGTGTACATATGATAAAAGTAGATGTAGAAAGTAGTTTTGAACCAATTATAGGTAGTGAACTTCAAAGTAAAGAATTAATAGATTATATTATGAAAGATAATGAAAATCCTGAAAAAATATGGGAAAGTGAAATATTTGGCAGAAGTTTAAATGAAATAGTTCAAGAAGGAATACAAGCTAAATTATCATTATTACCTGATTCAGCTAAATTTAAATTATCAAATACAATAACTAAAATGGTTAATAAAGGAAGTAATAATTTAATCGCAATAGTCTTGTAAATGAGACTATTTTTTTGTATAATTATTTGTAGAAAGTAGGTAAAACTTATGGATGAAAATAATAATGTTACTAATGATGAAGTAAAAGCTGAAGAAGTATCAAACGTAGAAAATAATGAAGTTAAGACTGATGTAGTTAATATTGACGCAAGCGTACTTACTAATGAAGAAATAAAAAATATTAGTGAAGATGTAATTACTACACCACAAGAAAATGTGGAATTACCTGAATTACCTAAAATAGAGCCCGAAGTAGTAACTCCAAATAATACATCTAAACCAGTTATTGAAAATAAACCTAAAAAGAAAAAGCATCCAATTAAAATAATTATAAATATATTTATGTGGATAGTTGTTCTTGGATGGGCTGGAATGTTAATTTATGATTTTATAAGTACATTATCTGGGAAAAATCCTACATTTTGTTTAGAAAATACTACTGAAAAAGTAACAGATGGTACGATTGAAACATGCGAGGGTGTGGGATATAAAGTTTATAAATATAACTATGGAGGACAAGGATATATAGAATTTGTACCATTCTTCCAAAAACCTAAAACATATGAAGAAGTAAAAGAAATTAATAAATGGTAAAAAATAAAGTGAAAGAAAATGTAAAATTCTTTCACTTTTAAAGTGTTTTTGAAACTTTTCTCTTATATATATAATAGAGGAGGTAAAAATGTATAGATATATTAGATGTTATAAGATGGGTTATGAAGAAGGATATCAAAAAGCACTTGAAGACAAAGAGAAGTTTAAAATAAAGAAATTTATAGAAATAGATGACTATTTAATAATGGCTAAATTATATGATATAGGATTTATAAATGGATATAATAATTATTTAAAAAATTCACTTTAAAATAAATACGTATTATAGTATAATATATATAGAATAGGTGATTTAATGAAAAAAGATGGATTTACATTAATGGAATTATTAGTAGTAATAGTTATACTTGTTGTTACTAGTGTTTCATCAACTATAATATTTGAAAGTGCATCATCTGGTACTGAAGAAGAAGATTTAAAAAGATTATATAGTAGTGTACAAAGATCTGCACAAGTATATTTAGATTTAAATGATTCATGGATGAATTCATTTAATGAGAATAAAGAAGTATTTTTAAAAGTAAGTGAACTTGAAAATGCTAATTATTATAATGCTACTTATGAAGGTGTTAAAACAAGAAATAAAATATCACCTAGTTACTTTGTAAAACTATTTATAAATAAGAATAATTTAAAAGAATATGTAGATTCATGTTTAATAGAATATGATAAAAATGATAAACCAGTATGTGTAGCTGATAAAGATGGCAATCATGATGATTGTGATTATAATACTAATTGTGTAGCAAAATAATACAAACAAATATTTGTAAAAAGTATTGACAAATAAATAATAAATATTATATAGTTAGATACGTATAATATTTTTATTTTATGAAAAAATATTTAGTGAGGTATATATGGATAAAATAATAATTAAAAACGCAAGAGAAAATAATTTAAAAAATATTAATATAGAATTACCTAAGAATAAACTTATAGTTATGACTGGTGTTTCAGGTAGCGGTAAGAGTAGTTTAGCATTTGATACTATATATGCAGAAGGACAAAGGCGTTATGTTGAAAGTTTAAGTGCTTATGCAAGACAGTTTTTAGGAAATATGAGTAAGCCTGAAGTTGATTCTATTGAAGGACTTAGTCCTAGTATAAGTATTGATCAAAAGTCAACTAATAAGAATCCAAGAAGTACAGTTGGTACTATTACTGAAATATATGATTATTTAAGACTTTTATATGCTAGAGTTGGTACTCCATATTGTCCGCATCATAATATACCAGTTACTGAGCAAAGTATTGAAGAAATGACTAATAAAGTTTTAGAATATCCAATTGGTACTAAGATAGAAATTATGGCACCTGTTATACATGGTGAAAAAGGTACTCATAAAGATTTATTACTTGATCTTAGAAAAGATGGGTATGTAAGAGCTAGAATAGATGGTGAAACAAAAGATTTAAATGATGATATAATTTTAGAAAAAAATATTAAGCATAATATAGATGTTATCATAGACAGAGTGATTATAAAGGAAGACTCAAGAAGTAGAATATTTGAAAGTATAGAGACTTCTACTAAAATGGCAAATGGTAAAGTAGTTATAAATATATTAGGTGATAAAGAAATAGTTATGAGTGAAAACTATGCTTGTCCTTTATGTGATTTTAGTTTGCCTGAACTTGAACCTAGATTATTTTCATTTAATAGTCCATATGGAGCTTGTCCTGTATGTAAAGGTCTTGGAGTTAATCTTCATATTGATGAAGATATACTTATTCCAGATAAAAATTTGTCTATAATGGATGGAGCAATTGCTTCATTTCAAAGTGGTGAAACATTAAATATAGCATATAAAAAATTAAGACTTGTGGCTCGCCATTATGGAATAGATTTATATAAACCAGTAAAAGATTTAACACGTAAAGAGTTAGATATAATATTATATAGAAGTCCTGATAAATTAGATTTATCACTTACTACTAGAAGTGGAAGTACTCTTAAGAGTTATGATTATTTTGAAGGAATTATAACTAATTTAGAAAGAAGATATATGGAAACAACTAGTCCTCAAATAAGAGAATGGATTAGTAGATATATGACAGAACTTCCTTGTCCTGTATGTAAGCAAACAAGACTTAAAGATGAAGCATTAAGTGTAAGAATAAATAATAAAAATATATATGAAGTTACATGTTTAAGTATAAGAGATTTAATAGAATTCTTTGATAAATTAAAATTAACTCATGAACAGACAGAAGTATCATTCTTAATAATTAAAGAGATTAAAGAAAGGTTAAATTTCTTAAAAAATGTTGGCCTTGAATATTTATCACTTAATAGAGAAGCTTCTACTTTAAGTGGTGGTGAAGCACAAAGAATAAGACTTGCAACTCAAATAGGAAGTAGACTTTCTGGTATACTTTATGTTCTTGATGAGCCATCTATAGGTCTTCATCAAAGAGACAATCAAAGACTTATAGATTCACTTAAAGAAATGAGAGATTTAGGTAATACTTTAATAGTAGTAGAACATGATACTGATACTATGTTACAAGCTGATTATTTAGTTGATATTGGTCCTAAAGCTGGTACTGAAGGTGGTTATTTAGTAGCATGTGGTACTCCTGAAGAAGTTATGAAAAATGATAAAAGTATAACGGGAAGATACCTTTCAGGCAAAGAGAAAATAGAAGTACCAAAGAAACGTAGAAAAGGAAATGGCAAATCAATTAAGTTAACTGGATGTAAAGAAAATAACTTAAAAAATATTTCAGTAGAGTTTCCGCTTGGTAAATTTATATGTGTAACAGGTGTTTCAGGTAGTGGTAAGAGTACCCTTGTAAATGAAATATTATGTAAAATATTATCAAGTACAATAAATAAATCAAAAGAAAAACCTGGTAAATATAGAACAGTAAAGGGAATAGAAAATGTAGATAAGATAGTTAATATTACACAAGATCCAATAGGTAGAACTCCAAGAAGTAATCCTGCTACTTATACTGGTGTTTTTGATAGTATTCGTGATGTGTTTGCGAGTACTAAAGAAGCTAAAATAAGAGGATATGATAAAAGTAGATTTAGTTTTAATGTAAAAGGTGGCAGATGTGAAGCATGTGGTGGAGATGGCGTTAAAAAGATAGAAATGCATTTCTTACCTGATGTGTATATTCCATGTGATGTATGTAATGCTACTAGATATAATAAAGAAACATTGAAAATTAAATTTAAAGGATTAAATATCGCAGAAGTATTAAATACAAGAGTTCATGAAGCATTAAGTATATTTGAGAATGTACCTAAAGTTTATAAAACATTAAAAATAATGGAAGAAGTAGGGTTAGGATACGTAGAACTTGGCCAAAGTGCTGTAACACTTTCTGGTGGTGAAGCATCAAGAGTTAAACTTGCTAAAGAACTTCAAAAGAAACCTACAGGTAAAAGTGTGTTTATATTAGATGAACCATCTACTGGACTTCATCAAGACGACATAAAGAAATTACTTGTTATATTAAATAGAATAGTTGATAATGGTGATACTGTTATTGTTATTGAACATAACTTAGATATTATAAAACAAGCAGATTATATTATTGATTTAGGTCCTGAAGGTGGAGACTTTGGTGGTACAGTAGTAGCAACAGGTACTCCTGAAGAAATATGTAAAGTTAAAGAATCATGGACAGGTAAATATTTAAAAGATTATTTGAAGTAGATTTTTCTACTTCTTTTTTAAACTTTATGTTATAATTTTAATAGGAGGATATTAATGAAAATAATAAATGAAAATATTTTATATGATAAAAAAGAACATGTAATTAGAAGAATCATATGTGAGAAAATAGAAAAAACAGATACTAAAAATTTTGTAGATAGGATAGAAGTACCACAAGGGTATAGAATGTATGAAATGAATATATTAGATACAAAAAGAGATGGAGAAGAGATCGAGGTTGTAGTAATGGTTACATTCGAAAATGTAGAACCTGTAATTTGCTATAAATATCAAAATCACAATTATCCTGGTAAAATATATTATAAAGAAAGGACACTTAGAAGATGGAAAAATTCTTAGATAAATTAGTAGAAGGATCAATAGATATATCAGCAAAGTTAATAATTGCTGTAATAGTATTAGCAATAGGATCAAAAATAATAAAAGCTATAGAAAGTAATTTGAGAAAAGAAAATAAATTAAAACATTTAGATGCATCAGTAAAAGGCTTCTTAATAAGTTTCATATCAATAACATCTAAAATAGTATTATTTATAGTAGTACTTCATATTTTAGGAGTACCAACAGCATCAATAATAACAGTATTTGGTTCTTGCGCAGTAGCAATAGGTCTAGCACTTCAAGGAGGACTATCTAATATTGCTGGTGGGTTAATGATACTTATATTTAAGCCATTTAAAGTAGGAGACTATATAGAAGTAAATGATAAAGAAGGAACAGTTAAATCTATAACAATGTTTTATACAACAATAACAACATTTGATAATAAAGTAATACAGCTTCCTAATGGTAATTTATCTAATTCAAATATAACTAATTATACAGCTAATAAAAAAAGAAGAATTGATATAGCTATATCAGTATCATATGATTCAAATATTGATAAAGTTAAAAAAATAATAATGGAAGTTATATCTAAAAATGAATTAATACTTCAAGAAGAAAATAATTTTGTTAGATTATCTAAACATGCAGACTCTGCTTTAGTATTCGCAGTTAAAGCATGGACTAAAACAGAAAACTATTGGGATGTATATTTTGATCTAATGGAAGATATTAAAAAAGCACTTGATAAAAATAAAATTGAAATTCCATTCCCACAAATGGATGTACATATAAATAAGTAAAAGTTATTAAAAATAACTTTTTTAATTGTCTTAATTATGTTAAAATATCAATAGTAGGTGACAATATGAAAAGCAATATAACTAAATTAAGTATAATAACAATTATAAGTTTATTTACGCTAGCTGTTATAGGACTTTCTTATGCATATTTTAGTACTGAAATAACTGGAGAAGGTAAATATGTAACACTAGATACTGCGACTTTAAAACTTAAGTATACTGATAATACAGTTTTATCTCTTGATAATGCAATTCCAGGAGACTTTGTAACTAAAACTTTTACTGTTGAAAATATAGGTACTAAAAAAGTAAGTTACAATATTGTATGGAATAATCTTATAAATACAATTAATAATTATGATTTACAACTTGATATGAAATGTAAGAGTTATAAAGATTATAATACTTCTTCAAAAGTTGAGAGTGGGGAATGTAGTTCTTTTTATAAGGCAGTACCTTATACAGAAACAAGCATTTCAAAAGATATAAAAAGAAATAATGGAATAGATATTGGTATCACTCATGAATATACAGTTACTATTACATTTAAAAATAGAAGTTATAATCAAAATGACAATCTAAATAAAAAATTCACAGGTAAAATAGATCTAGAAGAATATATAGATCCATCGCCAGATCCTATTTATTGTACTTTTGATGGAGAACTTACACAAGGTGCTGAATATGTTAATGGACAATATACTTATAGGTATAAGCAAGAAGGAAGTTACAATTATTCTGGTAATGATCTTGTTTGGAGTAGTATTTCAATTGATGGATGGGGAGTACAACTTACTAATAAAACAAGTACAGACCCAGTAACAAGTAAATCTTGTACATATATAAATAACAGACCAGTAGTATCTATGACAATGATGTTTAATGGTAGTCAAGCGACAAGTATAGATTTAAGTAGTTTTGATACAAGTAATGTAACTAATATGAGTACTATGTTTGTTGACAGTAAAGCAATAATGTTGGATGTAAGCAATTTTAATACAGGTAAAGTAACTGATATGAGCGCTATGTTTGACGGTAGTCAAGCAACTACCTTAGATGTAAGCAATTTTGATACATCAAATGTAACAAATATGGGTGCTATGTTTGAGTATAGTCAAGTAACATCACTAGACGTAAGTAATTTTGATACAAGTAAAGTAACAAATATGAATTCTATGTTTTATGGTAGTAAAGCAACTACATTAGATTTAAGTAACTTTAATACAAGTAAAGTTACTAGTATGAATTCTATGTTTAATAATAGTGAAGCAACAATACTTGACGTAAGTAATTTTGATACAAGTAAAGTAACTGATATGAGTTATATGTTTTCTAGTAGTAAAGTAACAATACTAGATGTCAGTAATTTTAATACAAGTAATGTAACAAATATGAGTGGTATGTTTAATGGTAGTAAAGCAACAAAATTAGATGTAAGCGATTTTGATACAAGTAGTGTAACTGATATGGAAGGTATGTTTGCTGTTAGTAAAGCAACAACATTAGATTTAAATAATTTTGATACAAGTAATGTTACAAATATGAGTAGTATGTTTTCTTTTTGTCAAGCTACATCAATAGATTTAAGTAGTTTTGATACAAGTAAAGTAACTGATATGCACTATATGTTTAGTAATTCTACTAATTTAAAAGCAATATATGCAAGTAATAAATTTAATACTGATGCTGTTACTTCAAGTACTGAAATGTTTTATGACTGTACCTCTCTAGTAGGAGGATCAGGCACTAAATATAATTTAAGGTATATAGATAAAACTTATGCTCGTATAGATGGTGGAACTAGTAATCCAGGATACTTTACTGCTAAGTAATTTAATGATAAAATAATATATGTAGTAAATACATTATAATGTAAGGAGATGTTTCTATGAGTGAAAGGGAAATGATAGTAAATCTTAGAAAAGAATTATATGATTATTTAAGTGTGTCATATAGTGCTTGTATTTCACTTCGTGGTGAAAGTAAAACAAATGCTTCACTTAAGAGTAAATATATTGCTATGCTTTCTAATTATCATCATATGGCTAAATATTATACTAGAATTAATACATGTAATTCTATCAGTGATATAGAAAAGATACGTGAAGAAATAACTAAAGAAATATCTTCTATAAGACAAAAATATGCAGAATTAAAAAGAGAATATGATAATTTAAAGAAAAATAATACGAATAAAATTGAAATAAATAGAGTTGTTAATGAAATGAATTCTATAGTTAATCTTAATAAGATGATGAATGAATTTATTTCTAAAATAGATTCTTGTTTAAAAAGAAAGACTACTAAAGTAAGTCATATAAATGCTCCACTTCCAACTATATCTAAACCTAAAGTATCTAAAGAAGTAGAAAAGAAAGAAGAAAAGACTGCCAACATTAAAAATGAAATAAAGACTACTGGTAAAACTTATGCTGATAAAGATATTCGCGAATTTGATAGAGTTAACAAATCTATATGTGATATGAAAAGAGAATTCTATAAATTAGATAGAAGGACTAAAGAAGCAGAAAGTTTAAGAAAGAAGATATATGACTGGTGTAAAAAGAGGGAATTTATAGTTGATAAAATATGTGGCTATGATGGAGTTAATACTCTTATAAATATGGAAAGTATTGAAGATGATATTTGTTCTAAGCCTGAATTACCTAAAAGAGAACCATTTAAAGTTGATTCTCATGAATATAATATTAAATTAGACTATCTATTATCAAGAATAAGTGATCTTAAGTTTAATGGATATATGAGTAAACATTATAAAGGCAAAGATGGGGATTATAGAGAGTTTAATAAAACTCTCACTGAATCAATAAGTGAATATAATGATATGATTAAATCTGTTAGTGATTTAAGTAAGAGTAAAAATATAGATAAAATATCTACTGATATAATATCATTATTAAATGTATATAATATTGATGGAGATTACATTAAATTCAAAGATGCTAATAATGGTGGAATGATAGGTGGAGAAAGAGTATCGCTTGAATCTTATAAAGAAGGGGTTAATAGAATAAGAAGTATGGTTCAAGATATTAAAAAATATAGTGAAAGTGTTATATCAAGAAATGATGGTGTAATAACTATTAGAGATCATAGTGAGCCTCGTGAAAATGATGAAAAGATTCTTGAAACTGAACGTGAAAAGATATATAAAATGTTTATTGAAGGTAAAAAGAAAATTAAAGAAGCACAAAATAAAAGATAGTGCTTCTTTTGATTTCACTTGATTTTAAATATCTCTTATGTTATAATATACAAGCATTTAAGAAAAGGGGTTGAAGTATGGAAAAAGAAATTTTAACATTTATAGAAACTAAATTTGAAACTGGCACAGATGCAAAGCAGATTAAAAATTGTAGAAATTTTGCCTTATATTTAGATTCATTTTGTATAAGATTAACTATAAAATCAGCAATGAGTTTATTAAATAAATCGCCTAAATTAAAAGATATGGCATCAGTAGTTGATAAAATAACTCAAACTGGGGATGACACATTAATTAGATATGAAAGCATAGCATCATTGATATCAGCATATAACATATTAATTGAACAGGAAAAAGAAAGTAATGAAGAAAAAGCAGATTCTAATGATGAATTATATGAAACACAAATTTGTGATTGTGAAGATCCAATAAAAATGTATCTTCAAGAAATAGGCCAAAGTAGAATATTAACTATGGAAGAAGAACAAGCTCTTGGAAAGAGAATAGTAGAAGGAGACGAATCAGCTAAAAAAGAATTAATTGAAAGTAACTTAAAATTAGTGGTGTCTGTTGCAAAAAAATATAGAAATAGTAATTCAGCATTAACATTTTTAGATTTAATTCAAGAAGGTAATTTTGGACTTATGAAAGCTGTAGAAAAATATGATTACACACTTGGATGTAAATTTAGTACTTATGCAACATGGTGGATAAGACAATCAATTACTAGGGCAATCGCAGATAATGGAAGAACGATAAGAATTCCAGTACATATGGTTGAAAACATTAGAAAATTGGCAACGACTGAAAACGAATTTATGTCAAAAGAAGGTAGAGAACCAAGTACTAAAGAATTAGCGAATATACTAGGAATTAGTGAACAAGCAGTATTAGAAAGAAAAGTATATCAAAATCCATTATTATCTTTAAATGATATAATGGGTTCACCATCAGAAGACCATGATACAGAATTATTAGAATTCATAGAAGATCCAAAAAGATTTGATTTGGAATTTATGGAAAAGGATTACTATAGTTCACTTAGAAATATAGTTTTTAATGATTCAAACTTAAGTGAGAGAGAAAAAGAAATTATATCTTTAAGATTTGGATTTATGGGAAAAAGATATACACTTGAAGAAATTGGAAAAATGTTTGGACTTACACGAGAAAGAATAAGACAAATAGAAGTTAAAACATTAAAAAAATTAAAACGCAATAAAAAAATCAAAGAATTTAATGAAAAAGAAACAACGAGAAAACTTTTAAGATAGGTTAATATGAATAAAATAGAACAAGAAAAAAGAGAAAGCGTAACAAGCTATTATTATGCAGATGTTAACCTTTATGATGTTCCAACATTTGAAGAAGAACAAGAATTATTTAAAAGAATTAGAAATGGTGATATTGAAGCTAGAAATGAGATTATAGAAAGAAATTTAAGATTTGTAGTAAACATAGCTAGACAATTTATAAAGGCAAACGAAACATTACCATTTCCAGATTTAATTCAAGATGGTAACCTTGGACTTATAGAAGCAGTAGATAACTTTGATTATACACTTGGATATAGATTTAATACTTATTCTGTATATTGGATAAAAAGTTATATCATTATGGGAATAGTTAATAAATCAAGAATAATAAGAATACCATGTCATTTACACTATGATATTTTTAAAGCAAGAAAAATCGCAGCACAATTGCAAAAACAAGGAATTGAGCCAACTAGTGAATTACTTGCAAAAGAATTAGGAAAGACTGCAAAAGAAATAGATGAATCAATAAAATATAACTTCGATGTATCATCATTAGATATAATATTAATGCATGAAAATGTAGATGATTTTTATTATAGAAATGAAAGCTTATACGAATCAAAATATAGTGAAGAATGTTTAATGGACAAAATATTTTATGAATGTTTAATAAATGATATAAAATCCTCTGGCGCACTAACTGATAGAGAAAAATTTATATTAATTCATAGATATAATTTAGATGGAAATGGAATAAAAACTAAAACTGAAATTGGTAAACAATTAGACATATCACGTGAAAGAGTAAGGCAAATAGAAAAAAGAGCCTTAGAAAAACTAAGAGATGATAAATATATTAGTGAATATAATTTAGGATTAACTAAGTAGGAAATGTTGTAATTTCCTTTTTATTTTGATAAAATATTGCTTATGGAAAGAGATAAGATTAAAAATTTTTGTATAATAGCACATATAGATCATGGTAAAAGTACTCTTGCTGATAGGATACTTGATATTTGTCATGCTGTAACTGAAAGAGAGAAGAAAGATCAAATACTTGATTCAATGGATCTTGAACGTGAACGTGGAATTACTATTAAACTAAATGCGGTAGAACTTAAATATAAAGGGTATACTCTTCATTTAATAGATACTCCAGGGCATGTAGATTTTAGTTATGAAGTAAGTAGAAGTCTTGCAGCATGTGAAGGAGCTATACTTGTAGTTGATGCAACACAAGGAATAGAAGCACAAACACTTGCAAACTTATATTTAGCACTTGATGCGAATCTTAAGTTAATACCTGTTATTAATAAAATAGATTTACCAAATGCAGATCCTGAAAAAGTTAAGGATGAACTTGTTAATACTATTGGATTTGATAGAGATGAAATAATATGTTGCTCTGGTAAAACTGGAGAAGGTGTAGAAGAATTACTTGATGCAGTAGTGGAAAGAATTCCATCTCCTAAAAGTAATAGCGATAAATTAAGAGCACTTATTTTTGATAGTTACTTTGATCCTTATAAAGGAGTAATAATACTTATTAGAGTAATGGATGGTAAAGTAAAAGTAGGAGATAAAATAAGATTTATAAATAGTGATGCAGTGTATGAAGTGTTAGAGCTTGGAAAGCATACACCACATGAAGTAAAGAAAACTGAACTTTCTAGTGGTGAGGTAGGATTCTTAAGTGCATCAATAAAAAGTATTACTGAAGTAGAGGTAGGAGATACAATATGTTTAGATGGTGAAACTGTAGAAGCACTTCCTGGATATAAACATGTAGTGCCTATGGTATATAGTGGTATTTATCCAATAGATAGTTCAAAATATAATCAATTAAAAGAAGCATTATTAAAACTTAAACTTAGTGATGCAGCACTTTGCTTTGAACCAGAAACATCAGTAGCGTTAGGGTTTGGATTTAGATGTGGATTTCTAGGACTTCTTCATATGGAAATAATAGAAGAAAGAATAGAAAGAGAATTTAATATAGATATTATTGCGACTAGTCCATCAGTTATTTATGAAGTAATTAAAAGTGATGGAGAAACTGTGATGATAGATTCACCATCAAAGATGCCTGATCCAGCTAAAGTATCTAAGATATTAGAACCATTTGTTAAAGCAAATATATATGTTCCAAGTGAATATGTAGGTGCTATAATGGAACTATGTCAAGATAAAAGAGGTATATATAAAAATATGTCATATATAGATACAACTAGGGTTAATATTACATATGATTTACCGCTTTCAGAAATAGTATATGATTTCTTTGACAAACTTAAGAGTTATACTAAAGGATATGCATCTTTTGATTATGAATTTATTGGTAATTATGAGAGTAAACTTGTTAAGATGGATATATTATTAAATGGAGAAATAGTTGATGCTTTAAGCGTAATTGTACATAAAGATTTTGCTTATAAACGTGGTAAAATAATATGCGAAAACTTAAAGAAAATTATACCAAGACAAATGTTTCAAGTACCAATACAAGCATGTATAGGAAGTAAAGTTATTGCAAGAGAAGATATAAGTGCGATGAAAAAGAATGTACTTGCTAAATGTTATGGTGGAGATGTATCAAGAAAAAGAAAACTTTTAGAAAAACAAAAAGAAGGTAAAAAGAGAATGAAACAAGTAGGTAGTGTATCAATACCTCAAGAAGCATTCTTAACAATACTTAGTACAGATTCAGCAAATGATGATTAATGAAAGAAAGTAAGAGTATCATTGTAAGAATTATTTCTTACATTTGATGTATCACTTTCTTTTATAATGCTCTCTGTCTTAGGAATATTTTTAAATATACTTTTTTCATGAGTAACATAAGGCCTTACTTCTTTATATACTGGTATTATTTTACGAACAACACCTAGCGTTTTATTAGTATTAGAAACAATATTTGATATTTTAATTCCCTTTAATAATCCTAGTATATTACTATTCATATAATTCACCTAATATATTATATTTTACATGTTTAAAAAAAGTTAAAAAATGTGTTTTTATTTTTATTTTTATATGTTATAATCAATAGTAGTAGAATAAGAAGGAATTGATTTATGGCTAAGGATAAAGAAAAGAAAGTCAAAACTAAAGTTAAAGCAAAAACTAAAACTAAAACTAAAGCTAAGACTAGTGATAAAAGTGCCAATACTAAAAAAGTACATATAAATCCTATTAAGTTTATTATAGATGAAATATTAATTCTTGTTAAATCTATTGGTATGGGTATTTTTAGCTTTTTTGATGGTATTGTTTCTTTTATAGTGTCATTCATTTTTTATACATTTTGGGGTATTAAGAATATAATATTGTTCTTTTGGAATTTATTCTTTAAAGGATTATTTGGTGAAATATATATAATGTTATATTCATGCTATAGTGGATTTATATATATATTTGGTACTATATTCGTAGATTTACCATTATTCTTATATGATAAAGCAAGTAAGGTTGCTTATAAATATTATAAAAAGTATAAAGATTATCAAGAAAAACAAAAGGCTAAAAAAGCCCTTAAGAAAGAAACATCTAAATCTCTTACTAAAACTATTGCTGACTATATAACTGAAAAGTATGAAAATTTATCATTTGTAAAAGAAGCAAGGGCTAAAAAAGAAGCAAGTTTAGTTGTTTTAACATTAGATCCAAATGGTGCTGATGCGATAAAGAGTGCTACTAAACAAACATATAGATATTTAATAAGAGATAAAGAAGGCAAGTTAGTTAAAGGTTATTTCCCAGCTTTTTCAAAAATGGATGTTTATTCTTATCTTACTGATGAAGGATATATTGTTTATGAAATTGTAACTAGTTGGGCTATAAATTTCTTTCATGCTGAAGCTACTGCATTTAAGCAAAGAATGAAAACTAAAGATTTAGTATTCTGGCTAACACAATTATCTACTTATATTAGAGCTGGTATTGCACTTGCTGATGCGGTTAAAATCTTAGCAAAACAAGATAAAAGAAGAAGATATAAGCCAGTATATGAATCTCTTATATATGAACTTACAATGGGAGAAAGTTTTAGTGATTCATTAAATAAGCAAGGTAATGTTTTCCCAGCATTACTAGTAAATATGATTAAATCTGCTGAGTTAATTGGTAATATTGAAGATACATTGGATGAAATGGCTGAATATTATCAAGAAGTAGAAGATACAAAGAGAGCTGTTGTTAGTGCGATGGCTTATCCATGCGTAGTATTGTTATTTGCAATAGGTATAGTTATATTTATGCTTACATATATAGTTCCTCAATTTGTTGGTATTTATGAATCAATGAATGCTGAACTTAATATAGTAACAATAATTACATTAAATATATCTGCATTTTTAAGAACGCAATATGGTAAAATAATTATTGTACTTGTAGTAATTGTAGTTTCTTATATAATTTTATATAAGAATGTTAAGGCATTTAGAACATTTATGCAGACAATATTTATGAAATTGCCAGTAGTTGGAAATATACTTGTATATAAGGAAATGTCATTATTTGCTCGTACATTTGCAACACTTCAAAAAAATAATGTACTTTTAACAGATAGTATTGATATCTTAGCAAAAATAACAAATAATGAAATATATAAATCAATAATGAGTCGTACAATAAACAACTTAATTAAGGGTGAAAAAATGAGTGAATCATTTAAAGATAATTGGGCTATTCCTGATGTTGCATATTATATGATTTTAACTGGTGAATCTACTGGTGAACTTGCTAATATGTTAGAAAAAATAGGTGATTATTATCAAAAACTAGAAAAGAATAGTGTTAATATGATTAAGACATTTATTGAGCCAGTGTTGATAGTATTCTTAGCAGTAGTTGTAGGATTTATTCTTATTGCAGTAGTTGTACCAATGTTTGGAATTTATTCAACAATCAGTTAGTAAAGTGGGGGATTATAATGATAGAAATATTTACAATGATATATATAACAATTATAGGAGCTATAATGGGTAGTTTTTTAGGATGTATGGGGTATAGAATTCCAAATAAAATAAAAACTACCTATCCAAGTAGCTTTTGTAATGATTGTGGAAAACCACTTAAATGGTATATGAATATACCAATAATATCTTATATAGCATTAGGCGGTAAATGTGCTTATTGTAAAAAACCAATCAATTTTATTTATCCATTCGTAGAAATAGCTTGTGCATTGTTATTTTTATGTAATTATTTGACTTTTGGATTTAATATGAATTTCTTTATAAGTACAATTATTACTTGTGCGTTAATGGTTACTATTGTTAGTGATTTCTTATATTTTTATATTTCTGATAGAGTACTTATTATATCAGGTCTTGCTATTGTGATTACATTATTTATATTTGAAACACCAGAAGTTGTATTTAAACATATAATTTCTGCTTCTGTTATATTTATATTTATGTATTTGATTAAATTACTTGGAAATGCAATATTTAGAAAAGAATCTTTAGGTGATGGTGATATAAAATTAATGGGAATTGTAGGGTTATCAATAGGTATAATGAATAGTCTAGTTTCATTATTTATTGCTTCTGTTGTTGGATTATTATTTTCATTTATAATAACTAAGAAGAATAAAGAAGGTATTATTCCATTTGGACCATTTCTTTTAATAGGTGCACTTATAACTTTATACTTTAGTGATGTGATAACTCCATTCTTACAAATGTATTTTTAGTACTAGAAATAGTACTATTTTTATTGTATATTTGGATGTGTAATATTAAAAAAAGAGGATTTACATTAGTAGAGCTACTTACTGGAATAGCAATAATCGGCATACTAGTAGTCCAGGATATTTTACACTTAAAAACTAAGAAAAATAAGTCTTTACAATATAAAATCATAGTGCTATAATGTATTTATTCAAAACAAGGGATGAAGACGATATATAATTAAAGTTTATAGAGAACTAGTGCTTGGTGGAAACTAGTAACCATATTATATATAGATCACTTCTGATGTTATCTATGGATAAGATAGATACGCATGATTGCGTTAAAATAATGAAGTAAATAAAGGGATGGTACCGTCATAATGACTCCTTGTACTATTCCTTTTTATTTTGAAGGAGGAGAAATGAAAAAGTTTGAGAATTTAGAAAAAGGAACAGTAAATGAAGTAGAAGAAAAACAAATACTTAAATGGAAAGAAATGGATATTCTAAATAAGACTATTGAAAATAGAAAAGACTGTGAAAACTTTGTTTTCTATGATGGACCTGCTTATGCGAATGGATTTCCAGGAGTACATCATATGCTTGCTAAAATATTAAAAGATGCAGTATGTAAGTATAAAACAATGAAAGGATTTAAAGTAGATAGAAAAGTAGGATGGGATACTCATGGTCTTCCGACTGAAGTTAATGTTGAAAAACTACTTGGATTCAAAGATAAAAAAGATATTGAAGAATATGGTGTAGAGAAGTTTAATGCTGAATGTAAGAGAAATGTTAGAATGAATGAAAAAGAATTTGTTCGTTTAACTGATAGAATGGGTCAATTCATTGATACTGATAATGCTTATATTACATTTAAAAATGAATATATTGAAAGTGAATGGTGGATCTTAAAACAATTCTTTGATGCAGGACTTGTATATCATAGTCATAAGATTCTTCCATATTGTCCTAGATGTGGTACAGAACTATCTACTCATGAAGTAGCGGAAGGTTATAAAGAAATAGATGTTAATTCAGTAATTGTTCCATTTAAAATAAAAAATAGTGATGAATACTTTTTAGTATGGACAACAACTCCATGGACTTTAATTGCTAATGTAGCACTTTGTGTTAATCCTGATGAAGAATATGTTAAAGTTGAAAGCATGGGATATAAATTTATACTTGCTCATGCATTATGTAATAAAGTTCTAGGTGAAGATTATAAAGTTCTTGAAACATTTAAAGGTAAAGACCTTGAAAATACTGAATATGAACAATTAATGCCATTCTTAAAACCAGAAGGTAAAGCATTTTATGTAACATGTGATAATTATGTTACTATGGAAGATGGTACTGGTGTTGTACATATTGCTCCTGCATATGGTGCTGATGATAACAATGTATGTAGAAAATATAATATTCCAATGTTAAATCCTGTTGATTTAAGTGGATGCTATACAGAAGGTCCATGGAAAGGTAGACATGTAACTGATAGTGAGCTTGAAATAGAAATAATTAAATGGTTAAAAGAAAATGATAAATTATTTAAAAAGATTAAGATAAGTCATAATTATCCACATTGTTGGAGATGTAAGAGTCCACTTATTTATATGGCTAAACCTGCTTGGTATATTAAAGTTAGTGAATATAGAGATAAGATGGTTGAAGCAAATAAACAAGTTAATTGGTATCCAGATTATGTAGGAGAAAAGAGATTTGGCAATTGGCTTCTTAATGCTCAAGATTGGGGAATCTCAAGAAGCAGATATTGGGGTTGTCCAATCCCTCTTTGGACTTGTGAATGTGGTCATATGGAAATGATAGGTTCTATAGATGAACTTGTAAATAAATCTATTGAAAAGATAGATCATGATATAGATTTACATAAACCATATGTAGATAATGTACATATTAAGTGTGAAAAATGTGGCAAAGCTATGAATCGTATTCCTGATGTAATAGATGTATGGTTCGATAGTGGAGCGGTTCCATTTGCTCAATATCATTATCCATTCGAAAATAAAGAATACTTTGAAACACATTTTCCAGCTGACTTTATTGCTGAAGGACTTGATCAAACAAGAGGATGGTTCTATTCATTAATGGCAATATCAGTATTCTTAACAGGTAAAGCTCCTTATAAAAACGTACTTGTTAATGATTTATTACTTGATAAGAATGGTCAAAAGATGCATAAATCAAAAGGTAATGCAGTTGAACCATTTACTATTATAGAAAAGTATGGTGCTGATGCAGTACGTTGGTATATGCTATATACTAGTCCAGTATGGACTCCACTTAAATTTGATGAAGATGGTGTTAAAGATGTAAGTTCTAAATTTATAAATACACTTAAAAACACATATACATTCTTTGAAATGTATGCTAATACTGATAATGTTGATCCAAGAGAATTTGAAGTATCATATGAAAATCTTGAAGATATTGATAAATGGTTACTTTCTAAATATAATAATTTAGTAAAAGCTGTAACTCTTAATATGGATAAATATGATTTAAATAAAGTAGTACATTTAATACAAGACTTTGTATGTGATGATTTAAGTAATTGGTATATAAGACGTAATAGACGTAGATTCTGGGGAAGTGAACTAGATAATTCTAAGAAAGCCGTATATAAGACTACTTATGAAATTTTAGTTGGATTATGTAAAATGATATCTCCAATCGCACCATTTATAAGTGAAGAAATTTATACTAAACTTACAGGTGAAGAATCAGTTAACTTAAGTGATTATCCAGTATGTGATGAAAGTATGATAAATGAATCACTTGAAGAAAAGATGGATTTAGTAATTGAATTAATTAGTTATGCTAGAAATATTCGTGAAGAAGCTAAAATTAAAGTTCGTCAACCAATAAGTGAAGTTATATTTGAAGAAAAATATAAAGAAAAAATAGGTGAATTTGAAAGTTTATTTAAAGAAGAACTTAATGTTAAAAATGTTAACTGGACAAATGATTTATCTAAATATTTAACTGTTACATATAAACCTAACTTTAAAGAAGTAGGTAAGGTATTTGGAAGTGATATTAAAGCATTTGGTGAATACTTAAGTAATATTACTGAAGATGATAGTAAAAAACTTGAAAGTGGTGAACTTACTATTAAATTAAATGATAAAGAATATGAAGTAACACCTAATTATGTTATTAAAACAATTAATTCTAAAGATGGATATAAAGCAGTAATGTTAAATTATAAGACTGTTATTATAAATACTACTTTAGATAATGATTTAATAAATGAAGGTATCGCAAGAGAAATAGTATCAAAAGTACAAAATTTAAGAAAAACAAGTGGATTTGATATTGCTGATAGAATAGATATGATATATAGTGCTTCAAAAGAAGTAGTTGATGCGGTTAATGAATTTAAAGAATATATCATGGATGAAATACTCGCTTTAACTTTAGAAGAAAGCGATAAGGCTGAAACAGAATTTAAGATAAATGATTATGATATGAAAGTATCAATTAAACAAGTAAAATAATGGCTCATTTGAGTCATTTTTACTTGCAAAAATATCTCATTAATTATATACTTGTTATAGTAGGTGAGAATATGAAAAAGGCATTGATATTTTTATTGACATTTTTTATAGGATTTGCATTGATTAATGCAGATGAAGTATCAGATGTTGCATGCTTATATGATTTAGGAACGTATGGTAAAGTAGAGATACAAATAAATAATTATAATACTAATAATCCTTCTGTGTCAATAAAGTGTCAGGATAAAGATACAAATCAATATAAAAGCTATAATAGTAAAAAAGTTTATAATAATTGTAAAGGTGAAAGTACAACCATGCCTTATGATTTCTTTAAGTATTCTAAAGATGAGCATGGTTTTATTTCAAAATATAAAAAGAATTATTCATGCCCTCAGTTATATGCTAATCCATATGAGAAGTCAGATGGGGATGATAAATATGTATATTTTGAAACTATTGAGCTTAAAACGAATATAGATTTTGATAAAGTTAAAAATTTATATCAACATGATTTTAAAAATGCGACTGAAGGAACTTTAGTAAAAGAGGCAAAAAAATTAGAGGGTTCTGATAAATTTGTTGATGCTTCTGAAGTCAACAAAAGTTTACCTAAAAAAGATGATAAACCTTGTAAATATGATATGAATTTTGATAGAACTAAAAGAGTTACTCCATGGTATGTAAATTTTGTTACTACTTATGACGAAAATAATAATTATAAAGAAACATATAAAATAAAAATTGCTGGTAGATCTGATATTATAGTTGATTTGGATAAGGATATTCAGTTTGCTTTAGGTGCTTATCAAAAACAAACTGTAAAAGTTACTTCTGAACAATTAAAAGCAATATTTTTGTATGATAAAGATGATTGCAAACCAGGAGAAGAAATATTTCATTATACATACAATAGAGATACTGATCAAATTAATATAACTACTGATGAACAAGAGGCTTATGATAATTCTGTTGATCATAAATATGATAATGGTGCTGGGTCTAAAGGTGGAACTGGTGCTACTGGTAGACTTGGTGCTTCTCATAAAAATCCAAATTTACCTGGATTTGGTTCTAAAGGTGATAAATGTAATAAAATATTGGGTACAACATTTGCTTCGCTTGTTAAAGAAGCAATTAAATGGGT
>ULJW01007286.1_pt1 | contig 35701 bp, 12 predicted proteins | sample 1950991 | NCBI WGS metagenome assembly ULJW01 (sample SAMEA4835484, study PRJEB28245) | human gut metagenome | biome: gut microbiome; material: fecal sample | place: Denmark | collected 2008 | reverse complement strand
AGCAATTGTTCCCGTTCCTAAAATTAGTGGACAATCATTTGATTTAGCAAGTGAATGTACAGTTGAGGTTTATTTAACTGGTACACAAACTCAAGCAACTGCAATTGATCCATTTGATATTGATCACAAGCTTTATAAAGCTCAAATTGTTCATGTATCGAATAATTTTGAATTAGGGGCAAGTATTGTTTCGATGGAATTCAAAATAATAGCAAGCAATGTTAATGTACAAATTAGCATGGTTCATACAATTTTAGAAAATGAGGACTATTATAGATATAGTGGACCATATGTAACCTCTAAGGGCGATGGATATTCAATAACTGTAACCGGCTTAGGTAAGAATTCATATATAACTGGTGACCTTGAAACATCTGGTTACGCAGTCGGAACATATCGTAATGGTGATAACTTAAACTTTAATTTCGGTATTCAAACTGGTGGTGCACCATTTAAGATTTACTCTTCAACGAGAACCGATGTAAGCGGTCCACTTGAAGAAGGTAATCAAACAGGTTTAAACGCTTATTATAATGTATCATTTGAAATGAGATGCGAAATTAAATGGCAAACATTTGATGCAAGATTAGAAATTGAAGATCGTGATAATAAGGGTAATAAAATTGCTTATGAAGCAAATGAGAAGAATGTATATCCTAAATATTCTCTTGTTGAATCATCTTTAAAGGAAGGTGAGGCCTTAACAAACGGTTTAAAGGTTGAATTAACATATGGTACAGATGGCTATGAGCATCCACTTACTGTTAATGTTTTAAACTCTAAGGCAACTAATTTAGGTTCATTCCTTTCAAATAATATAACATCTGATGGTAAATTTGTAATTAAGGAGCCTGGTTCATATAGTGTTGAATTAACTCTTAAAAAAGAAAAATATGAAACAATGGTTGTATACATTGTAATTAATGTTGTTAAAGGTAATTATATTCTTGCGGATTTATCGAAGGAGTATGACCGCAATCAAGTTAACGTCTTTGATGTTTTTGCTAGATTACCAATTGATTTTGATGAGTCAAAGATTCATTATCAATTCTACAATGCGGCTACTTCAGAGGCAATTAATGCACCTTCAAATATTGGTAGCTACTATGTAATTATTGAAACTGATACTGATCATAGTAAGTATTTTAATGATATTCCTAATGCGGTAGTAAATAATAAGGTTTCGTTTATTATTTATCCTCGTAAGATTACTATTGATGTAGAAGATCCAATTAATCATAAGGTTTATGATGGCTATCCTTGGTCTTATAATGCAGTAGATGATAATAAGACAAGCTTAAATTTACTTCCTGGTGATAGCTTAACTGGTAAATTCCAATCTCGTTCAAATAAGGTTGGTACCTATGATAGTAAAAATAAGGGTGATTTCTTCAATGTTGGTGGCTTTACAGTTACTAATTCATCATTCAGTGATAATGAAAAGGATCAAACTAAGAATTATCAAATTGTATTTAAAGGTAGCTTTGAAATTAAACCTAAGACTATGAAATATACATCATATGGTGGCGATTTCGATTATGATGGTAGATATCATACAATTTCAGTTTTAGTTGAAGAACCAACTGATAATTATACAATTTACTATTCCGAAACTGGTCCAGTATTTGATGCTGAGGGAAATGATGTTGGTGAATGGAGTCCATATCCATATTATTATATAGAACCAAATTCAGGAACTGATTCATATCTTGTATATTTTAAGATTGTAGCGGATACTTATAAAACTGTTTATGATCATCAAAAAATAACCATTACTGGTAGGTCTATAAAGTATACTTTTGGTCAAATTGATTTCGTATATGATGGCTTCGATCATTCTCCTGAGGTTATTCCAACGGACCCTAAATATGCTACTATAGAATATGCTCCATTAAAGGATCCATCTAATACCATTTCTGATGCATTAGAATGGTCATCAGTTCCACCTTCATATGTTGATTGTGGCAGCTATTATTTAGCCTTTAGACTTTCAGCGGTAAATTATCAACCAGTTGAGGGTAAATTCACGATGACAATCAGTGATAAGGGTCCTAAACTTGATGGCTTGTTTAATCTTGAAGGTGAGAATAAAGATTTTGATACTCTATATCATGGTGTATTATTAAATAAGGTATCTAGCAGCTTGGATTTGACTACAACTTATTTCTACTATGCTGAGGAACCAACTAGTAGCTATGATGCAAAGGACCTTTCATATTCTAAATTAGATTTTACTGCAGATCAAACAGTAGCTGGTCAATATTATAATCGTAACTATCGTGATGCTGGTATATATAAGCTTGTAATTCGTGTTTTAAAGCCTGGCTATCATCCATATTATAAAGTTTTAACCGTAACAATTAATAAATTAAAGCTTTATTTAGAAGCTAGCTTCTATAACAACTACTATGATGGTGAATATCATGCAGGAGGATTAAAGCTTAAGAATAATGCTCCGAATACGGATGAATTAACTTCCACTGGTACACTTGCGGATGGTGATATTTCTTATAGGTATAAGACGGTAATTAATGGTGAAGATTATTATGTTCCATTGACTGTAAGATATGGTGTTAAACCACTAGCAAGTAATCCTGGTACACCTGCCATGAGCGAGGAAATATTAAAGTATAAGGATGCTTGTAGCTACTTAATGACAATACAGGCAGAAGCTTCAAACTTTGAAATGTTTGAACAAGAGGGAGCCTTTGAAATTAAACAAAATAAATTATTCATTACGGTAAATGATCCTGTTGAAATCCAATATTTAGGTCGTTCGGTTGAGCCTCAAGATTTCCTTGAAAGAGAAGAAGTTAATGCTGCAACAGGTGCTAAGGAAACTATACATTCAATTCAAACATGGTTTGATGATACAATGACAAAGCTTGTTGCTCATGATGGAGAGCTTTTAATGAAGTTCCAAGAATATAATTCTTTGGGAGTCTTACAGCCAAGCTATATTTCTAATCCGATTAATATCGGACATTACAAAGCTACTTATCGCTTTACTTCAACAAATAACTGCTTTGGAACAGAATGGGCTGAATTTGATTTCTATATTGTTCCGCGTGTACTTGAGGTAACCTATGAGGAAGAGCTTGAATATAATGCCGAGCCACAAATTCCAGCTGTTTCGGTTTTAACAGGTACATCAGATATAGTTACATATAAGGAGACGATAGTTAATCCTAGTTATATTCCGACTATTCCTGGTGATTATAAGTTTAAGCTAGTAGATTTAACATCTAATCCAAATTATAGATTATCAACTAAGCACGCTGCTGATCTTGATTATAAGATTATTAATCGTAAGGTTTATGTTACATACGATGATGAAGAGGAGTATACTTCAAATTATGTAACAATTTCAACTAAGTATCAAGGTGATGTATGCTTAGATAATCCTAAATTTAAGGTAACAAATTTACTTGCTGATGATGTTTTATCTATCTCATTAACTTCACAGTCATTTAGACGTTCTACATATTTATTTACTGATGCTATCTTCAAATTTAATCCTTCATATACGGCCGGCTCTAGCCTTGATCAATATATTAAGACTTCTGATTCAACTGATTCTCAGTATTATCAATTTGATCCAGCAAGTGTTTCTATTAATGATCATAAAACTAGTGACGTTCAGAAATACTATGATGTAATATTAAATGTTAAGATGGTAATTAAACGTCCTAACCTTGAAGTTCAATATGATGAAGAGCAACAGGTTGTATTTGATGGATATGAGCATGGTATTGATTTTACAATCACAAGCCCAGGATATACAGTGGGTACATTTACATACTGGGTTGAGGGTGAAGAGAATAAGACATCTAATACTATGATAACTAGACGTGATGTTGGTTCATATAATATTTGCTTCAAGATTGAATCGCCTGATTTCGAACCATACGTGGGCAAGATTAAATTAACAATTAAGCGTGCTATTTTATCTATCAATCTAAAACCATATTCAGGTATTTATGATGGAAATGATCAAAAAACAACATATGATATTTTAAATAATCCAATGAAGCTTCTTCCAATTGAAATGCCAGAGCTATTCTACATTAGAAAGGAATATGTTGATAATCTTGGATATACGATGCGAGATTTAACAAACTTCTTCCAAAATAATACTCCAGTAAATGATCCTTTATATGACTTATATCATAAACGAGAATCTGTAATGCATAATGCTGGTGATTATTACGCAATTGCATATTATCCTCAATATCCTGAAAGCTATTCAGCAAATATTGAAGGTGTGTTTGCAATTGAAAATGTAAGAATTGAATATCGTACATTATGGTTTAAGTCAACTCTTAATAATCCAATTATTAAATGGAAGATTTACAATACATTTAAGTATGGTGAGGATAATTTACTATTACCACTTGGTGATTTTATATATGATACTGATCCTTCATGTCCTAATTTCTTATCACAAAATGGTCTTGTATTAGGAGATAGTATTGTTGGTGGTAATACAAATCTTGGAAATTATTTAGTACAAACAATCTCACCAAACGCTCGTGGTAATGCAGATGGTGAAAACAATGGTGATCCATATCAATTTGAAGGTGACTTTGAGTTTAGATATATTGATATTGTAAATTCATTAGGTCAGCAAATGTCTTCAAATTATCGTCCTGCATTTGAGCAAATGGAATATAATGGAGCTCAGGTATATCCATTACAAATTACAATTAAACGTGCTACATTAAATGTATTTGAGGTTACAAATGCTGTTAAGGAATATACTAGTGGTGAGGTATATCCTAATATTATGACTCCATCTGATGGATTGATTGATGCTTTCTATTACGCAACTGATAGTGCCTATACTGAGCCTGCTATTTCAGGTGCTACAAAGATGAAGGGTGCACCAATTGATGTTGGATATTATTGGGTATTTGTTCACGTTAATCAAGGTACAAATTATCTTGAGTGGAAGTATCCAGATTCTCCTCAACCAAACGATTATCTTGATCCTGATACAGGAGCAGGCTATCGTTTTGCTAAATTACAAATCACACCAAAGACAGTAGTTGTTGATTGGGGAAGTGAATGGGAGGATAATAATTACACTATAACATTTGATGGAAAGATGCATTCAGCTTCACCAAGAATTGAATTAGTCTCAGGTGCATATCAATATCTATATTATAAGGTATTGGATGTAAGAGGAAATGAGGTTGGACCTCAATCTGTAATTAATGCTGGTTATTATTATTTCCGTGCAGAATTAACTGGTCCAGGCTTTAGCGGTACAGGAAATTATAAGCTTTTAAATAATCCTATTATGTTCACTATTTTAAAGCGTCCATACTTCATATCTGAAGAAACTAAGGAACCTTGGCTAAAGAGTAATTGGTATAAGGATTATACGGGTGATGATCTTGATGGTTGGGTACCTGGATATTCAATTAAGCTTCATATTGAAACTGTTTCTGATCAATCTGGTACATATAAGAATGCTTCTGATTTTAAGGTTACTGCAGTGGTAACAGATGAGCAGATAATGCCAAATGTAACTGAGTATGTTGGTGTTGATCCAACAAAGCTTGGTACAAATGATGCAAGATTAATCAACGTATTTGAGGGTCAAACATTCTCTGTTGCAGATAACTTTGAATTTAATCTTAATATGCTAATTACTTTGGAAAATAAGGATTTAAAGGTTAATAAATCGGATGTTGATGTCTTATATCAAAATAGAGATATTTCACCAAATATCAAAATTACAAGCTATAAGCGCGGCTATACTGTTTATTATTCAACTGCTTATATATATGAAGATCCAAATACTGGCGATCAAACATTATACAGGTATGATGCTACATCAGGAGAAATAATTAAGGATGGCAATGGACGTCCTGAAATATTTGATGAAGGTGCTGTTCCTAATGATTTACACACAATGCCTACATTTAGAAATGTTGGTTATTACAAGGTATATTATTATATAACTGTTCCAGGTGATGATGGTGTAACAAATACATATTCTGGATCAACAACGGTTAGAATTCGTCAACGTGATTCTTATATTACAATCGATAAGCTTGATAAGGTTTATGATGGTGCCCCAGTTAACGCTTCTAGTATCCAAGTTATGGGTGGATATAACGGAACAAGAAGCAATTTACAATTCTTATTTAAGGAAGTTGGATCTACTAAAGATTTTTCAGCTGATGCTCCAGTTCATGTTGGAACATATCAAATGAAGATTGTAAATGATGCTGATAATAATAATGATTATCCACAAAATTACAGTCCAATTGATGTAACAGGTAATGTCTTCACATTTACTATTTCACCTGCAACTATTGTTCTTGAAGTAGCAAATGATATTACAATTACAGGCCCAGTTTCTAATTTAAGCTTTATGTCTAAGTATTCATCATCAACATCGGCTTTAACAGAAACCTCAACATCATCAAGTGTTATAAAATCAAGTAAACCTACAATTACAGGATTATATATTAATGATACATTTAATTTCACAATAATGTCTTTACCAGGTGTTTCTCTTTCAAGAGGTAAGTATGAATACACAGATGGTTTAGCAAGCTTTGATGATAATAGAAACTTCCTAAATACACCTAATCTACTTAATATTACTTGGGATGCACATTATGGTGGTGCTAGCGAAAAATCAAAGGATTATATGCTAAAGCTTGTTTATAGCTTAAATATACATTATCCTTATATGAAGGTTGAAACTAACAATGTTTCAGCTGATTATACGGGAAATGATATTTACTTAATGTCATTAACAAATCCAGCAGCTATTAATGTTCAATATCCAACTTCAGGAAATTTAACTTATAAGTTTGGTGATACATCATCTAATCTTGATCGTACTGGAGATTATTCTCAATCAAAGCCAGGAACCTATAATGTATATTTCAGTATTGAAGCTCAATATTTTGAACCATACACAGGTGTAATTAAATTTACTATTAATGCCATTAGCCGTGATGGAATGCTTACTGATGAGAAGATTGATAAGGAATATGATGCTGTTGTATATGATGGTAAAACTACAGGCGTTCCTAACATTAGATGGAAGGATACTGCAAATCCAATAAATGATTTACCAGATAAAGCAAGCTGGACTATTCAGTATTTCCGTGCTATTTCAGGTGATAATGGTGTTACATGGTCAAAAGCATCAGATGCAATAACAAGTGTTGTTGATGCAGATGATTATATTTATCGTGTAATTATTCCAGCTTATGGAATCTATAGTGAAACAATAGTTGAAAGGTATTTTAAAATATCTCGTAAGACATATGAAATTAATGGCCCTGATGTAACAATTAAGTATAATGGTGGAATTTGGGTATGTGATTTAGTGGCTGGAGGCTATACTACTACAGGCTTAAATCCAGGTCATACTCTTGATAAAGCTACTGTTATTACAAGCTCAGGTAATGTTGGTAAATATACTCAAACAGGTAGTGGAATGTACATTAGTGATGCATATAAATATATAATTACTGATGCTAAGAAAAATGACGTTACTAAGAATTATGAATATAGATTGAATTTCACTTTGGAAATTACAAAGGGTGATATGACATTTAGAAGTACAATTCCTGATAATGGTCAATATGTATTTTCTGGTACAAAGATTTCTCCTACTGTCTTTGTAATTGAACCATCTAAGCTACCTGAGGATTGTGAAATAGAATATTCACTTGATGGTTTAAATGGTTGGAGTACTGACCCTACAACAATAGGTCATATTGATGTTGGTAAATATTCCTTCTTTGCAAGATTATTAAATGTACCTAATTACAATGATAAGACCGAAAAATTCGAGTTTGAAATTGTTAAGCAACAACGTACAATTAATATTTTCGACTTGAGTAAGGAATATGATGGTGCGCCTTGTGATTGGCCTACAATCACTACTCAGGGTGATGATAAGCTAAGTGGTGTTATTACGGATACTAATGCTCGCGGAATTAAGATTGAGTGGTACGCTGATGATAAGGTTACAAAGCTAGCCTCTCGTCCTACAGACGCTGGTAATTATTATGTAAAGATTATTTACCCATCAGATGGTGATTATGCTGGTACAGAGGCTATGGCCGCATTTGAAATTACACCTTGTGTTATTTCATTAAATGTTCCAAGCATAAACTTAACATATAATGCACAAGGACAAGCTCCTAGTGTTAAGCTTATTCGTAAAAATAAGCCAAGCTTTGATATATCTAATTTACTTGGCGCTAATTACTCAGTACAGTATTACACGCAAAAAGATATTTATCATGCAAATGGCGTTTCAGCTAAATATAAGGATGTAGGATTATATCAGGTTGGATATGCGCTATTAGGTGATGCAAAGAATAACTTTGTCTTTGACCTAACAAATAATGATAAGGTATATGTTGATTACAGGATTACTAAGCGTGTTGTTAACGTTACCTATAAAGGTCAGCTTGATGCTACATCAATTTCTGGAAGTACTTATGTAATTAACCGCACAGATATGACAATTAAGGGTCTTGAAGAAACAAGTATTCAGTTTGCAAGTAATATTATTCTAAAGTCTTTATCTGCTGGTATTTATCAGGCACAGGGAAGCTATGATTCTCAAGATTTTAAGAATAGCTTTGGATGGTCAACAACAACATCAACTCTTGTAAATAAGCCAATCCTAATTTATTCAGGCTCTGATGAAGATATTGATACTAATTACATTATTAATGTTGATTTATCTGTAAAGGTATCAGAAGGAGCATTACCTTATACTGTAGCCCCATATGATGGAGTTTATGATGGACAGGCGCATACATTTACCTTTAAACTAAATAATAATAAGGATCCAAATGCTTTAATTGAATATTCAACTGACTCTAGCTCGTGGTCAACTGTAATTCCAGAATTTACAAATGTTACAAAGATTCCTCAGCATATTTATGTAAGAATTACATCATCTGTTTACAATAATGGTACCCCAATTATATTAGGTATGGACCCAGCTCAACCTGATTACGATAGCTTTACTGTTAATATCACTAAGGCTCATGCGGAAATTAATTACTCTGAAATTGATCTTGGTGATAAGGTCTACGATGATAAGGATATTGTTGATCCAGATGTTACAGTAACTCCTATATTTGGTAATAATGTTAAATTAAATGTTGAATATCGTTATTATCAATTAGATTACGCTTCAGGTGCAACCGTTTATAAACAGGTTGAACGTATAAGTGTAAGAAATGTTGGTAGTTATTATCTTGAGGTTAGACTTGTTAATAATGAAAACTATGAGGATACTAAAGATTCAGAGGTTATTCCAATTTACTTTAAGATTACTCCTCGTAAGCTAGTTATATCACTTAAGAATGAGTCTAAGCCTTACGATATGGTACCATGGCAAACTAATGTTTCTAACATTCCTTCGTTAAATGGTGGCTCTACGCTTACTGGTGTATCAGGAATTACAGAATCAGGTTTGGTAGCTGGTCATTATTTAGTTGGTGTTGTTCAAACAATAAAGAGCGATGCCGGTAGATATTCCTTAAGCTCAGATTTCTGTTGGGAAAATGGAGTTAGAATTTATAAAACAGATTTAAATACTAGCCAAGATGTTGATATCTTACTTGATAATTATGATATTATCTTTGATTTCGATGTTAATATTGCAAAGATTCAATTTGATATTACATTTAACGATGTTCATGGTGTTTATGATGGAAAGACATTGTATTATATTTCTCATAAATGGAATAAGTATCCTTCAATTCTCGTTCCAACCGGTTTAAATGCTCTTGACTTCTATGATTCATTAATTGAATATAATGAGGAAAGCTTTAAATCCACATCATGGCAAATAACTCCTATAGGTAAGCTTGTAGGAACAACAACAATCTATATAAAGGTTCATGATCCAAATGGTAATTATGAAGATTACCTAACAACTGCTCAAATCATTGTTGAGCCACTTGAAGCTTCATTTGATGTAATAGACCTAGGTGTTTTAGCAAGTGATGTTGTTTATAGTGGTAACAAATATGATGAAAGTACAATTGTGGTTAAATCTTCAATTCCAAATGATACAAGAACAGTATATTTCAAATATTATTTAAGAAATGCTGATGGTTCTCGTGGAACAGCGCTTTCAGGTCCACCTACTAATGCAGATAAGTACATTCTAACTATGTGCTTAGATGCAGATCCAGCAAAGGGACTTTCAGCAGTTGAAATGGATGTACATTTTAATATTATTCCTGCTAAGATTCCAGTATATTGGGGTGCTAACATAGTTGACACAACAACTGATCTTAGTAAGTATATATATAAGATGTACTACACAGGTTCTGTGGTTCATCCGCTTGCTCAAGCATACAGTATTATCAATATTGGTGCTGGAACAGCACATGATCCATGGTACGAATCAATTCCTCTAGATGTGACTGTAAATAGTCAATATGATGGAATTAATAAAGGAAAGCATTTATGTGAAGCTAAAATTCACGTAGATTCAACAAATTTATATTATAAAAATTATGAATTAATTAACCCAACATTAGAATATGAAATAATTGATGGAATGCCTTTTAATCCGGATAATAAAGATCCGATTTACTTCCCTTCTAAACCGGATCCAGGTAATGGATTCCCAGGAGGAGCAGGAGGAAATCCTGGTTCAAACAACCAAGGTGGAGATAAGACACCGGGTAATACTCCACCAGAAAATTCTAATTCTATGTTTGAAGGAATTGAATTTAGGGTTGATCAATTTAACCCTCTTGCAACGGTTGCAAATACACCATTCAAATATTTGGATGATGAAATTGTATTAGAAGTAATTTATCATTACTCTAATCCATCCGATGACAAGACATACATTTTCCATCTTGATCAAAAAACTTGGAAAATATTACAAATTCGTGATAATACTGATACTAATATTATTGATGCAAATCCAAGTGTAAATTTCAGCTTTGTATTCCCAGATCCATTACAAACTCCTACATTTGACGTAACAGCCGTTTTAACGGATAAGACTAATAATGCATGGAATACGAATGGAGATAAGGCTGATAGAACCATTAAGGTTCACCTAGAACCAAAGGCTCTTGATCCTAATAATCCTGGTAGTAGCGATTACATTTGGCTTGAAACACCAAAAAATAATAGCTTAACAGCTTCAACTGATTCTCCAAGATCACCTGTAGTGTACGCAGCTAATGATTCTACTAAGCCAAATGAATACATTAGAGTTTGGCAAGATATAAATGCTACACCAAATGATCCTACAGATGATTTTGAGATAGTTATTACGAATTATACAATTTACTATGGAAATAACTTAAATCCTACACCTACAAATGCTACAAATCCTGATGATTATGCTTACTTTATTGTAAAGAGTAATCCGGGTGGATTATATTCATTTGAATTTGGTGACTATACTTTATACGAAGCAGAAGTAAAATCTCATGCACCTAATCCAGATTGGATTACTGAGAATACGGCTCCAAACGTAGCTCAAAAAGCAGCATTTACATTTGTTATTGTGTCTCCAGAACCATCAGTTATTGAATTATTGGATGATGCAAAGAATGCTGATCCAAAGCCAAAGTTTGTAAGATATGAGCAAGACTTTAATCAGGCTAATTCATATGCATTAACATATACATATGGAATAAGCAATTCTGATCGTGAAACTGATCAGGATTTAAGTGGAATGACAAGTATAGCGGATAGAAAAGAATTCTCAATAAAATTATCACATATTCCTGAACGTCAAAATCTTGATTATGTATTAAGTAATATCAAGAATAAGCGTGAGTTCCTAGCGTTATATGCTGAGGATGGCACATGTTTATGGGATGGCGCAGGAATTCAGTCAGGAACATTAAATCCAAGCTCAACATCAGCCGATGATTATATTGCTTCTGGAATGTATTTTGTATTATATGATAGCAATACTGCAACAAGAAAACCACTTGATGCCATTGAAATAGTTGTCGTTGGAGATACTAATGGTGATGGAATCGTTTCAGTTGCTGATGTTGTTATTGTTAATAATAATATTTTAACTGGATATAGTGCTGGTCATGATTCAGATTATAAAAATTCAAAATATCTAGCTGGTCTAGTAGTTGGATCAAGTATTCAATCAGTTACATGTATGGTAATGCTTAATAATGCAATTTTGAATTATGGCACAACTGATATTATTGAGCAAAATTTCTATAGTAATTATCAATAAAAAAACTTTTGTATTGTATGCATTTTTGCATACAATACAAAATAATATATTTTATTAATTCATATTTTAAGGAGGGAAAAATGTATGAAAAAAGTTTTAAAAAAACTTTTTATGCCATTGATACTTGGTGTAATTTTAATCGTATCATTAACTACAAGTGTAAATGACAAAAAGGCTAAAGCGGCAAGTCAAATTAATACTTGGGTTGATTTGCATCATAATAATGGTAATGGAAATGTATCTCCATATTCAGTAATGGCATTTCTAAGTTCTGATCCTTTTGTCGCTGAAAATTATACGAATGGCATTAATAGTGTTGCGCCAGGAGATACCGTATATTTAACAATATTTTTAAAATCTACGGTTGATTTTCAAGGCGCTCAGTTGAATTATAATTTAGATCAATCACAGGTTAGTAAAATATCAGATGTAATTGCTCCTGATAAGATTTCTGCGTTAAAATTTAAAAAAGAATGTGATGCAGCTTTTTATAATGCATATTCGAATTACTTAGATTATGCTGCACCAGATTCAGGTGCAGAAGCCTCTGATATTCAAGATGCATTAAATGATATTCCTAAACAATACGGAAGAACTGGATCACAATATCTTGAAGGAACTGCATCTAATATAGCATATAATGCTGGTCTTGCTGGAACTGCAGTTGTAGATACTTCAAGACTTAATTTACTTTGGTCTAATTCAACTGGTAAAACTAAAGCGGGAACTTATATTGGTGCTAAATATAAGATTACATTGTCACCAACTGCTACAAAATTCGATTTAAAATGTCAGGCTGTTGAAATGACAGCAACTGGAACCGTAAGTGATAAAGCAGGTGATATGGGTGGTGGTCAAGATACTAAGTCATTAACAGTATCTGTTGGCGCAGGTGCGCAAGACAATACCGTTGATACTGATGTTGTTGTAGCTGATGGTGCTACAAGTGATACTGCTTCATTTACAGCATCAAATACAACACAAACTATTACCTTACCTTCATCTTGTGGTAATCCTGTTAATTTATCCTTTAAGGTTAAAGGTGGTAAAGGACAAGTAGATAAAGCATCGCTTTCTACTCAATCACAAATAAGTAATGTTGCTGATGGTTCAGGAAAAGAGGTAACCGCTCAACTAACATTATCTAATTCGTTAGGTGTTTTAACAACGCTGAATTATACTGCAGTGGCACAAGATGGAACAAGACAAAATTATACTTTAAAAGTTCAAAGAATGCCGAGACTAAAATCCATTCAATTCGATAAGGTTGATGGAAAGAATGATCCAGTATTTAATGCTAGTACAAGTACTGATTCATCAAACGCAGTTAAATCTGCTACTGATTTAGCTTGTGGTACTGATGGAAAGAATGGTACGTACAATTTATGGGTTGCGGGATCTGTAACACAAATTAAGATTACAGCTACACCAGATGCTCCTACAATTAGGATAAATGGTAGCTCATATACTGCTGGTACTGCTAATACTTATAATGTAGGTTCTGCAGTTATTGTAGAATGTATTTCAGAAGATGGCACAACAATTGCTAAATATACATTTAATGTTAAGAGGCTTGCTGATAATACGGGTCTAAATAGTCCAACTGCTCCAAACCAAAAGGGATCAACAGATGCTTCTAACCAACCAAATACAACTGGTGGTTATGATTACACAATTAATGTTCCGTATTATGATCAAAGCTATGCAAAGATATCTAATATAAATGTAACAGCAACTCCTAAGTCAAATAAGAGTACGCTTCAATTTAGCATTAATGGGGGTCAAAGCTGGACATCATTAGGTCAACCATATGCTGCTAATGTTCCAATTAGTGATGGTACAAGTAAAGGAGAAGTAATTTTCCGTGTTACTGATTCAATTTCTGGGGAATATAAGGATTATAAGGTAACAGTTGTACGTGAAGCTGGTGCAAATAATAATGTAACTTTAAAGCAATTTGATGTTAATGAAGCTACTCCAACATCAGGTTCATTTACTTCTGGAGATGCAGCACCACTTACATTAGTATATACTGTTCCATTCAGTCAGAAAAAATTAACAGTAAATGCTTTACCTACTGATAATGATGCTACAATTATTCCAGGAGCAGGCTTAAAAAAGCTTTCAAATACAACTTTTGAAATTGATTGTACACAGATTGCCTCAGGTGGTCAACAATCATATACATTCCGAGTTCAGGCCAAGACTGGTAACACTTCTCAAAATTATACAATTGAAGTTCATCGTAAGGCTGGACAAAATACTGTTTCTATGGCTAATATGACTGTAAATGGTAATTTGCCTAACAATATTAATGGTGGTACATTTACAACTAATACATATAATTCAGGAAAGTCTAATAAGGAAATTTATTATTACAATGTTGGCGCTAATATGTCAGACACGACTGTTGCTAATGAGACAAGTGGTCTTGGAATTAGTAGAGCAGATACGACATCAAACACAACAATAGGTAGGGATAAGTATGTAATTTATACCTATAAATTAACATCTGAGGATGGTTCAGTAGTAGTTACATATGAGCTATATGTATTTGCTGCTAACAGTGAAAATGGCTTAAATGATTTACATTTAAATGATAAGTCAACTTCATCAGATTTACTTGATACAACTGGTCAGACTGTATATACATATTCTCCAGCAAATAATAGTGCATCTGCAACTATTGCTTGGAAATCAAAGGAAATTTATGCTAATTTTACAAGAAAGAGTAATGAATCTGTTGTAATGCTAAAGGATGCAGCTTCAGGTAAATATAGTCCATATAATGATAGTACTATAACCTTAAGTCCAGGCTCAAGCAATACAAATGGAAAACTTAATGTTGTTGAATTTGCTGTATATAGCGAATATGATCAATTATTACAAAAACATTTACCTTCTGTTAAGGTTACTCCTAACACTTATAAATTTGATTTAACTGTTTTAGGCGTAGGTGCTGAAAATAAACTTAAAGACTTTTCATTTACTGCATTTGATTCATCAGGTAGTGCTGTAGGTAATTTTAAATCACCTACAGGAAATGGTCCATATCAAGTAGGATCTACATTCATTGTTGATACATTAGGTGATGCTACTACAATTACAATTTCATTTGCAAAGGTAGAATCATATGAAAGAGTATGGTTTGCAGGTAATACATCAGAGCCTAATCCATTGAACTATACTCATAATATTTCATTTTCTGGTGGTATTGATCGTTTTACTGTAAGTGTTTGGGGTGAAGATACATCTGCTACTCCAAATGTATATACAATTGAATTACATTCAGTTTCGACAACTTTAAGTAATGATACAACAATTGATAATACAATAATTCAAGAAGTTAAGTCTGGAAAGCAAGCTTATAATCAAATTCCTAATAAAACAAATGAAGCATCAGCTGATAAGGTAAATATCGCTTTAGGTGAAACTTTTGTTGATATTTCACCAAAGCTTCCTCAAGGATCTGTTGCAACTATTAATCTTGCGTATAAAGCTCCAAATGGTTCATATCAGAATGCTAATTTGAAGGGTGGTACATATCGCCTAAGCTTAACACCAAGCCAAACTGGACCAGTTTCATATTTTTTAAAGGTTTGGGCAGTTGCACAAGATGGTACAAATGGTTCTGAATATTATATTGAGATTATTGTTCCTCAAACTTCTAGTGATGCAACATTAGTTAATGCTCAAATTGGTAGTGATATTTGTACACCTAATTCTAGTGATAATTTATTTAATGAATTACCAAATTCTAGTACATCTAATGTACTTTTCATTCCTAAGCTAAATGATCCAAATGCTACATTTACTATTAGAACAACCAATGGTATAACATATAATAGTGCATCAAATGAATTAAACAACCTTAAGGTCGGAGATAACATTATTTTTATTGATGTAACTGCACCAGATGGTACAACTAAGCAATACGAAACTCATATTTGGGTTGATGAGAAGCCTGAACCTGATAATCTTGAGGTTGTTGGTCAAACATTAAATCCAACATTTAGCCAGGCACAAAAGACTTATAATGTAACTGTACCATTTGCAGATACAAAGGAAACAATTAGATATACTCTTCCTACTAGCCAAGGATATGATCCATCAAAGCTTAAGTTCCAATACTCAGTAAATGGTGGCGCATATAGTATATTTGATCCTACTAAAACATTTGATGTTAATTTAAATGCAGCAGGTGTTACTACAGTTACTGTAAAGATTTCTCAAAATTATTCACCTATAACTCCTGTAAGTCCTCTTGGCACCTCACAAGTAGAATATACAATTAATATTTCTAAGGATGGGGCAAAGACTACTCATGATTTGCTAAAGATTTTCCAAGAAAGAAATGAAATAACTTCATTTGCTGAAGGTGCAGGAAATCCAACTGTAATTTATTATCCTCGTAGTCAAGGAACAGTTGATTTAACAGGTATTGAGCATAATGGTGTAGATTTTAAACTTGTTTCTACAACAAAAGCTACTCAATTAACTAATAATAAAAATGATGGTTATCGAATTAATCTTCCAATGGGTAAATCATCACAGGTTGATGTTATAGTTTCAGCAGAAGATGGTAGTACGGGAACATATAGATTTATCTTAGTTGCAGCTGAAACCGATTATGATGTAAAAGATATGATTGTTCAAGATACATCAAGAAAGGATTTAGCGGATACTTCAGGTAACAATATTCAGTTTAATCCAACACAGACTAGTTATGGTGTATTTACTTATTTAACTTCAACTAATAAGGTTACTTTAAAAATTACTAAGCCACAATTTGCTACTTTAGTTATTGATGGTCAAAGAATTACTACAAATAATACGGTATATTATTATGATGTAGATCTTTCTAATGTAACAGAGCCTTCAACAGTTCAAGCTAAAATTCAGATTGAAAGTGAAGCTTGGGGTGTATATAACGGTGCTAATGCTGATATTGGACAAAGTGCTGTTTATACAGTTGATTTAACTCGTAAAGAACCTAATCATGATGCAACATTAAATGTATTAGAGGGTATTGTTTCTGGTATGAGTGGTAACCAAATTACAACATTCGTTCCAGGTGAAACATCTAACACATATAACATTATGAACGTTGGTAATGCATCTTCAATTACTATTAAGGCTATTCCAACAGTTTCAACGACTTCAATCAATTATACTAAGAAAAATCCATATATTGATACAATTACATTATCAGCTAATACTACAAATAGAATTGTAATTACGACTTTAGCAGAAGATGGTGTAACATCAGAAACCTATACAATTTATGTTTATCGTACTAATTCAACACCAAAAGATGATAATAACTTAATTAATATTGAGGTTATTGACTCAACAAATAAATATTATTTATCTCAAAATGGTGTAGGTGGATCTCAAACATTTAATCCAAATACTGATACTTACAATATTACAATTCCATATGGTGCAACGGCATATACAATTACACCATCAGTTGATACATTAGCAGGCTCTTTAGCTACTGCTTATGTAACAACTGATGGTGCAGTAAAGGATAAGCTTCAAACAACAATTACTACGGCAATGTGGGGAACAACTGTTACTCATAAGGTTTATGCAATAAGTCAAAGTGGACAGAAGGGTACAGAATATATAATTAATATTAAATTCGATAAGCCAAGTAAGGATAATACATTATTAAGCTTAAAGGCTGATGGTACTGAATTACTTGACCCAACTGATCCAACTAAGACTGTATTTAACCTAAAGCGAGCTAATAGTGTTACAAGCATTGATATTTCTGCGCTTGTTAATGATCCAACGGCTACAATTACAGGTGATGTTGGAACATTGCCATTAGATGTTGGTATGAATACATTCAAAGTAATTGTAACAGCACAAGATGGAACACAAAAGATTTATGTTGTGAACGTTGACCGTGCTCAACCAGCTCCTGAGCTTGTTGATTTAGGTGTAAATGGTGAGCAATTATTAGATACAAATAAGAAGGCTACAACATTTTATCCAAGTGTTACTGAGTATAAGGTTGTAGTACCTTATGATCATGAGACAGCAGATATTTTTGCTACATCAACTAATTTAAAGGATGTAATTGTAGGTACAGGTAAGTATCCACTTTCAGTTGGTACTCAAACTAAGATTGTAACTATTACAAATTCTGAAGGTGTTTCTAATCAATATAAGCTAATTATTACTCGTCTTCCTAAGGCTGCAAGTAATGCAGATCTCGATAAGGTTGTTATTAATGAGCTAGATGCAAATAAGGATTCTATTAGAGGTCTTGAAGATAGAGATACTGTAGAAGCAGATGGTTCATATCATAAGTTTAGTGATGATTTCAATACTGATAAGATTTATTATGGTACATATCGTGTTCCTAATAAGACTTCTAGCCTAGATGTTAATCCAACTCCTGTTGTATCTCAAGGAACAGCTGATTATGATCCTGCTACTTATAAAGTTTTAGGTTATGATAAGCTTCACATTGGTAAAAATCAAATTGTTATTCTTGTAACTGCTCCAGATGGTGTAACTCAAAAGGCATATGTCATCGAGGTTATACGTGATGATATTTCATTTGAAGTAGATGAGGATAAGATTTCTATTGATGGTTATACATTTGAACGTGTTGCAGATGATGCTAAGAAGACTGATGCTGAATATAAGGTTAATATTGGTAAGAAGGTTACTTCTGAGGTTAACTTCGCTGATTATATCAAGCAATTAAATCCTGAAGATCAAGATGTTAAGGTTGAAGTATTAACTGACACATCATATAATCCAGATGATGTAATCGTTAAGGTTGCAAGTGCCGATGGAGAATACAAGCTTGTAACATTCCATGTAGAATCTACAAATAATCATAATGGATTTAACTGGAAGACATTACTTCCATTCCTAATTCTATTAATTATTATCATTATTCTATTAACTTGGATTTTAATTTCTGTTAATAAGGATAAGTATGGTAAGATTACAAGAAAAGCAGATAAGAAATCTGATAAAAAACAAGAAAAGCAAAACAAATAGTGAAAAGGAGGAACGCTAAATGTTAGATAAAGTATTATTTCATATTGGTAGCTTTGATGTAACAATCTTAGTTGTTATCCTCTTTGCTTTGCTAATAATTTTAATTATAGCTGCTGTTGCATTTCAACAGAACTATTTAATTCAAGTTCGTTTATCAAGGCTTATGGATGCTGAAAGTGCGAAGCATAATCAAGAAGGATTTGTTACCTTACTTCATAAAAAGAGAAAGAAAATCCGTAAGATGTCTCGCCAAGTATCACCAACTATAGTTATATTCTCCCTAGAAAATCTAGGGGGAATATATGTTGGTTATAAACAACAAAGATTACTAATGAGAACAATCTCCGATGTATTTACTGAGGGATTAGTTAAGCCTGAATTTGTTTCACGTATTGATTTTTCAAAGTTCGGTGTAATTTTAACCGATCGTAATCGTGAGCAAACAAAGGAATATATTTTAAAATGTATTAATCGTTTAAATGAAACAAGTTTTGAAAACTATGGTTTATATACATTTGATTATATAGCTGCTGTTTATGAGGCAGTCCCACTAGAAAATGAAAAGCGAGAGGTAGATCTTGCGGTTCATACTTTAAAATATGCTGTAATAAAGGATGGTAATATTTATTATTATTCTCAAGATGTTCTTAATATGGTTGAAAAGCTTGAAACAATCAATGCTTTAAAAGAAACAGCAATGGAGAATAATCAAATTATTCCTTATGTTCAGCCTAAGGTTGATTTTAAAACGGGTAAGGTTGTAGGTGGAGAGGTATTAGTTCGTTGGATTAATCCTGATGGAACTATTCAATACTACCCTGATGAGTTTATACCTGTTTTCGTATCAAATGGTTATATTAGAACTATTGATATGAAGATGTTTGAATGTGCTTGTCAAATATCACAAAATGCTAGAAACACAGGACACCCTGATGTAATTATTTCAACTAATTTTTCTAAGCTAACTCTAAATAGCTTAAGAACGGTTGAACCATTATTAGCTATTACTTCTAAATATGGAGTTGATCCTAGTCACATTGAAGTAGAAATTACGGAAAGTGAATTTGTATCAATAAATCAATCCTTTACAACATCAATCCTTCGTTTAAGACAAGCTGGATTTAGAATTTCAATGGATGATTTTGGTAAGGAATATTCTTCACTTGCCTTATTAACTGAAAATCGTTTTGATACAATCAAAGTTGATAAGTTCTTCTTTGAAAACAGCTTATCAACCGATAAGGAAAAGAATGTTGCAACTAACATTATTAATTTATTAAAATCTGTTGGCTGTAAGATTTGCGTTGAGGGTATTGAAACATTAACATGCCTTGATTATCTTGCTACGGTTAATCGTAATATGATATTACAGGGATACTATTTCTCAAAACCAATTCCACAGGTTAAGTTTGAGCAATTCCTAGATACAATCTTCCCATTTGCTTATCCAGATGATAGTGATCAGCCTAAGGTTGAAAAGATTGAGGTTGAAAAGAAAAAAGACGATTCTTCTGAAACTAATAACCATACCACAATTAATGTTACAACAAATACGCAAACATCAGAAATTACAGCTTTAAAGGAACAAATGGCTGCTATGCAGCATACTTTTGAAGAGCAATTACGTATGGAACGTGAGCAAGCTCATAAACGTGATATGGACTTAATGAATCAACAAATTGAATTTATTAAGAAAACGCAAGAGCTTCAAGCTCAAAATAAACCTGAAGAGCTTGAGCCAAAGATTGTTGATACACGTGATGCAGAGCGTTTAAAGCGTCTACAGCAACAGCTTGAAGACCTTGAACGTGAAAGAGATCGCGAGCGTCGTGAAAGAGATTCCTATCGTGATCGAAGAGATTATGAGGATCTTCAACAACAAATTAGAGATTTACGTAATTCTCAAAATAATAACAATAATGGTCCAACATATGTTCAGCCTGTGGGCTATCCATATGCTCCATACCCATATGCTCCATATCCATATGCTCCATACCCATATGCTCCACAAAATCAACAGCAAATTGATGTTGATGCTTTAATCGAAAAGCTTTCAAAGAAACAAAAAGAGCAGGTTGATAATGCTATGGATGAAATGAAGGCTCAAAATCAAACATTACAAGAGCATCTTGACGCTGAGCGTCGTGAGCGTGAAGAGCTTGAAGCAATGCTAAAAGATATTCAAGATCATCAAGCTGAAGAAGAACCAATTGATGAAGAAGCTCAAGAGCGAGAACAAGAGGCTGCTGATGAAGCTTTAACTCTTGATGTGGATTCACTTCCAGTAGATGATTCTGATTCTCAGTCAGATGATGCTTTAGACAATGAAGATACTGATGATTTAGATGATTCTAAAGATTCAGATGAAGCAGATGCTACAGTTGATGATTCAGAAGAAGATGCATCAGCTGAGCCTGTTGAAAAGCCTGAGCTTACGCTTGAGCAAATTGAAGCGTTAGTTAAGAGCTATCAGGATCGTTTCCAAGAGGATTGGATGACTCATGCTAAGGAAGAGCTTCAGGGTGGCTTTGATGAATTAGCAAAGGGCTTAAAATTCTATAAGCTTCAAAATGCTGAGAAGCGTACCTTTGTTGATAAGGTTAAAAAATTGACACCTGAGATGAAACAAATTTATAACATTATTAAGAATGAGTTTATGAAATATAATGGAGTTTTAAATCGTCTTACAAATTCATGTGATGTTATTTATAAGGGTCGTAATCAAATTGCGAAGATTAATTTCACATCTTCAAAGATCAGATTATATCTTGCTCTAGATCCAACAAATGAGGAATATGCAAAGATTCCACATAAGGATTTATCAGAAAAGAAGGCACACGCAAGAACACCATTCTATATGTTATTAAAATCATCTTTATCAGTTAAACGTGCTAAGAAGCTAATTAGTGATTTAATGGTTAAGAATAACTGTGAAGAAAATACAAGTTATAAACCAATTGATTATGCTACAAAGTACAAGTTCTTTAAAAAGGACCAAAAAAAATAATTAAAAAGCCTATTGACTATCAAATTGATAGTCCTTAGGTTGTAAGGAAATGATTATCGTTTTTTTACAACCTAAGAGGCTAGGAGGTAAAATATATGAAAAAGAAAATGTTAATAATTTTACCAATTATAGCTTTATTTGTATCTTCACTAACTTTAATCTTAATATTTACCCTTAAGGATAAGCCTCAAAATCATAATAGTACGAAATGGCTTGCTGGCTTAGTTAATTCAAATGGTGAAAGCATTGCATGGTCTGAGCTTAAGGATGGTGAAAAGATTAAGGTTAGCGATGATAATGTTTTAGAGTATGTTGACAAAAGCCTTACAGGAGTTTTAACCTTAGATAATAGCATAACTAAAATTGGCGATAGAGCTTGCGAATATGCAAACATAACAGGTATTGAGCTTGGTAATAACGTTACATCAATTGGAATGGATGCCTTTCTTTCTTCAAGCCTTACAAGCATTAATATCCCTTCAAGTGTTAGATATATAGGGCTTGATGCTTTCTATAATTGCCAAGGTCTTACTAGTCTTGTTCTTAATGAGGGTCTTGAAACAATTGGCTATAATGCGTTTTATAATTGCCCTTTTACAGAGCTTCACATACCAAGTAGTGTTACATTAATCGATGAAGCCGCCTTTATGGAGTGTAAAGAAATTAAAAACGAGGTTGTAATACCAGCATCTATTACAAAAATACTTAACAGTACCTTCAAGGGATGTAAGAAAGTTCCTTCATTTACCTTTGAAGGAGATATAACTATGATTAGCGATAAAGCCTTCTTTGATTGCGAAAGCATTTCTTCAATTGATCTTAAGAGTGTTGCATCTATCGGTAAGGAAGCATTTAGAAATTGTAAGAATCTTAAGGCTATTACAACACCTCAATCTTTAGCTTCAATAGGTGACAGTGCATTTGAGGATTGTAGAGCCTTAACGCAGGTTAACCTTAATAATGCTATTAAATCCATTGGCTCTGCAGCATTTAGTAATTGCTTATCACTTGAAGAAATTAATTTACCTTCAGGTATTAGTAAAATAGCTTCATCTACCTTCTATGCTTGCTCTAAGCTTCAAAGCATTAGCATTACAGCTAATATTAAGGAAATAGGCTTAAATGCTTTTTACGGTTGTTTTAATACAAACTTTAATATTGAACCAGGCTTGATGCTAAAAGCTTCTAAGGGAAGCGATACATTAGAAATAGATAATGCTAGTGACCTAAAGGAAAAACTACTTTCATCTTATATAATAAAAATAAGCACTAGTGCTTAGGATAAGGAAGAATACGATAATATATATTTAAAAAAATAGATTGCAAAAGCAATTAAAGCCTTTGTTCTTGTGTTTGTTACCTATCAATATCAATTTAGAGCTAATGTGTTTGTTATAAGACTTGTCTTTGTTTTGTCTTTTGTAGCTATCTTGATCAGTTCTAAGTCTCAGCTGGTTATTTAAATCTTAGGTAACTGATGGGATTTCTTAGGGCCATTAGTTATATGAAGTATCAATAATGCTCTTTAAAGAAAGGAACAAATTTGGTGATTTTTTATGAAAAAAAATATAAAGCATTTCTTTTCATTACTAATAATGATATTAATATTTATCCTCACATCATGCGGTAAAGAAGAAAAGCCAAGTGCTTCATCTAGTCATCTTGAGGTTTTAAGAATTGAAATATCAGGAGCTGATAATGAGACAGTATTTCAAAACTTTACTTATAAAAGGAGTAATAGTATTGTGGTTACTGCTTATTACTCTGATTCATCTTCAGATGATGTTACCTCAAAGGCTGTTTTTATAAAGGTTTACACTGCTAATGTAGGACCACAAGAAGCAATTGTAACATATACATATTATGGTAAAACAGTTGAAAGCTCATACGAGGTAAATGTTTTACCATACGGTGTAGAAGAATTAAAGCTTGATTCGACTAGTGTAAAAAAAATATACGAGGTTGGGCAAAAGCTTGATTTAACTGGCTTACGTGTAACAGGAACCTATAGTAGTGGCTCTGAGAGTATAATAAAAAATTATGATGTATGGATAACTGATATAAATAATCGTAAGCAAAGTAAGGATAGTCCTTTTACTAAAGCTGGCTCATATGATGTTGTAATTTCATATCAGGGTGGAAATGCTTCATATTCAGTTAAGGTATATGAAAAGACAGCTGTGTCTTATCATTATTTAGTAACTAATTCAATTGATTATTTAAAGGATGCAGATAGTGATTTTACTGCATCAAAGGCAATTTTTAAATCTCCTTATGCATATGTTGTTCCTAATGGATCAAATATTAAATATGACTATGATGAGGCTTCCTATGATAATAATACATATGAAGCAGGATTGAAGATAAGTCCAGCTAATCCTGATTTTGAAAATACAGAAGACCTAAAGGGAGTATGTATCCAATTACTTAAGCCTGCTGATTTAATCATTGTACTAAATAATAAAAATTTAATTGTACGCACCATGGATGATAGGGTTATTTCTTATACAGGCAATAAAATTGGTATGACAACAATTTTTGTAAGTCTAGAAGAAGGAGCCTATTATTTAAATTCATTTGAGGATTCAATTATTTATGATATTTTATTCAATATTCATGATGTAGATGATTATGAGCATTATGATAAGCTTGAAATAAATTTATCTCATCTTAAACGAGAGTATTCATATTTTGAAGCTCTTGATGTTTCTAATTTAGAATTATATGGTGTATTAGGAGATAGTAAATCTTTAATTGATTCAACCGAATATAAGATTGAAATGCTATACAATAATTCTATTGTAAGTCATTTTTGGTATGAAGGAGATTATCAAATAAGAATTACCTATTTAGGTGATAAATATTGCTATAAAAGGTCGGTAAGCTATTCGGTAAGCTATTCGATTAAAGAAGTTGAAAGATATTATTTGAATCTAATTTCCGTTGATGGTAAGGAGTTAGAAATTAAGCCTAATCAATTTCAATATAGCTATAATACAAAAAATGATACTATTATTTTAAATCTTGCCAATCTTGCTCAAACGGATATTTATGTCAATAATGAATTATTTAAGCCGAATATGGTAATTAATTTAGTAGATTCAACTACAGAAATAAATATTTATGTAAAAGATAAAGATTTATTTCTTTCATATCTTCTTGTAATTTATAAAAACAATTAAGTTAAAAAGGGATATTTAGAGCTTAAAAAGCTTTAAAATAGCCCTTTTATTTATTTAAAAAAGTAGTATTTTGTCGAAATTTGCTATTAAAACTAAATAGTGATATAATTTATATGCGTATTTGGCTTTTAAATATGCAAGAATAAATGGGTAGTAGGGAATTTTAAATTGCTTTAAGCAAATAACTATAAATAATTTGGAGATGTTAAAATGAAAAGAGCTATTAGGGTAATATTGTTTTCTGTGATAGTGTTATCTATTTGTGGAATTTTTGGTATTATTATATATTATAATAGTCAGGATCATACCTCAAAGCCTAGCTATAATACAATAACCTCAACGAGTACAAAGATTTCTACTAATCCTACAGTTATACGCATTGATGTTTAGGGATTAAAACGAGAGGTAAAGCAAAATGAGGCATATAGTTTTGATAATGTAGAGGTTTATGCTATTTTAAGCACAGGAAGAGAAAATGTTACTAATAAAGTTACATTCCCTAAAGTTGATACCTCAAAGCCTGGCAAAACAAAAATTGTAATTTCCTATAAAGATGTAAAAAAGGAAGTTGAAATTAATGTTTTGGCTGCGGATCAAGCAAATAAGCTTAAATATATAGAAATTGATTCATCAAATGTAAAAAAGAATTATAAGATAAATGAAGAGCTATCTCTTGATGGCTTAATTGTTTATGGAGTATATACTGATAACAGTCGACAAGCAATTAGCGACTATAGCTATAATATGAAAGACGAAATTGGAAATGAAATTCCAGCTTTAGATAAAGCTGGAAGCTATACAATTTATATTTCCTATAATGGTTGTATTGATCAATTTGAAATTAAGGTTATTGATGAAAATGAGCTTACACCATCTGTTAAAATTATTGATAATAAGTCTCATTTAAATTTGCAGGTCTAGTTCAACTTTTTTCATTTAATTATAAAGTATTAAGGGTATAAGTTAAACTATTTTGACTATAATGTAGTCATTTTGTTATAGCTTATACCCTTATTTATTTTGATTATATAAGATATTCTTTTCCTTATACAATTTGCGGAACAACAATATTACATCAAATGAAACAGCTTTAAGCCTATATGCTAACACTGAATACACGATTAGTTGCTATGTTGCATATAAAGCGGATTTAAAGTACTATTTCAAAAATATCAATGAATATAATTTCATTAATTATTCAAATAATGGTGTCAAATATGATACAACTATTTAAGATGGTATGTTTGAATATATAATTGATGTCAAAAAAACTTGTAATGAACTTTATTGCAGATACAAACGTTTATACCATTAGCTTTTAAATAGTAAGAAGAAAGATGTTTTTAAATAAATCATCTTTTTTTATGCTCTAGTTAATAAATAATGCTATAATAAAGAAAAGGTAAGTGATAAGATGAAGTATGGATTTTTTCCTAAAACAGTTTGGGAGTTATTTAAAAAAAGCTATAGGAAGCAATTAAAAAAGGAGCTACATGAGCCTAAAGGAGGCTCTGTAATGAAGGCTGCAAAAAAGCGCTATAAGGAAATTGTTGATACGATTGATGAGTTTGATAAGGGAGATAGATTTTTATTTAATACTTTAAGCTGTGCAATGCTAGCATCTATTTTACTTTCAGTATCAAATCACTATACAGTATCTGAAATTACTAGCTTTTATTCTAAGACTATGAATATCAAAGCCGTAAGAAAAAGCGCTAAAAAGACCAAGGTATTTACTAGCAAGGGAAGAGAGAAGCTAAAGCTTCAGGCTAAGAATAGTGAGCTTAGTGAAAATCCTTATGCAACAGTATTTGAGATAGAGGACGGCGAAAATTTAAATGAATATACAGCTAGCTTTAAAAGCTGCGGTATTTGTCATTTAATGAAGGAATTAAATCTTGAGGATTATATTCCTGCTATTTGTAGCTTTGAATATGATATGGCTATGATGGAAAAGACAGAATTAATTAGGCAGACTACACTTGCATCTGGTGGGCCTTGCTGCGACTGTCACTATATTCATAAGGGCAAGCTTAAAAAATAATTATTTGAAAATAAATTTTTTAATTTAGAAAAATTGACAATTTTATCAATTAAAAGTATAATACAAGAAGCAAAGCAGTAGTGATACTGTGACGCAAAGCTATAGGGTCTTTTTAAGATAGCCAGTTGCACAAGCAATGCTATCTTTTTTTATTTATCTATGCTAGAATTGATTTGGAGGTTTTACTATGCGTGTAAGAGATACAAAATTATATATATTATTAACTGCATTAGTATTTTTAATGGTAATAACCTTTAATATTTTTTATATTTCTAGCTTTACTAATCGAGCCAGGAAATTAACATATAGTGACACTATTAACGATACAAAGTCAAATTTAATTGATGTTTCAGAAAAAATTGTCTTCTATGAGCATAAATTTGAATCAGCTAATTATACTGATGTTGAGCTAATTAATGATCATATTGATAATTATGAGCAATATTTTGATTATCCTAGTAATGGCTCAATTTCTAAAACGGCCCTTTTAAATGCGACTGTAATTGAAACAGCTAATGCAATTGATAAATATTATTTATATATTTCGTATGAGGATAAGCTTGGAAGAGTTGAGCTAGCAAAGCTTTTTGAGCCTATTTCTCTAGAGGGCATTTATCTATTTAAGGGTACAACAGGTGAGTATGTATATAGTAATTTAAGCTACGATCATTTTTTCAGCTACATTAATCCTGATGGGTCTGCTGATTATTCAGATATTGTAGCTTCAGTTGAGGCTAAGGATAAATTTTCAGATATAGTTTATATTAATGGTGAAAAAAGAATTGTATCAGGAATTAACTTTGGTAAGGATTTTTATTTCTGTCAGTTTTTCCCACTTGATGCCTATAACGCGAGAATTAAGGGTATTGTAGTAATGGGAATTATCCTATCAGCGGTAATGGCACTTGGAATGTGCTTAATCATTTTAGCCTCCATTTTAGCGGTTCATAAGCAAAATAAGCTTATTTTAGTTTCAAGACGCTCAGCTAGAAGAAGCGATGCCATTATCATTCGTGCTTCAAGAACCGGTCGTATTATTGAAAATTATCATAATATTCCGGATTTGATTGGAAAGACATATAAAAGTATTTTTGATTTTAAAACAAATACGGGTGAAAGCCTTAAGGATGAAATTAAGCATTATGATAATTTAATTGTTACATTTGATGGCAAGGAATCTACAAGATATATTGATTTTACTATTTTTAAATATAATTATACCTATTATTTAATCGGTCGTGATGTAACGGATTCATATTTGAATAATGAAAGATTAAAGGATTTAACAAGTAAAAACGCGGTTACAGGACTTCCTAATTACTTTTCACTTGTGGCCGATTATTCTAAAATTAAGCAGCAAAGCTTAAATAGAGTAATTAGCTTTATGCTAATTGATTTAGTTGAGCATGAGGAAATAAGCAGTGTATTTGGTACAACTACCTATAATGCAATTCTTAATGAGGTAGCTAATCGTATTGCTAAAAATGTTGGTAATGATAATATCTATCATGTTGAAAATAATTTATTCCTTGTGGTTTTAAATTCCAATATCAAGGAAGAAAATGCTAAGAGAATAGAATCTCTAATTAATAATTTGCAGCAAACAATTGATATTAAAAACAATACCCTGTACGTAAAGTATAAATATTCATCATATGATGTGGTAAATGTTTCTAAAACTAATGTTAGCCTTGATGATATTATTGATTCCTTAAAGACTACGCTTGATGTTGCAATAAAATCAATTAATCGTGATTATATAAAATATGATGCGACGATTCAAAATATGATTAATCACCGTATGCAAATGCAAATGGATTTGATTAATGCGCTTGAAAACAATGAATTTATGATGTATTTCCAGCCTCAATATGATGTTTTAGAAAATCGTATTGCGGGCTTTGAATCCCTAATTCGTTGGAATAATCCTAAATATATTAATATATCTCCTCAGGAATATATTGAACTTGCGGAAAAGAATGGTTTAATTATTGAAATAGGTAACTTTATTGTAAAAGATGTATTTAAAACTGCTAAATTATTTGAGCCATATGGTATTTCCCTTTCCATTAACGTTTCACCTGCTCAGCTATTCCAGGCCGGATTCGTTGGTCTTTTATTAGAGGAATTTGAAAAGAATGAGCTTAAGCCAGGCTCAATTGCGGTAGAAATTACCGAAACCTTCCTAATGGAAAACTTTAGTGTTGTAATTGAAAAGCTTAATATTTTAAGAAATCATGGTTTTAGAATTCACCTTGATGACTTTGGTACAGGTTATTCATCCCTTCAATATTTGAAGGAATTGCCAATTGATACTATAAAGACGGATAAGGAATTTATTAAGAATCTTGAAAATGATAAAACCTCACAGCTTATTATTAAGGGTATTATTGGTATGGCTAAATCCATTAATCTATCTGTAATATCTGAGGGTGTTGAAACGAAGGGACAGGCTGAAATTTTAAGACGAGCGGGAACTAATTATTTCCAGGGATGGCTAATTTCTAAGGCTGTTCCGCTTGATAAGGCACTAGATATGGCTAAAAATGGTGTCGATATTGATAAGAAGGGTAAGTGATATAATGTTAGCTACAAATGCATTTAATATTGTAATGACTATTACAGCTGTGCTGGTAATAGCGGCCTTAATCTATTTTTTAATTAGGCTAATGATTCATAATGAGGCTAGATATCGCGAGGATAAGAATGTACTTACAGCAGATATGATTCCTAATTCGAAGATGAAGGGAATAGTTGAAAATTATATCGCTCGAGTAGGTAAATTCGGTTCCTTTTACGTTATGCAAATTGATATTGATAATTTTAAGGGTTTAAATGAATTATATGGTAGTGTCCGATGCGATCAGGTTTTACAGGAGCTTTCCTATCGTATTACAAATGGTGTTGAGCATTCGGTTGTATCAAGGCTTAGTGATGATAAAATCTTTGTTTTAGTTAAGGATGATGCTAATTATGCACAGGTTGAGGAGCTTGTATCTAACCTTATTGTTAGGCTTAAGCAAACCTACGAAAATGGTCATCAAACAGCGGTTAATTTAACTGTTTCTGTTTCTATTGCTATCTATCCTACCTGTGGTACAAGCTATAAGGCCTTATTAAGATCGCTTGAATTAACTAATTACGTTGTTAAGCGTAATGGTGGTGATAACTATATGATTTATTCATCTGATATTGATAATAAGGAATCATCAAATATGGATTACTTCAATGAAATAAGAACCGCGATTGATGATGGACAATTCTGCTTATATTATCAGCCTATTGTAGATATTAGACAAAAGAAGATTTTAGGCTTTGAAACCTTCCTAAGATGGAATCATCCTACGCAGGGAGTGTTAACTCCAGATAAATTTATTAAAATGCTTGAGACAAGTGGAGATATTAACTATATTTCTAAATGGGGTGTTGAGCAAATTGTTAATAAAATGGGAGAAATTCAATCACATATTGGTGCTAATGATCTAATTTATACTAATAATATTTCAACTAAGCAGCTAATGTCAGATACCTTAGTTGAGGAGTTAAAAAAGCTTCTTCATAATACTAAGGCTAATCCGCATAAGATTGTCTTAGAAATTGAAGATTATATGATGTATGATAAAATGGATCAGGTTAAGCTTAATCTTTTAAGGCTAAGAGACCTTGGCTTTAGAATTAGCGTCGATGGTCTTAAGCTTGATTACGCAGCCTTATCTCAAATTGAAAAGGAGCCAATTGATATTATTAAGCTTGATCGTTCCTTCCTTAAGGATATTAATAATAACAAGATGAAGGAAAAATTTGTTGAGATGCTTGTTGATTCAGCAGAGCACATGCACCGTATGGTTATTTCCGAGGGCGTTGAAACACATGAGCATATTATTTATCTTGAGAAGAATAATATTCAATTTTGTCAGGGCTATTATTTTTCAAAGCCATTTGAGGACAAATTCGTTTATGAATATATTGTAAATAAGGATTTTGAGGATAAGCTAGATGATAATTTGAAGCAGGAGGCTGCAAGCCTAAGCGATAAGGAAGAAGCGCCAAAGGCTAGTGAGGCTTTATCTGATTTTCAAGAATAATATTTAAGAATAGAATAAAAGTGTTGAAATAAATCAACACTTTTATTTTCTTTAATTAGTCTTTTCCTTATGCTCTTTATATAATATCATAAAGAAGGAAAGTAGGGCAGCACAGCCATTTAGGCTATTAAGGCAGCCTGAGATAAATAAGCCTGCACCCTGCATCATGAATGATATCGCCCACATAAAGGATGATATGGCAAATGATAGCTTTAGCCATTTAACGCTTATACCATCAATCATTACCGCAACGGAATATTCTAAATTAGCAATTATTGGTAAAAAGCTATACCAATGAATTTCATCTAAGCCCTTCCATGGTGTAAAGGTATTTTTTCCAAATAAGGCACAATAGGTACCAAAGATAACTCCTATGGCAATTAAGATTATATTAACAATTTTAGTATTTTTATTAAAATAAACTAAAATATTTCTTGAAATAGAAATTAATTCCTGAATGATGCTTGAAAATGCATTGGAAATAAATTCACTAATTCCTAGTAAAACATGTCCTAAAACCTGTACTAATAAAATCTTTTTCTTATTTTGAAGGCTTGAAGAGAAAATAAAAATAATGATTGCTAGTGATGAGAAAATAGTAGAAGCCCATCCCCAAAAGCTGTTAGGGAAAACCTGATTAATAAATCCTAGTATCATATAAACCTCCGTATTTGTATTTTATCATAAAGACAAAAATAAAAAAAGACGTATTTAAACGCCTTTTCTATAAAAGTACAAAAAACAAAAAAGAGTTTTTATACCATAGTCTGAGAATTTATACGGTTCTCTGGTAGAAACGTAATCACCATACCTGATTACATATATGCTATTAGAACTACGCTGACAATTATACCACAAAAGAAGCATTTGTCAACAATTTTTTTATTTTTTATTATTCTCAAAATGAGTATATAAAAAAGCTTTGCAAATAGCACTATTTATAAGGTATAATAGTATTATAGAGGGTATTTTACAAGGAAATGGAAAAAATAAACAAAAAACTTGACAACTCTATATAATTTTGTATAATAGAATTGCATTTAGTTAATGCGTACAAATTAAATATTATAGTGTAAAAGGCAAAGCAGTAGAAATGCTGTGACGCAAAGCTATAGGGTCTTTAAAAAAGATAGCCAGTTGTCAGTAAAAGTTTTTAAAACATTTATTGGCAACTTTTTTTATACCTGGAGGTGATTAAATGTCCAAAAAGAACATATATGTCAAAGACGTTTATGGTTCCAAAAAGAAGAAAAATAAAAGGCTTGTTATCTCGCTATGCTTCACTGGTATCTTAGTCACTTTGATTGTAGTTTTGGCATATTTTGGACAAAATGTAGGCTCATTCTCCATTAAGCTTGGTGATGATCTTACCTCTAGGCAAATCTTTCTTTCCGAAAAAGAGGATTTTTCTTGGTATGATTCTAGACTAGAAGCTGCATCTGTCAGGGATGCAAATGTTATCATTTATCCCTTTATAAAGGCTAATGAATGTAAAAAAACCGATGGTGCTAAAATTTGGGATAATAATTCATATATTTCGTATACCTTTTATTTGAAAAATCTTGGCCGTGAAACGGTTAATGTGGCTCAGCAATGCTCAATTTCAGGAAAAAGAGATGGTCTTGAGCTTGTAACCTGGCTTGAATATTTTGAGGATGATGAAGAAGGAATTGTTTATCAGGGTGGTAATGCACCAGATAAGAATACTCATAAATATTTTGAAAGATATCCAGATACTATTTCTTATGACCTTGAAAACATGGTAGCCTATGAGAATAAGATTTATGATCTTAATCCTGGTGATGTTAAAAAGTTTACTTTAATTACCTGGGTAGATTCAAATGATCCAGATTTCACTGAAAGCATATTAGGTGGTTCAATTAGATTTGAGATTTATTTCTCATTATTCAGAAGGTGATAATATGAGAAGAAAACTTATTGTATTATCATTATCAGTTATTTTGCTAATTGGTACGGCGGTAACTGCTACCTATGCTGCATATCTTCAGGGACTCAGTGCATCAGTTGGAAATCTAGAAATGAACCTTTATACGGATAATTATTCCTTAGTATCAATTGATGGGGTTAATTTTAAAGAGAATTTAAGTAAGGATGAAATTTATAAGGCGGTAGTAGCTGCCTATAAGGGCTATAGCGTGGGAGCTGATGGTAAATTCTATAATGGAATTAATGAGGTTAAAACATCTGATAATTTTGTTAATGAGGAATTAAAAAAGCTAAGCCTTAGTCCGATCACATCAGGTGATGGTAAATCATTTAAAAGCGTTAGCTATAGTGGTATCAATCAAAGCGTAGATATTGCGAATGGGGCGTATGTTAGCCTAGACCTATATTTTAAGGCTAATGTTGATACTCCTTTTGAGCTATGCTTTAACACAAAGGCTAATAATTATGATGCATCTAGTCAGATAACAGCTATTAAATCTGATGATATCGAGCTTAATGCAAATTACGCTTTTGGCTTAAAAAGTGGCTTTTCATCATATGATGAATTAGGAAGCATAAGCTATTATAAAAAAGATGTAAAAGGCTTTAAAATTAATCCAAGCGATGCAATGCGCTTTTCAACCGTTGTAGAGGGTGAGGCTAAAATATATGAGCCTTCAATTGGCATTGGCTCTTATGCAACAACACTTAATAGTGAGCTGTATGATAGCACATATAAGTCCATAGCTTCAAGATTTGATAGCACTAAGAATGCGGCGTATACTTATAGTATAAATCAAGGAGCGAGCTTTAGTCCGATTAGCTATGAGGAATGTCCTTTAAGCTATCAGGATTTTGATTCACTTGATGCATTAAAAATTGTCTCATTTAGTCAAAAGGGTGAAATTAAAAAGGTAAAATTTAATTTCTGGCTTGAAGGCTGGGACGCGGATTGCTTCGAAGGAATCCAGGGATCAAATATAAATATATCATTATCATTTAGAGGTATGCAAAGTATAGATTCATATACGATTAATTACCATGATGGTGATAATGTTACAAGTATTAAATACCTTAGAAGTGCTCTTTTAGATACTGTACCATATAATATTCCTTATAGGGAAGGAAAGAAGTTCATGGGATGGTATTTAGAAGAATCATTTGACACCCTATTTGATCAAGAAGTACTTAGTACTGATCAGCTAGGAGACGTGTATGCCAAATGGCAATAGTAAAATATAATAAGAGGAGATTTAGAATATGAAAAAATCTTTAAGAAGAAAATTAATTATGTCAGCTGTAGCTGTTAGTGCTGCAGCAGTTGGAACTACGGCATCAACATATGCATGGTTCGTTACTAATAGTAATGTAGAGTCATCTGTTTCTGGAAAAGTAGAAGACGCTACATCATCATTATATATATCTCAAGATGGAACATCATTTAAATCAGGAAGTGTTGATTTAGGATTAAAAAGTTCAAATTTAGCACCCCTTCAATTAACGAATGATGGTTCTGGTCCATATTCATTAAAGGATTTAGATGGAAAAGCAGCCGATTCATCAAACTACATTACATTTGATTTATATTTCTCTGTTCAGCTACAAGGAAATACACCTCAAAAGGTTTTAATTAAAACTAAAGGTGAGGATACAGGAAGTCAAACTCACGTTGCACAAGCAAATGTAGCAGCAGAGGGTGGCTATACAAAAATTGACCTAGGAAATTCATTATGGGAAAATGTACTTAAGACATTAAATGTTCAGGTTGATATAAAAAATGCTTCATCTGTTGCAGAATTGTCAAACGCATCAGCAACTAGTTACTATTATGCATTAAATAATACTAAAGGTACATATGATGGTCTTAAATATTTTAATACGGTTACTGGAGAAGAACATACTAAGTCAAATGTTAAAGAAGTTACAAATTATTTAACTACTACTGAACTTACATCTGAAACAAAGGTTGTTGAAAATACAACTGGTGTTGATCTTATTCCTGAAATAACAGCTTCTGGTTATTATTTGGCTACATTCACAATTTGGATGGATGGTTGGGATGACGCAGCGTTTGATGCTATTGCATCACATACATTCAAGTTGGATTTCACCTTCTCGTTAGCTGATAAAGCAAGTAAATAAGTTTGGAGGATAATTTATGAAAAAAGG
>ULJW01005502.1_pt1 | contig 39754 bp, 56 predicted proteins | sample 1950991 | NCBI WGS metagenome assembly ULJW01 (sample SAMEA4835484, study PRJEB28245) | human gut metagenome | biome: gut microbiome; material: fecal sample | place: Denmark | collected 2008 | reverse complement strand
CCCCCCCCCCTATAATTTGTATTAGTTCCTGAAATTATTGTTCCCATTTTCTATATTATATTTTTCTTGTAATTCCAATGCTTCTTGTTCTGGTAATTCCATATATAAATCCAAATTGTAGTCATCGGGAATGAATAGTTCCCTTGCTACTATTACTCCATTTGTAAAATCCTTGTTCACAAATAGTAATCCTTCTTTTGATACCAAATGTTTCATATCATCTATTTACTACCCAATTTTTATCTGTAGCTATCTTTATATCTTCTTCTGTTAATTCTTGTGCCCCAGTTGTACCAACTAAACTCATAGTTCTGGTTGGTTGCCCAGTAAAATCTGGTAATTGATTAAATATATCCACCAATGCTTCCCTACTTATTACACAATAAATAATTGTTAACACATTATTATACGAATTATTATATACAAATTGAGATTCCTTACTAAACTTTATACCGTTAAAACTTGAGTATGAAATACCAAAATCCAATAATTTACAATCTGGTATATCAAATACAAAGTCTGGGATATTAAAATACTTAATCTGGTTAATATGCGTCCCTCTCTCTGATAAACTACCAAAATCTTTTGGGATAAAAAGTTCCTCTAAACTAATAAGTGAATTTAAGAAATTCCCAGCATTGTAAATATATGGCATTGATGGGGGGTATATTACTTTCCTTAACCTAGTAGAATTATTTAAATTATCATATACAGAATCCCCTAAGAATGGCTCCTGTGGATAAATAAGTTCTTCTATCATAAAAGAATAATATCCCATTTGTGGTATGGACCCAGCATAGGGAGCAGGATAATTTAGCCTTCTTGTAAATTTAAATTTTGAGAAATCACATATATTCCAATCTCCCTTTATGGACCTGGATTCATTATAAAAAGGAATAATACTTCCTTCTACTATATTCATTCTCTGAACCCTTAAAGGACCACATAAGGAAGAACCAATATGGAAAATTGAATTACTATTGATATGGTCTTCTGGAAAATATTCGATGGTTATAGGGTCATCTAGTATAAACCCTCTAAATTTTGGGAAATTACCTCCATATATGAAAATAAAACTATATAGATATTTCCCCTTTATTTTTACACCTAAAAGATTTGTACCAAATGAATACATTTGTACTAATGGAACTCTTTTTATACTATATCTTTTTTCTGTAAATATCTTATCTCCTACTGAAATAAAGGTAACTGAATCATTTTGTAATCTTATTCCATTATAACAAGTTGAAATTTGAGAATATATAGAATATGAGAAAATATCTTTTTTATCAGAGTCCTCAGATATAGTAGTTCTAACTACCCAAAATCTTCTACCTTGTGAATCTATACCAGTCTCTTTATAATCATTTAAAAATATGATATCTGTATGGAAATTTACTGTAATAGGAGTTATCAGTTCTTCTCCTATATAGTGTCTTAATTGAGAATTTGCTCGTGAATATGCTATGGTTAATATGGGTGGGTACATTGGATATTCTGTAATTATAACGTTTACAAATTTATCCTCCACATTATATACATATTCTCTCCATGCAGGGTCTATTACCTCCTCTACCTCATTTGGTTCTTGAACAATAGCTGGAACTACTACTTTTTCTTGTACTTGAATCTGAGGTTGTGGGCAGATTATTTCTTCTTCTACGACTGGTATGTTTGGAACTACTACTTTTTCTTGTACTGTAATACAGGAATCTTGCATATCTAATTATATTATAATCACATCTATTAATTCACTACCTTGAGGAGAACTGTAGTTCCATACCCCATCATTAAAATCACTATCATCCACTTGGTATCTCCTTGTTACAGATAGTTGGCCTCTCTGAAACGTGTTAGCATTAAATATAATTACAACACGATCATCTTTGACTACATTATTCAATCTGGTTGTTCCATCGAAAGATACTTCATATTTATTACCTTCGCAATCTTGATAAACAAAGTTAAACTTTACCTCAGAGTTATTTAATGGAGTGCCATCCTCTCCAACAAAATTTACAGAAATTTTAAAATCATCATCATGTCTAACATTCATAATATTAGTCAGTTGAAGGTTCACCCAATAAATAGACCTCTCTATGTACTTTTGAATAATCTAAATCTTCCTCTTCCGGAGTTGGATTATAGAAGAAAGTAGTTTGTATAAAATCCGGACCCATATAGGTCATAGCTACACCTGCATATGAAGTAGAACTTATACTCTTTCTACCTTTATATAAATTTACATAAGTTCTATCCTCAAAATTGTCACTTGCATCATCATCCGTTAATACTACTGTACATTTTGATAGCTCTTCCAGTCTAGACTTAATGGATTTTGAACTATCTATTTTTAAAGCAGTCTTTATAGTATTGACATTAGAAGAACCATTCAGAGCCTGAATATTAACAAATGACAGGGTCTCCACATTTAATCCGCCCACTGTAACTCTAACAGTGTATTCATTATTATCTTTTGCATAGAAGTCATAATCATATGATTTATTCATATAAGTAAAGGATATTCTATGCAAGGTTTTAGCTGAAGTACCTATGGTCTCAGTAAGTTCACTTATATTGCACTTTATTCTATTCTCACTAGTATCAGTATTACTAGATACTAGATCAATTATAGGAATGGCACTTAATCTGATTAATGAAGAAGATATCATACCACTAGTAGAGCCAGCACTCATACTTAGTGCTTTAGCAACATCTACTTGTGAGGCTCCAGTTTCTAGTAATAAAAATTTAGATAAAGGTAATGTAGCAGTCATAGCTTCTATTGAGTACTTTAACTCCGGTAAGCTATATACAGTATAGTCCTGTATCACCCAATCGGAAGATACTTTTATTAACCTATGCTCATCATTTACTATATAATGAATGGTATAGGCACTATCATCATAGGTAACTGAAACAAATACGGCACTTTCAGAGGATCCAGCTGAAACAGCTACATCTCCAGCTCTAGGAGGAATTACTTCATTACCATTCACTGGTATAAATGCAGCTCTAAGTTCTGAAGACATGCTATCACCGTTAATAGTCTTTAATAAGGCAAAATTATATACATGAGTCCTAGATATATTAGAGACAGAGTTATTATTGATATATATAGTATTCACACCTCCATTACTAGTATATATCACCACCTTTCTACCTGTTCTCAATTCTGTTCCAGAGAATATTACCACTCCTTGTATACTTCCATAGGCTACATTAGCTACTCTATCTCCAATAGAAGGAAATTTAGACATGCCTTCAAATCCACCAGATATAGGTACAAAAGCATTTCTGACATTATCTCCAAAAGATAATGCTTCAAATAAAGATAAGTCATACGTTACTGTAGAGTCTTTATTTCTTTCAACATACTCTTTTATAGCTTTCTGACTCATCACTTTATCTTCAGACTCTCCAATAGATTGTACTATATCTAACTCAGATAACATCTGAACCCAGTTATCAGTATTAACCCAAGAACTATTACCCACAGACATCCCATTATATTGAATGGTTATCCATTTATTGGGTGTTAAATCTTTAGATAAATATGTTCCTATGAATCCAATCCTTCTATCATATAAAGGAACCATATTTATAGCTTCTTGAAGAGTATAAGCAATGGCGTTGTAATTGGCGTTGTAATTGGCGGATATATTTATAGGAAGATTAGTAGCCAATAATTGGTCTACTGTCTTATTTTGACTATTATATACAGACTGTGTACTTGTTACTGGATATATATCTTCCTCTGTAGAGCCTCCAACAAGCTCTTTATCTTTAATTCTTCTACATAGTCCCATAATATCTAAAAGTTTTCTCCTAATACACTAACATAAACTTCATAAGCTACCCCTTCCCCAGTTTTTATAAAAGTGAGTTGTAATAACTTGGAACCACTACCAGTAAACTGAATAGGAGAGGTAGGATTTACTACAATATTAGCTCCAGATGTAAAGTTGATAGTAGTAACATCTGGTTTACAGGCTAGAAAGCTAACCCCAGACATTGCCCCACTTTTTTCTCTATCATCTGTATTAACAGTTACATTTAATACTTCAGTAGCCGCAGAACACCATACTGTTTGATTAGGGTAAATGACAATACTAGAGTTATCAGTGTTTCCATACCTAGTTGAGGAAACAACAGACTGTATATCTGCCAAATCTATAGTAACTGTACTTCCCCCATTCATAGCTGCTATGATAGCAGCATTATCAGAGAAGCTCACATTGGATCTAAATAAAAAAGTTACCCATTGCTCTTCCGGAATATACTTAATTACTGAAATAGTATTACTATCTACTACTTTAGATACATTATATATATTGCCGTAATCATCTGTAAACTGTCTCACATAACCTTCTCCTGAATTACCCCATAATCTTTGGAGTACCTCTACCAAAGTGTCTGTATCTTCTAACTGACCATACTTTGCTGAGCTGATTAAGTCTGAATCTATGTACAATTGAAATTGATGTAAATCATCAAAATCAATTTTATCTGAAATAGTTTCTCCAGTTAATGCTTTATATTGACCTACAGTATATCCAGCAACAAATTTCCATCTCATTAAAGATTCCTCAGTGGAGAAGCAAACTACAGTCATGTCAGTAATCTGACCATCATTATTTAAGTCAGCATCTCCATATATAGATAATAACCAAAGACAACCAGCTGGGTCCACTAATATTCTATAATAGCTGTCTATATCTTCCTCTGGATTATCAGGCTTCTCTATCATATCTTTCCATACACCATTTATATTAAATCTAAGTGTAGGTTTTCCATTAGCAGTAGTCACCCACCCAACCTTTGGATCATTTGGAGCGGACTCTGAAATAATTATATCCTTTACTCTTAACATCTTATTTATTTATTAGAGTTAGTATTTTTGTTTTGTAAAGATTTCTCTTTTATTCTTATATCATCAGAGTGTTTTTTCCTTTCAAAGGAAAGTTTCTCTTTTTCTAGTTTAAGCTTTTCATCGAACTCTCTAATTTTCTCTCTAAGATCAGCTCTCCCATCATCATCTTCAGGCTCACTTATTCCGTCTTCCTTATTGCTAGCTTGTATTTGGGCTATAATAATTTTAGTCTCATTGTCTCTTATATTAGCCTGTTCTTTTTGTTGCATTTCAGCTAATCTCTGTTCATTTTCCGATTGAACCATTTGTTGTTGAGACTGTAACTGTTGTTGCTGAGCCTGAGCATTTCTTTCTTGTATAGCCTGTTCATCTCTTTCAACCAATCTTTGCTTTTCTGCCAAAGAGCTAGAGTTATATAGTCTCATAATGGTAGAGAAGGAGAGTGTTTGATTCTGTAATGCTGCCTGGGCTAACATGTCAAGTTTTTGTGCTAATTCCTGAGTACCCTGACTATTATCTACTACTAAGCCATAATCAGCTTCTGCAAATTCATCTCCATCTACATCCATGATCTTCATGGAGCCATCAGATAGTATATATGGGAATTTTTTACTTCTTCCTTTAAAGGCTATTTTAGCTGTTTCCAAAAAGCATTCTAATACTCTTCTCTTTACATCATCATGTATGACAAATAACCATTCAGTTATATGAGAAGATTGCAGTGTAGCTCTTTCTACCCCTCCTACTGTTTCCCTGTTACTTATTTGACCTTCTCTTTGTCTAGTAATTCCTACTACCTCGGACATCTCCATTTTAATAAATTCTAGGAGGTTAATCTGTGATTGAATAGAATTTCCAAACTCAGCATCTATTACTCCAGAAGAGGAATTATTAAGGGCTCCTGCAAGTTTGCCAGTAGCTGATCCAATATTACCTTCTTTGAAGCTATCTTCAACTGCTATACCATTGACTTTAGCATAATACATCCATTTTTCTATATCCCATTTCTTTGGAACTTTAGCAAGATCTAATCTCAAGAGTTTACCCCAGTTTCTGGCCATTATCTTATTTAGCCTATCATGAATAACATCATAGAAATAATTATATCTCTTCATCATATCTACCAAAGAAAATGGTCTGCTATCATTAAGATTATAGATACTCCCTATAATACCGAAATTACATCTAGAGGGGCTAGATAACCTATTATACTGTATTACCCTAGGTCTCATATTTACATAAATATCAGTACCTATTTTAGTCCCTTCCCAGGCTTCATTTATATAAAGTATTTGTTCTTCTTCTCCATTATCCTTATCTATAACATAAGTCTCCGGATAAAAATTATAGATTTCTTCTCCTGTTTCTGGGTCATAAGATTTAACTTTCTTTATTCTCCTTCTGGATTTCCAGTACATCTTTAGCACTCTAATATTTCCTGCTAGATCATATGGAAGTAAGGAGTTTGAGATAGAATCTGAAAATAGATTAAACGGGTCAAAATAAAATCCATCTGTACTTATTTCTTCCCCTACCATGTGATTATTCACATATCCAAACCTCTCATCTATATTATCCATTGAGTCGATAGAGGCTTGTCCTACATGGTCAGGAATATTTTCTATATATTCGATGTCCTTCTTACTTAGAACATCATAATATGTATCTATAACTTTCCCAGGACTCCAATAGTCCTCTATTATGATCATATCAGCATCTTCTATCTTGTTAGAATAACCAGACTTAAATATTCTAACTTTTAGAGGATTCAATCTCTCTATTATAGGTTCTCCTCCTACAATATCACACTGATATATTTCTTCTCCTACAGTGACTGCATCCATGAAGCCATTATTAAATAATAATGGAATATTATACTCCTTAACATAATGATTAAGTATAGCATTCCCTCTTATTTCTCTCATGTCTTGCCACTCATAAGTATAGTAATCATTGAGTTTTTCTAGCTCTTGATTAAATTCTTCTTCAGATTTAGAAGTATTAGCTATTAGTTCCTGAAGATTCTTTAATAATTCTTCTTTTTTATTATTTTCTATTTCTGAGATTGCATTAGGGTTAGTTACAATCACTCTATAATCAAAGACTCTTCTAGATTCCTCTCCTCTCAATACATTTAGTTTACTATTCATAATAGGATAATGCTGAATCCTATCAGGAACAAAGCCAGCTTTAATATTATCAGGATTTAGCACTAACTCTATATCTGACATATGAAGTTTTCCGTTGAGAAGATCATAATTAATCTTTTTATGAATTACAGACTTTCTTACAAGACTATAATTGAAGAAAGTTTTAGAATCAGCCCAATCAAGATGTGCCTTTCTCCACTTCTTATTCTTCTTGGAGAATGGTAATTGCTGTGGAGGTAAATTTATTAATTCAGACATATTTGATTCATTTTATTCTTTACAAAGTTACATGAAACTAAGTTCCAAAACAATAACATAAATAGTTTATTAATTCCCAATATCCTTTTTAGCTAAATTTACTGCCAAATCTATAATCATAATTTTCTTTAAAGTATGGGTCATTACTTAAATCATCCTCATCATACCTCTCTCTAGATTCAGCATTCATGTTATCTCCATATCTTATAATGTATTCTTGTCTATATATCATAACCATTCCCATAGCTCTTATTCTATCTACATTGATCTCGGGATTAAATTGTATAGCTTCTTCTAGTAGAGCTCTTGTTTTTAAAGTATATATTACTGGAACATTTACTTGATCTGAAGTCCCATCCTCTCTTTCTATAACTATGGGAACTAGCTTATTAAACCAATCTCGTAATAAAGAATTAGCATAATTATTGATGGCAGCACTAGCATTTACTCCATATGCATTGGATCCAGCATTACCATACTTTATAAGTTGTTTATCCCTAAGATACTCTGGAGTTTCAGCTAAAAGATGAGTACTTCTCTTAGCTTTAAAATATGCATATATCCCCTTCTTGTTGCTTTCATATAAACATCTTGCATTATAGAATAAACATAATAGTCTAGTTATCTCAAAATTATCATCAGCAAAAGGATTTCTACCAGTAAACTCGGCTACTATAGTGTCAGTAAATAAATCAAACACAAAACATGAGTATAGTGAAGAAGATTCAGCTATATCATTATCTACAGGGTCTACTCCTATGATGTATCTATTATCAAATACTTTACCAGATTTATCTTTTTCTGGCATAGTATATATTTCCAATGCCCCTTTAGTATCATTATCTACTGGATAACTCCGTATAGGAGTACTGTCAGTTGGTCTAAATTTTACTTCTCCTTCTCCTCCAATATACAATTCTCCAACATATATGTCATTATATAGACTAGGATTTTTATCTAATTGAGAAGCTCTCTCATTAAGAGCTTGTACATTAAAATAAGCATCTTTTACTTTTATAATAGCTTCTGCAGGAGTAATAGGATCCTCTGCTATTACTCTTAATACTGATGTTGGATCAGCTCCATATTTTGCCTTATACCTATTAAGAAGTATCTGCAAGAGAGCCATTACTACATCTGATATACCATCTTTATTAAAGCACCCTGCTCTATTTAAATAAGCAGGAAAGAAATATGCAAAGTAGTCTTTTCCTTGACCTTTTTTATCATATACATTCTTTACTTCTTTTATATTATATGAACTGGATGCATATAATAAAGTTTTAGCAGACTGGAAATTAGACTCTTTATTGTTAGCAGTACCCACAAGGTACATCAGAGCGAAAGTATAATCACCATCTTCTACTGATTTTCTAGTAACGTCATAAAGCTCTAATAGTCCATTAAAGTTACCAAATTCCTCGAATAATATCCAACCCCTCTTACCTCTTAATTTATCAGAGTCATCTTTAGCAGATACTCCCATAACCATATTTAAGGACCCTTGGAGTTTCCCATATTCATCCTTATACCCCATTTGCCAAGTCATCTCATTAGATGCCTGTTTAATCATAAGTCTAGGAAATGGAGTATATTTTGACAAATGAGATAGAATAGGAATAAACTTACTTAAAGTTCCATCCTTATCATCTTTAAGATATTCCTTCTGGTATGCTGTAAGAACTGTAATATTTCTTCTTTGAGTTTCAACAGATTCTCCTATTATTAAATTTTTAGACATTATGGATGCCAATGAATAACTCTTACTACAACCTCTCTTAGAGAGTTCAGCAGCATGATGCCCTTCTTCTCTAGCATCATTAAGATATAGATATCGAAACCAAATTCCTTCAAAGAACAGCCCAAATCCTTCCTTTCTTATTGCTTTCTTTTTACCTTTTTGATATTCATTTATCATCATTGGACAATAATTAAGGAACCAGTATAAATATCCTGGAATCCACATTCCGTCAGATTCTCTTAAGAAACCATTATAGCATCTATCTATTTCTCTATCCCAGAATCTTCTATACTCACTATTAGGATTAGGATTAGGTATAAGTTTTGTATATACACCTTCTTTTAGAAAATACAATGCAGATTGCCTAAAATAATCTGCATCTTTATATATTGGTGGGTTAGTTATATCTATAATAGCTCTATTGTACTTATCTCTAGGTAACTCCTCTATTTTTGGTCTAGAAGGAGAAATAAGATTCTGAATAAAAGGAACTGTAGAAATGAAGTCCATAAATTGCTCTACTACTTCATCTGGATATTTAGATAAAAGTTCTCCGGTTATAGGAGTTTGATATTCATTAGTTTGTATTAATACTTCTCCGTCCATAAGAAAATATATTATAGTACAAGATCCTCATACATAGACTTTTCTACATTACCTCTTACTCTATCATTTGATACAATTTCTTTAGTAACTGCTTTTTCAGCTTCATCCAAATCTTTTACTAAAGCGGGTATTTGTTTTATTATACCCCCCACATCTTTTGTCTCTTTCACATCTAAATCAGCCATAGTAGATGTTAGAGCTCTTAACTTACTTCTATATCCATTAATCATAGCTCTTGTATCATCTAGTAAAAGAGCTGATATTGGCTTAAATTTAGCATAATAATCTATAGCCTCTTGTAGATCCTTATCTACTTTCCAAGTGTCAGAAACTCCAATACCTTCTAATATCTTTTTATGTCTGTCCTCCTCATCAGTATATATCTGAAAATCAGATCTCGGGTCTACGAAAAAATATATATACCCTAGTTCTTGTAAAAACTTACTTTTATCTTTGGTTTTATCTCTTTGATGAAGTTTTTTAAAGACCTTTATGGTAAGTAGTTCTGGTTCAAATGTTAATTTAAACCCTTCATATTTTAATAACCTCATAGATTTTCCTTCTTATAGTTACCATTTACTACTCTATTATAATCTTCAGTCCTTATAAATCCAAAAAGAGCTTCTAATAAAATATTAGACAACCTCTTATTCATAGACTCTTCTTGTTCTTTAAGAACTTTCTCTTGAAGAGAAACTACAATAACCTTGTATTTACAATCATTATCAATAAGCCATACTATCCATTCATACTTCTTGTATGATTTAAACGTAGGATTAGGCTCTATAGTTCTTTGCAAAACTAGATGGCTATTAGCAGAAATCTTCTGTGCCTTTCTTTCCAGATTTATATGCCTATTTAGAGATTCTATTATATCTTCTATACTCATAAATAAAGAAAATTAAGGAAAAAAAATAAAAGAAAGGCCAGCCAACTAACTGACTGGCCTTCCTGAATTTAGGAAAGAATTTTCTCTTTCCTAGGTATGATTATATTTGAAGGAGCCACATCTGTAATTTCCTCATAATCTTCAATTACAAAATCAATATCTCTGTCTTGAAGTAATAAACATTGTTTATTATCAAGTTCGATAATATCGAAATTATAGGTTATAACTGGATTATCAGTAACGATACCATCTTTTAATGATCCTTCCTTATGTTTCTTAATCGCAAATCTAGAAGGATTTATACACACAATATCCCCTACATTAATTCCTCTTACTGAGTCTCCTATGGCAAGTACTGTCTGATACTCTTTTAGAGTTCCTTTTTGTCTACTTGTATCTATTAGGCCAGCAGAAGTTTTTATATCATCCTCATACTTATTCATGGTGGTTACTAATGCAGTGAACATGGGACGTATCTTTTTTACTTTAATCATATTTGTCTTCCTTTCTTAATTTCTTTATATATTCGAATCTCTTTTTCATCCTGGTCATTCTATCAAATGTGCAAGATAGTTTCCCTAGGCTTGGAATATTAAAATTAGTTCTTAATTTAGAGAACTCCTCTTCACTTAGATTATCCTTTAACGGTAAGGATTGAATAGTTTGCCTTATGAACTCCCAATAAGATTTATAGGCTAGTTTTACTACTTCAATTGGGATACCTAAATCTGCAGCAACTTTATTCAAAATGTCTTCATATCTCATTTTAATTCAAAGTATAACAATAAATGAAAAGCATTGCATCCTTCCTCTATATTAGGTATGAATCTAGGATTTATTCTACCATTTATTATTACTTCATTCTTCCTTAGCTTGCCCATAATTACTTGAAAGTGAGGAAGAGTTATATTACACTCTTCTCTTACTTTTCTTTTGGTATCTTCACTCATAGTAACTTTATCAAGTATGTCATTATCTTTGATAACCTTACTGAGTTCATATCTATGTTTTACAAAACATGCAATAACATCTATTTCTCTGTCTGTCAAATTATGGAAAGGTCTAAGAAACTTAAACCAATATTCGAAAAATTTACCATCTAGTGAAGTAGGAATTCTAATAACATTATTAGCTTTCCTATTCATATGTTTAATTTTCAGATTGTCCTGAATCTTCTTTAGGTTCATCTTCAGGGTCAGGAAGAGTCATTAAAGACTCTATTTCTGAAGTACATTTAGAAATGAATTCTGCATTAAATGCATGAGCATTTTCAATTACCTTAAAGAGATAGTCTAATCTTTTGAACATATTCTCAAGATTAGCTTCTTGTAGTTTTGCATATAATTGTCTTACTTGTTCACTTAGTTGATGAGCTACATTCTCTAATTGTTCGTAACTCATTTTTTCATTCTCTTTTACTTCCGGTTTTTCCATATTCTCCTTCATTATATTATTAAACTAAATATCTTCCATATTTTTCTTTGTATAGCTCTCTCCATTTTGCTATATCTGTTACTAGGATAGATGTGCTTCCACATTCATCACAGTAATCTAATTCTGGGTCATCATCATCTATCTTCATGATACTTAAAGATAGGCAGTTTCTACAGTAAGATACTGGGATGCGCTCATAATCTTCTTTGCTATGCTTATCTTCTGAGATACTTAATTTGTTCATAGATTCTCTTTTTATATTCATTCACACTTCTACTATGAGCTCCTTTTCTTTTAGAAGTATTCTTTCTATTATTAAATGGTCTCTTTGGTATGATAATTCCATTTTTTGTTATATGATTTCTTCTATAAGCTCTTCCTACCGATTTATATCTTCCAACAGCTTCAAAAGTTTTTAATCCACTATTATCTTCTATATATTTCTCAAACTCTTCTTGAGACATTAGTTCTCTTTCTACTACTTCTTGCTTCTCCATATTAGCTTTCTTTTAAATTGGGATATGTCTATAATAAATAAGATATATTTGGTCCTTGTCTTTCATTATTGAAACTATATCTTCTTTATGTATAGAATTATCATTAGCAAAGTTAATAACTTCTCTTACTGTATTCCCAATGAATACACTCATTACATTTCTCATTTCCATTGCCTTAGTAAACTGATAAAAACTTAGAGCTCCCTAAAGGATTCAAACCTTTATTCTCAGAGTACAAAACTGATTTCCTAGTCATTAGAAGAAGGGAGCAACACATTAATAAGGTCTAATATCACATAAACCGAACAAGTACTTATACTTATTAATATTTTGAATAAAAGTCTCACATTCAGATGTTATACCTTTATATATAGTCTCTTGAGGTATTTTATTATAAAATAAAAGAGTATCCGATCTTACTTCCTCTATAAAATCCATAGCATTTAATGTATCACTTGGAGTGCCTTTTATTACATTAGGTTGCATTTTTCCTAAAATTCCCATATAACCTTCAGCTAATCCGTCTTGATAGTCTCCTAAAATATCAAGGAATTCATCTAAATATACATGTATATTTTTCTTTGGAGCAGCCCAATGAAGATTCTTACATTTAGTTTTCCATCCTTCCAATTTGTTCAAGAAGGAGATAAATAAATCTTGGGGGCTATTTATTTCTTCTTTTCTTGAAGAATCTAAAGGGGTTAATAATATATCCTCATACATAATTGTTACAACAATTATATTGTCCACAAAGGTAGACATAATTATTTAATTATACAAATAATTCTTAGTTATTTTGTGTTAAAAGTATAGAAAAGATAAAATAGCATAAGCTATTTTTGCCCATATACTTTGATCTTTATTAAGATCAACAGTTCCTGTTCTATCTCTCTTTATATGTAAATTATAAAGAAGATTATGAGCTCTCCATTCATTTATCATTCCTACAATACCTCTATGATGCACTGCATAAAAGTCCTTACTGGATTCTCTTACCTTATCTAATATATCCATCATATCATGTACTGATTTTATTTTGTAAGAATCTATAATTTGTGTGTTATTTACAGTCAAGTTAACTTTAACTATATTTCCGTTACATTCAATAATTAATTTTTTCATAAGTTTTTCTTATCTTTTCTTTATCTCATTTAATATGTCAACTAATCCTAATTCTGCTGTTATAGTTCCAGCTATAACCGCTAAATAATTTCTTAAGAACTCTTTTCTCCAGATGGCATTTTACTTTCTATCCTTAGTAATAGATCATAAATAGCCACTTGAATTTTATTAAGGATCTCTTGGTTCTTTATTATCTCATCTAATTTTTCTTGTATTTTATACATTATAATTGATTATGAATTTTATACAAAATCGAACAAGTTTATTCCTGGTTTTATCTTTAAGTAATTCTCTTTATTCTTTCTTCTGGAGTACAATTTCGGAAGTACCTTTTCATACCATTTTGAATCTTCCATTGAAGAAGCTACCCATAGATGGATATCTGATTCTGCCATATTAGCATCAAATTTATAAAGTTGCTTATTATCTTTTATTCTACATCCACCAAAAAATCTAATTTTAGGATAATTTTTCTCCAAATATTTACATAGCTGTATAAATCCTTCATTATCTTCTATGTAAGATACTTTCCCTAGGTTTAATCTAATATATATGTTTTCCTTTTCCTTTTGTAGAAGATCAAGTATATCAAATAATGTGTAATTAGATTTATACCTAAATCTCTTATTAGAAAATTCCCACTTTAATGTCTTTTGATTAAAACTCACCACTAAATCAAAACATGATATTTTAATTCCATTGATATAGGTCTCTAACTGTTCGAAGATATTCTTGGATTGGGTTCTAGAGAATAGAGAGTGCCATAGTTTGGATAGCATTCCTGATGAGGGTAGATATGATCTGCTATCATTACTTCCTACAATGATTTCTTTCATGTTACTTTTCTTTTATTTTATACTTTACTTCATTTCCTTTAGGGTATAGTTATCCCTTATGGATTTGTTAATTTTTTTTAATCCATTAGAGGATACATTACTGTATCCCCTTATCTTGGAATTTCATAGTGGGCGGTTTACCCCAAGAGCCTTTTACCCTCAACCTTTTCTCATCTACATTGGTAGGCTACCACTCCTTATAACCAAGACAGTTTTTGTATAGGGGTTACCTCATTCCTATTTGGAACTACTACCCTATTCATCTCCAAAGTCTGTACATCAACTTTATGGTATGAATCTCTGGAGAGATAAGAACTGTAGATATTCTCAACAGGTGCAAATGTAAGCAAAATAAATAACATATGCAAATTATTTAATGAGATTTTATTTCAATGCTATGAAAAATTTATTTTTTATTTTTTTTTATTTTTTTTTCTTGGCTTGTTTTGTATGAGAGAGATATACACCAACCACACCTCCCCCATCACTTAGCCAGTGGGGATATTCCCCCGGTATTAACTTATTATCTAACAATTAAATTATTACCATTATGGAAAAGAATCTTGTATTCAATGCAACTTTAACTGTTGAGCAATTTAAGGACAAAATGCATGTTTCACGCATTGATGTTAAGAGGAATCCTAAGACAGACAAACTCTTCTTTACATTTGGAAGTAGTACTGGAGCTGTAGCATCAAAAGGAATTCCCACAAATCCTATGCTCAGCAATGTTACTACTCCTGACGGAGATAGCTTCTGGCTTCTACATGAAGAGGGTAATGGTGGAGCACCTGTACTTGCATCATTCTAATGAGGGGGTGCTTTGCACCCCTTTTTCATTCCTCTGAACATTAATAGTGTTTTTATCATTTAAGCATTAATAATGTTTTTTTTAGACATTAATAGTGTTTTAGAATGGAATGAGAATGTCCAGTAACTTAGGTATTGGGATAAGAGTAATTGAGGGATAGAGTGTGGAATGCACTTTATCCTTTCTTTTTATTTCTTTTAGCATTAATAATCTTCTTGCATTAATAGTTTAGTGTTTTGATAGTTGATTGTAATGAATGATTGAGTGTGTAGTATTATAAACCCCCTCACAACAATCTAACCATTTTAAATTATCATATTCTACACACAATCTATAATGTATAGTTATATTTACTGTTTATAAAATCCTCTGAGGAGTCTTTGAAAATTAAGACGAAACACTATTGTGTCAGGATTAACTCAAAAAATAAATAGAAAATGAACTTATTAAACATTCAATCAGGTTGGTGGGTAATTGCAGATAATAGATTTGTACGACCTTATGATACTAAAGAAGAAGCTATAAAGCATGTAAAGTATCAAAAAGAAGAAATGAAATCAACTGCTAAATGGCGTATCCAAGAATTAAAAATAACTTTTGGAGAATGTATTAACTTATAACTTAATTGCTAATTATGAAACTAGGTTTTCAATATTTTTAAGAGTTTGATAGAGTTCAATAAAACTATCTACACATAATTGATAACTGTTATAAAGTCCGGAATTTATAATAAGTGTCTATCAGAACTGACTGTTATATGATTAGCCCTAAATCCATAGTGGTAGGCAAAGTTATGTGCAAATTAGTAAACCAAGACAGTGGTAATAGTATAATCTTTCTCTAGCTATAGATGGAGAAAGGTTACTAGCCATAGAGGAAAGGAACTCTATTGTAATCCTAAAATAATTGCAACCACAACGCACTGATTATCTCGGTACATCGGTAAAAAATCTTGAGGATATAAATCCAAATACGAGAAATAATTAGCCTAATCAGCTATGCGGTTGCTTAAATTTTGAGATGTTGAATTAGTGAATACTAGTATGTTATTATAGTACTGCTAATGAGTCTCTGTTTTCTCTATAACTCAGTTGGTAGAGGCCCAGCAGGAGATGCTTGGGAGGTCGTAGGTTCGATTCCTACTAGAGAATCAATTATTAACTTAAAAATGGAAGTATAAATTTTAAATTATTTACTATGAATAAATCTATTTTAGATTCCTCTAAATTTAGATTTAGTTTAGATTTTTCTAAATTTAGATTTAGAATTGGAGACATAGTTCGTTGGGGACTATATGATTGTGAAATAGTTGGATACTATTTTTCAGAGGGTTTTAATAATTTTAATAAGAATTATGGATATGTCATATTAAGACCAGATGATGAAGGACATAATGGTTTCGTATATGGTTTTGATGAATATGGTAATAATCTAGCTCCTAACCCTACTAATAATAGTTGGTATGTATATGAATACGAGGTTGAAAGCACTTTAATTAATATTCAAGAAGAAAAAAATCTTAAGAAAAATGAAAACGAAATTAAATTACAAAGAACAAAAGCTGTTATCAGCAGAGGAACAGTCCCAGCAGGCTATCGAATACGCAGTAAAGTCCACAAAACTGCAATATCAATCCAACCTCTTAGCTACACAGAAATCACTAGAGGAAGCTAAAAATGAACTTGCAGAGGCTAAAACTGAATATCCTCTTGATTTCGGTAAGGTTGTAAGCTTACAAGATTCTGTAGAAAGCCTTGAAAAAGGTTTGAAAGCTTTGGAGAATCTCGGCGAAGAACTTGGATTGAAATAATCTAATAAATAAAAAACTTAATAACTTTGTAAGACATTGAACACACCAGTTTCTTATTCACTTTACTAAGTATAATTGTAATTTAAAATACTATAGGGACATTCTTTGGGAGGATAATTATATGATAGAGGAAGTAGTAGAATAAGTTTTAGGTGTAAAATGCAAATAACAGACTAACAAACAATTAAAACTATGTCAAGAACTAAATTTAGAAAGTCGAGAATATGTAGTTCAGATAATTACATACTCTCAAGAGAGATATATAAAAGCTATCTCTTGGAGCATCATACCAAAAATATAAAGATAATTGAGAGTTATACAGAAATAAAATGTGCCTATATTAAATGTTTTGATAAGTTAATTCCAATAACAGAACAAGAAGCACATTTAATACAAAACACAGTAACTATAATATGGAAATAACCATGGAAGAACCTTATTACACAATCTTATGCTTGTTATTAACAGGAGCATTCTTTATATATCTTGCAGCACAAGATAATAGTTCAAAAAAGTAAGTAAGATGAGAGTCATAAAACTGATTATAAAAGGAGTGTTGCTATATGTAACATTCCTTTTGTCTTTTTTCTTCTTAGCAGGAGTAGATAGCATATATGACAATGGGTACTTCCTACACTTCATAACTATAATAATATCCATGTGTTATATCTGTTACAAGACTATTTCTAAAGAAGAATTGAAAAAATTAACTCTAGATAAATGGTTAAACAAATAAAAAAAGATAACATGAGAACAAGCAAGAGAATGGTACAACAGTAATAATTTAGCACTAAGAACACTAGCATTGAGTACTTTCAAGGAAAGTGAATTAAATATAGATCTTGAATATATCATGACGGCTATTATAGGTCGAAGAAAGATTTTTCCACTTACAGCAAAAGAAGTAACAAAACAACAAACATTAGCACATTTAAAGTTCATTGCTGAGTACTTCAATAAAACTTGGGAAAAAACTACAGAAAATGCTGGATACTTTATAGGGAAACTCTATAAAGATGGGGAGATCGAAGTATTTGAACATAAGGGAACACAACATGCAGGTATTATCTATTTTAAGAATCCTGAGGATGCAGAAAAAGCAATTAAAATTCTAGGGAAAGAAGTACTTAATTTATTTTAAAACGAATTGTTAATCTGCGAAGATAGGCAATATACACTCTTATAGTTCAATGTATAGAACAATTCTCTTCTAGAGAGTAGATATAGGTTCGATTCCTATTAGGAGTGCGCAGGAAATCATAATAATACAAAAAGCCCATGAAAGATAGGAGTAATATAGGTTCAATAGCAATTATACGTATAGCAAAACACTTATACCTTTCTCAGATTCAATAAAGATTTTTGTTTATTTGACTGATAGGAATAGACTATCATTTTTAAAAGACTCCTTAGTTCAATGGAAAGAACAGTGGCCTTCTAAGCCTCTAATCCCAGTTCGAATCTGGGAGGAGCCACTATAACTATTTATATTTTTAACCAATTCTAAAGAAAATGACAACTAAAAGAAGATTTACTAAGGAAGAAGACAGCCTTATCCTTAGTACAGTAGCGAAAAACCCTCACAATTTATCAGAATGTTTCAGAGAAGTAGCTATTAAAATAAACAGAAGTCCAAAAAGTATCGCAAACAGGTGGTATCATTGCCTATCTAGGAAAGACTCAAATGACAAGACAAATACTGTCTTTATCACAGTAGGGAAGAAGAGTGTAAACTATAACAGAAAGACTGTAATGGAGAACACTCAACAACCAAAAAGTAAAAATCCTAGTATTTGGAGAACAATATTCAAATTATTTTTCAATAAGACTAAATAGAAAAATGAAAAGAATAAATATTAATGATTATAGCAATAAAGAACTCCAGGTGAAAAAGATAGAGAAAATGAAATCTGGAAAGAAAGTAAGAAAAATGAAAAAGGATTGACTATAGGTGGAAGAAGATGTTATATACAGCAAAAATCAGTATTGGCAACTTCTTCCACTATAATACGGGGCATGATTTGGTTTTGATTGCTAATTATTTGGTAAGAGAACATGTAAAGACTGATGGAAAGACATCAAAACTTTAACTGGCAACACTTATAGAGCTGCCGCCTAACTTATAGGCTGAGCCTCACTTGCTTGGAAACAGAAAGGTGAACAATAGGGTCAAGAAGGAAGTTAATAAGGCTATACCTACTTTCAATACACCTTTAATTGATCATAGTTTGTTTATTAGTTAAGGAGCAAGCTGTCTGGTGTATACAGAGGGTGTGACCCTTTCAATTTTAATTCTTATAACTCCTTATGAAGATTTCTCTATTAGATTAAATAGAGTGGTGGATCTGTCAACTATCGGTTGACCCCAGTAGAGAACCTACTACATATCAAAGTGGTAAACATGTGAAATTCTTTTATTAAAAGTTAGTAAGACGAGGGTTCGAATCCCTCATGCTCCACAAATTTGTGAACTATAAGTAAGAGTAAAATTATTTGTAACATTAAAGAAATAAATTATACAGTATGGCATATCTGGCGGTTAATAAGGATGGTACGGAAATAATATCAGATTATTCTTTATACAGAAGTGGATATTATAAGAGATACAAAAAATGTGATCCTGTTTTATGTGATAAGTGCGCTTCTAATGGGATAAGTTGTATAGTCGATGGAGATGGTAAAAGGTATAGTAGAGCAACTTACAATAGTCCATTCAAAATGGATAGGGGAAAAGCTATAGAAGTTCTTTCATTCTGGGATAATTTTGAATTTGATTCTGATGGTAACAAATTAGATTACTTAGTTGTTCTCCCAAAAGGCTCTATTAAGAAACTTATAGGTAGGGATCTTACATGGGAAGATGAACCTGTTGAATTGAAATAAAAAAAAACAAATATGGAAATGAGGATAGATATTAACAGAAAATTTAACTAAATGACATGAAAATAGAATATACATCTGGATGCATGGCTCATTCTTTAACAATAGATGGAGTTGAGACTATAGATTTAGATCCCAAAGAATTTAAAGAGAAAGCTCTAAAGGTCATAGAGAAGATAGATAATGAGGAGTTATTAAGAACTTTACTAATTCAAGCAGTAGAAATAATGGGAGAATCAGAATTAATAGCGCATTGTGATGAATGTGGAGACAATATTTATAAAGATACCCTAATTATCGACTAAATATGATGGAAACTAAGTTAAGTCTAACCATTATTCTTCCAGGAAGAACAATGTTTAGCAAGGAGGAGTGCCTTAAAACAACTCGTAAAGTAAAAGTATTAAAAAATGGAAAGAAGATATTTAAGAAGGAAACTGCAGAAGATCCGGAGAAGGTAATCGTCCATACTATAAGAGTAGATGGAAAGAAAAAGGAAAAGCCGGAGGTAATACATTATACTACTAGAAAGTTCAAGCCTGCCAAGCAGACTATAAACATAAGTAGAGATGCTTATGAAGGAATGATTGATGATATTCCAAAAAAATATTGGAACAGAAAATCATATTGGTTGAGCCTCCCGGTAAAAGCTAGAGTAGAGTTCAATGTCAATGAGCTGGCCAAATCTCTTGGAGGTATAGTTGATTCTTATGTTATATTTGAGGATTAACCAATAATGGAATAAAGCAAGGTAAGTACCTCCTTACCTTGCTTTTTTTTTACCTTAAAGTAAATAATAATGAAAACAACTAATGCAAAGTTACTATACTATGACAAATATGTAGATTGCACTTACCCTACTGGGGAATACTTTATGTTGAACGTTGACTATATACATAGTGTAGTTCAGAACATTTTGAAAGTATATGATAAGAAGATAGGAACATTATATTTAGTCGGAACTAATAGATCTGGAAATATATTGTTAGGTGGAATAGCTACCAAACTGGTAGAAATGGGAAGAGATGTTGTAGTATATGGATTTCCAAGAAGTCATCATGAGGGACGATCTCTTTGTATTCCGACTAATTCTCCTGTCATAATGGTAGATGATTTTATATTTTCAGGAAATACCGTAATCGAATTAACTAATCAAGTGTTGAATACTATGGAAGCTTCAAAGAACAAATTGGATATGCTGTGTGTATCAAACGAACTAGATGAAAAGGGAGGGGATTTATGTAATATTTATGATACATATAAAATCATTAGTAAGCTCTTTAACTATATATGCTGTAATAATAAACAGCTAAGAGAAAGAATACAGACTGTTTGGTAATTCTACTCTTGATAATACTATTCAAAAATGAGAACAAGCACAATAATTAAGTTAGCAGTGTGGCTTATCCTATTTGTTACTATACTTAATATAGGATTAGTAATGATGTCCACATCTAATACAGTAGAGAATATAATTGGATTTTTTATTATCATATTCCTATCGATTATTTCAATCAAAACCAAATGTTTAACAATAATAAAATTAAAAAGTAAAAAAGATGAAAAGTAAATTTATTTTTGGATTACTAGTTGCATTACTAATACTTTCTGTATCTAGTTGTGCTGAGAGAGTAGATGCAGGTTATGAAGGTATCAAAGTCAATCTTTATGGAGACGACAAAGGGGTTGATAAAGTTACATTAGTAACTGGAATGGTATGGTATAATCCTATAACAACTGCTATTTATGAGTATCCAACATTCGTTCAAACTGTAGATTATCCTCCATTTAGTGTCAATGCTAAAGATGGTAGTTCTTTTGTAGTAGATCCTACTATTTCTCTCAAGATAGTCGATGGTAAATCAGCTGAAGTATTTAAGAAATACAGAAAGGTAAATATTACAGAGGTTATTAATACTACACTATACAACTATGTAAGAAATGCTTTCAGAATACAATTAAATGCTTATACTACTGATGAATTAGTTAGTAAGAGAGAAGAATTTGAAAAAGCAATAGAGGATAAACTATCTAAGGAATTATTAGAAGAGAATTTCCAACTTGAACAACTTACATCAGGGTTACAATATCCTAAAATTCTGATAGAAGCCATAAATAGTAAAAATGAGGCTGTACAAAAGAGCCAAAAAGCAGAGAATGAGTTAGCTATTGTTAAAGCTGAGGCTCAAAAGAAGGTAATAGCAGCACAGGCTGAGTATGAGGCTAATGTGCTAAGAACCAAATCTTTAACTCCTCAAATATTACAACAAATGTGGATTGAGAAATGGAATGGCACTGTACCGACAGTAACCTCTAATGGAAATAGTGGAGTATTTTTAGATATAAGTAAAATAAGCAAATAGTATGATTATTTTTGTAGTAATAGCTATGATGGTAATAGGCTTCATATGGAAGAATATTACCGTATATGACTATAATCAAACATCCGCAGGTCCTCGTTATTATCCCCAGCATTGGGGATTAGACATGACTTCTGGTAGAAGACTTCCTCTTACTCCAATGCGTATAATAATGCTGCTCTTATTGTTAGTTCCATGGTTTAATATAGCATGGTTTATAGTTCTAATAATACAAATATTAGTCAAAACGAGTTATCCTGATGACCCTTATGAGTGTACAATATGGGTAGTAGAGATTAAAGAGAATAGTCCTAAACTTACAAAGATGATGCAGTCTATATCAGAATTTCTTAATAAGGAGCTTATATGAATAGAAAAAATCTTCATCAAAGTGCAGTTGAATTAATTATAGAGAACCCAAGAGTAGCCCTATTATGGGCTACTGGTTTGGGGAAATCTAGAGCAGCTATAGAAATGGCCAACTACTTACAGGATAAAGAAAAAGATGGAAACATAAAAGTTCTTCTAGTAGTAGCTGAAACTGCCCATAAATCAAACTGGGAGGTAGAACTATCTAAATGGAAGTTTAAATCTAACAGTATTAAGATAGAGTGCTATGCTTCTTTATCCAAGTATAGGGATACGTGGTGGGACCTAATTATCTTTGATGAAGCACATCACTTAGGAACAGATTTGAAAATAGATGTTTTATCTAGCATGACTGTAGATAATGTAATCTTATTATCTGCTACCCTTCCTGAGCGTACAATACAAGCTGTAACTAGAATTTTTGGAGAATTTATAGTCTCAAAAATTCCACTTAAAAAAGCAATTGAGTGGAAGATACTGCCCAAACCTAGAGTATATCTTGTTCCCTTGTCCCTAGATGATAAACACCAGACTTGCACTATAATAGAGGAGTGGGGAAGAAAGGAGGATAGGGTTACTTACAACTGTTCATTTCCAGACAGATGGACGTATTTAAAGAACAAGTATAAGTACCCGAATGCAACTCTAGTTATACACTGTACTGAGCAACAGAAGTATAATTATTTGTCTGGCCAATTTGAGTATTGGAAGAAACTGTTTTTAGCAAGAAGACAAGAATTCATTAAAAACAAGTGGCTTCAAACAGGAGCAAAAAGAAAGAGATTTCTTGGAGAACTAAAAACAGACCTTGTAAGAACTCTATTACATAAGATTAGAGATAAAAGGTTTATATGTTTCTGTACTAGCATAGAACAAGCTGAACAATTAGGAGGTCAAAATGCCATACATTCCAAGAGGACTGATTCTTTACAGATAATAAAGGATTTTAATCGTAAGAAAATAAATAACCTGTTTGCTGTTGGAATGTTACAGGAGGGGCAAAACCTAACCGATATCGAAGTTGGAATAATTATACAACTAGATGGACAAGAAAGAGCATTTATCCAGAAATTCGGTAGAAGTTTAAGAGCTGAAGATCCTATTCAATTTATATTCTATTATGAAAATACGAGGGATACTGAATATCTCCAGAACGTTCTAGAAGGAGTAGATAGGAAATATGTAACTAAGATTGACAGATTGGAGGACTTAGAATTATGACTACAATATGTTTAAGTGAAGAGGCTATAAGACAAAATGGTGCGTGTCTGGGGGAAGTTCTTCTAATGCTGGCTGTATGTAATAAAGCCGACTTGAGTAAAGCAGAAGTAAGCTTAATTCAAAAAGGTTTTATTACAGCAGCTAGAAATGAAGATGGACAGCCTATAGGGTGGAGGTTAACCAATGAGGGCTCCAGAATGATAGATTCAGTCATTTTAGACTCTAGCAAAGAACAGGAGCCTCAGGATAGATTAGTCAGTTTGGCTGAAAGATTAAAGGCAATATTTCCCAAAGGGAAGAAGGCTGGCACTAATTATTACTGGGCAGAAGGAGTGGCCTTGATTGTAAGAAGACTCAAGCTGTTTTTCAGGAAATATGGAAATAAATTTACTGATGAACAAATAATTCAAGCAGCAGAGAAATATGTGCAAGGATTTAATGGGAATTATACATATATGAGGTTACTGAAATATTTTATATTCAAGGAAAAAATAGGAGCTGCAGGTGAAGTAGAGGGAGACTCTGAACTAATTAGTTACATGGAGAATGCAGGTCAAGAAGAAGAATTAAGTAATGATTGGACATCTACATTAAAATGAATACATTAGGAGAAAGGGTATTAGATAATCTCAACATCAGAAGAGAACGAATCCTTAATGGGCAATTGAACTGTATTCCGTCTCCCTTCAAGAGATTTAGTACTGACTTTGTAGGTATAGAACAATCCTGTTATTACACTATAACTAGCTTTACTAAGGGAGGCAAATCGCAATTTGCATCATATACCTTTATCTATAAACCATTAATGTTTTGTTATTATACAAAAGCGGATATAGATATAAAGATATTATATTTTCCTCTTGAAGAAACTCCTGAGAGGATACTGCAAAGATTTATATCATGGTTGCTATTTGACTTTAGTGAAGGAAAGATAAGAATCAGCCCAAGAGATTTAAGGAGTACTACTAAAGCAGTTCCGCAAGAGATACTAGATATTATTAAATCTGATGAGGTACAAGACATAATTAAGTATTTCGAGGAACATGTGGTGTTTCCTGATGAAGCATGTAACCCGACAGGTATATATAAGTATTGTGTAAAATATGCTGAGGAACATGGAAAAGTGTATCGTAAAGTAGGAAAGTACAAAGATGAGTTAGGGATAATTCAGGAGAGAGAAGTATTTGATAGATATGAACAGGATAATCCGAATGAGTACAGACTTATAATGATTGATACTATCAATCTTATAGATACTGAGAAGGGGATGACATTAAAGCAGTCTGTTGACAAGCTCAGTGAATATTGTGCCAAATATTTAAGAAACAGATATCACTATTCTCCAGTAGTCATTCAGCAGCAAGCCTTTGAACAAGAAGGCAATGAAGCTTTTAAAATAGGGAAAGTAAGACCCTCGGTTGCGGGATTAGGAGATAGTAAATATACTTCGAGGGATAGTAATGTAGTCCTTGGTTTATTTTCTCCCTTCCGATTTGCACTTAAGGAATATGAAGGATATGATATTCTTAAGTTTAAAGATAATATACGATTCCTAGAAGTAATCGTCAACAGAGATGGAGAAATGGGTGGATTATGCCCATTATTCTTCGATGGAGCAGTGTGTAGATTTGAAGAACTTCCTAAACCTGGTGACAAGGAGAATATACAAAAAGTGTATCAGTACTTGAATAAGTTAAGAGGTATTACATCCAAACTATTCTTCAAATACAGAAAGAGTGAGGAAAACACAAGAATGCTATACCATAAATTTAGTAAATTAAGTAATTTCTACACATGGGTAACAGAAGCATATGGTAAATTCATTAGTAACAGAGAAAAAAAAAGTAATACAGATGGCAAATGCAGTAATTATTTTAGGTAAGAGTGGTACTGGCAAATCCAGTAGTATAAAAGGATTAGATCCTAGCGAGGTAGTAGTCTTGAATGTTTTAGGTAAAAAACTTCCATTCAAAGATAGTAATAAGCTCTATAACAAAGACAAGAAGAATCTATTTAGAGTAGATGACTATTCTCAAGTTATAAGCCTGTTGCAGAATATAGATAAGGGAGCTCCACATGTTCATAATGTAATATTAGATGATGCTATATACGTTATGAGAAAGGAATACTTCAAAAGAGCAAAGGAGACTGGATATGGTAAATATACAGAGTTAGCTATGCACTTTCAGCAGATTATCTCGACTATAGAATCAATGAGAGAAGATATTAATGTTTTCTTGATTCTTCATAGTGAAGAAGTTCAAAGCGATAAAACTATAGTTGGTTACAAGGTGAGTACTATAGGACAGCTCATTGATAATCAGTATAATCCAGTAGAGGTTGTACCAATGGTACTTTATTCTGCTATCAAGTATAATGACAAGGGAGAAGCAACTTATGGATTCTATACTCACAGGTTTATGGATGGATTGGTAGAAATTCCTGCTAAATCTCCAGCAGATATGTTCAATGAAGACTTCATACCAAATGATCTTGGTATAGTATCAAAGGCTATGAAGGAGTATTATGGATAAGGAAACTATAATTAGAGTGGTAGATAAAATTACAAGAGGAGGAGCTATTGAAACAGAAGAAGTAATTAATCTATTCACAGAATATTGTTGTAAAGAGCACAATAAAGATGTTGAGTTAACAAAACATTTTATTAAGATCCTTTTAAGTATTGGGATTATTGGTACATATCTTACTGAAATAGTAGAATATTACAAAAGTAAATTAAATATAGTAGAAGTAAAAGATAGTAACAACAAAACAATTTTAGTGTATTAACATGAAAACAATTTCAATTAGACAATTAGCTACTATAAAAAGAGTAGCGCAAAATGTAAGTTCCTTGGTTATTAAAAAGAATAAATTAATGGAACAGATAAGAGAGCTAAGTAAGGAATGCGATAACTTGATTAATGAAATAGAGGGTCATGAAGTTGGAGTAAAAATGCTCACAGGACATACTAGCGAGGAACTAATAACCAGAGTAGTTGAGGATACTGGTAAAATGGATAGAAACGGGAAACCTATTAAAATAACTAAGTACGAACCAAAAGAGGGTGTATTAGTATTTAATGAGAAAGAGAAAGTGTATGAAATCCATGATGAATTCTTCCAATGTTCTGAGATGGATGATGATGTACCATCTGAAGGTCCCAGCTTTAGTTAAGAAATAGCAAGTAAACAATATTTATTATTAAGTATATTAAAAAATATTAAGTATGACGAACAAAATCTTTATGGCTTTTGCTACAGGCAGTGAATCTACAGAAGGTAATGTAGTTAAAAAGTACACTGGGGTGGGTTCAGTAAGTGTGCTAGCTGTTAATCCTGATAAGGAAACACTAGAAAAATTGTACAATACTACTATCAATGATGATCCTTCATATTTAAGTGAAGTTGAAGTAGGTCCAGAAGGGGATAAACATACAGTTCCTCAAGTAAGAATAGATTTTATTGTACAGACAGACCCTGAGAAATGCAATGGAATCGACATGAAAACTAAAATACCTTTCTTCATTACTAAAGAGGTTAGATATAATAGGGACAGAAGCAAAGTTCAAGTAATAAATAAATATGGAGAAACTACTTGGTTACCTATAGAGAATGCAAAATCTGGCACTGTTCCAGCTAATCTTAGTTGGTTTGAACCTGCTGATTTTAGACCGGCTTACATAGGAGAAGAGGATCTTACAGGATTCTTAAAGGCATATTTAAATATTCCTAATAAATCCTATAGAAAATCTAATGGAGAAGTGGTAGAACTTCCTAATAAAGCTGATGCGGAAGCTAGATTGGATAAGATTGAAAATTATTTCAAAGGAGATTATTCGGAATTGAGAGAAGCAATCTCTTTGCAGCCTAAGAATAGGGTCAAAGGTCTATTTGGGGTAAGAACTACTGAAGATGGCAAACAATATCAAGCTGTTTATGTTCAAAAGTTCTTGAAAAACAGTGTGACGGATTATAGTAAGCTAGATGCAGAACTCCAAGATAGAAAAGCTGCCGGAGCTTATCCTACTACAGAGTTTGAAGTCTGTGACCTAAAAGAATATACAATAGAACCAACCGACTTCAATAATAACACAACCCAGACAGAATCTCCTTTTGATATGCCAGTGCAATCTTCTCCGTGGTTTGATAAATAATAATAAATAGAAAAATAATGTGAATATGCCATTTATCTCTGGAAGATCTTCAATTAGCTTAGAGGACATACTGAAGAAAACAACAGAATCTAGTATTCTATACTTTTATTTAGGTATCACAGAGATACCTTGTATAATCAATTCCCCTCTCAGAGAGGATAAAAGACCTTCTTTTGGATTATATTCAAGGGATGGCAAAAGAATATTTTATACCGACTTGTCTACAGGAGATAGAGGAGGATTATTCGATCTCCTATCTAAAATGTGGGGAATGTCATATGTGGAAGTATTAGAGAGAATAAACAAGGATATACCTAAGTTTTCTAATGGTTCCAATATGAAGTCATACAGCCCATGCAATACAGTCACTATTGGAAAATATAATAAATTGACAGACCTACAATGTAAGGTAAGAGAATGGGAGAGGTATGATATAGAGTATTGGGAATCCTATGGAATAACCCTAAAATGGTTAAAATATGCTGATGTTCATCCTATATCTTACAAAATAGTGATAAAGGATGGAGTAAGAAGAGTTTATAGAGCAGATAAATATGCATATGCATATGTTGAGAGAAAGGATGGGAAAATTACCCTAAAAATCTATCAACCATTCAACAAAGATGGATACAAGTGGAGTAATAAACATGACTTATCAGTAATTAGTTTATGGACAAAGATACCTGAATATGGAGACATAGTATGTATATGTTCCTCTATGAAAGACGCCCTTTGTCTATGGGCTAATACTGGTATTCCCTCTTTGGCTGTTCAGGGGGAAGGCTATAGAATGAGCAACACGGCTATTAATGAACTTAAAAGAAGGTATAAAAGAATATTCATATTATTTGACAATGATGAAGCAGGACTTGTAGATGGAGAAAAATTGGCTAAATCTACCGGATTTATTAATTTAACATTACCGAAATTTGAAGGAGGAAAGGATGTGTCCGATTTATACCACTTCCTTCAAAACAAAGAAGATTTTATTAAAATAATAAAGGGATTATTTTACAAACAATAAACACATTAATAGGATTTAATTATGGAAGCAAGAAAAATCACAATCGTATCTACGAAAAATCAGGAAAAAAGTGTAATCATGTCTAGTGCTACTACATTAGGAGAACTGAAGAGAGATCTAGATAGTGCAAACATAGATTATCAAGATATGGTATTCTATGAAGGGGTTTCAAAGACTGAGTTGATCAATAATGACTCTGTTCTCCCTCATGATATTCCCTATAAGGGGCAGACTACCAATGAACTTGTATTTATGTTAACCGTTCCTAATAAGAAGATTAGATCTGGAGCTATGAACAGAAAAGAGATCTATGCTCTCATCAAGGAGTACAACCTGCAGAAGGTCTGTCTTGAAGAGTATAAAGAGGATTATACCAGATGTAAATCTGAAGACCTTCTCAAGTTAATTGAATATCATAGATATGCCCCCAAGCAATCTGCTGAGACGGTAGGACCTAATGATGAATTAATGAAGAAAGTAAAGAATCTTGAAGTAGCTGTAGAACTAATATCAGATTCTTTGAGAGAAGAATCTGTTATCACCAACGCCAAGTTTTGTGAGATCATGAAGCATATTGTGTCTCCTTTTGAGCCCGCAGAACCAAATAAAGTCAACTCATCCTACACAGATGATGAAATCGACGAAATGTTTAAATTTATTTAATAAAGATTTATTAATTAGCAGGTAAGAGTTTCTCTTACCTGCTTTTTTTTTATTATATAAATATGGTAGGAGAAAAAACTAGAGAAGTTATAAAAACCATAATTGAGGAACATCTTCAAAATGTAACAAATGTGCTACAAGTATTTGAGGATTTTTTCGGGGAAGATAAGGTAGATTTACAAGGTGTTCCTACTGTTTCAGAAATGGAGGAGAAATTCTTAATGGTCTATGGAGAAACCAAAATCGAGGATATAGCATCTTCCTATACATTATCACTTCCAGAGAATATACCTAGTACAGCACTTGTGAAGGATATATCAGACGAAGATTTAAGTGGCATTCCTAATATTCTAAAAGAGATATTATTAAGATTATTATCTACAGAACTTTTCCATGTCTTCATATATTTTCCAAAGGTAAGAGTCAGTAATGAGCATGATGTGTTTATAGATATTACCGAATTATATGTCAGAGTCATCCTAGATACAGCAGGCACTATGGTAGGATCCTTTTCTTTTAATAGAGGTGAATACACAAGAGTACAATATCTTAATGATTATATGCATTCCCATGCATGCGGAATACCTAGGGGAAATTATAGAAGGTTTCTTGATGTATGCTTAGGGTCTGGCCCTATAAGAAACACAGTAAATCGATTAAATGCTCATTATGACCTAGATATTTGGAAATTGTTTTGTGTAGAATTGGAGAAATATGTAGCAACAGAATCTTTGAGTGGAGGTCCTTATAGAAGATTAGAGGATGTAAGTTTTTATAATGTTAATTCAAAAGTAAAATTAATTCTTAATCCTTGTAAATCAGTATGGATGGAACCACATCTAATACCTATGATCAATGACTTCATGAAATACTTTATAAAACAAAAAAAGTTGACCTTCAATTATAGGAATGGAGGCTACTCCATTGGTATGAGCCCTACAGAATTTGTGATACTAGTAAGCAATGAATTCATTGATTGGTTCAACACTACAGGAAGGTATAAGTACACAAAGAAGGTTATAGGAAGATTAGACACAGGAATGTCCAAAATTATAATGAAGGTATATATAATCGGTGACACTATATATGAAATAAAGGATAATATTGAAGATTTTAATAGCAATGAAGCTAATTTAGGGGTAATGGGAACATTTAAAGGAAAAGAAGTGGTGGTCCACATAGCAGAAGAGAATGACACTGGCGCTACTCCAACTATCATACTACTTCCGGGAATAATAAGTTATATACTAAGTAAAATATTAAAATTAATAAATTGTATATATGGAGAAAGTAAATCAAACTTTGGAGATAAATCAGAACAAGGTAGGGGAACAGAGGATTCCTGTGACCAAGAGTGCTACTACTTATAAAATGATAATACCTAAAGAGGTAGAAGAAAAAATAAGGTGCATATGCAGGAAGGTGTGGAGAGATGAATGGTCTGGAGTTCTATTCTTTACTGTTGAAGGAGCTTTTAAAGATAACAGCCTAATCATAAGATGTGAGGATATATATGTTATGGATATTGGAAGTAGTTCTTATACAGAGTTCAATATGTCTCCTGATATAGCCAGTTATATGGCAAGCAATCCTAAATTATTAGACTGTCAAATGGGTCTTATTCATTCACATAATAACATGGATACATTCTTTAGTGGGACAGATATAAGAACCCTAGAAGAAGAAGGATTGGATAGGAATCACTTTGTTTCTTTAATAGTTAACAATCGAGGGGATTATACAGCAGCTATAACCAGAAGATTGATAAATAAGCGTATTACTGAAAGCTTCTGCTATCCTAGCTTCGGGAATATTCAGGTTAGTGAAACTAGAAATTCACAAGGGTCTAGTGCTGAAGAATTAGAATATTACTATCTTGATATAGAGATAGAAGGATACAATAAATACACTGAGTTAGAACTTAGACTTAAAGAGATAGAAGGGTTTAAGAAGATCCAGGAAGTAAATAGTAGATTTAACACTCTCTCTTATACACATGAGCCTCTATCCAGATTTAAACCATTAGCACAAGAGAATGCACACAGTCTAGTGGAAGAAGATGATTTAAGCTGGAAGCAACAGACTTTGAAATTTACGAAGAAATATAGTTTCAATAAGGATCTAGCAAAGTCTTTAGCTCTTCAATTAGTAACAGGAAGTGTAGTCATTCCTAGAGAAAGTAAAATAAATATAAAATCTTGGGTAGCAGGAATGGTTCCTATCTATGAGAGAAGATTTGGGAAGGGAGAAGAAGGATTGAATATATTTGAGAAATGGGCTGAAGGATTCATAGAATTCCTATGTTGGTTCACAATAGATGAAGATTTGATCAAACAAGGAATAGAGGAAGATGAGATGAATACATTATGTGCTATTGCAATTAAGAAAGAGCTGGAAGATCTTGATAGCAATATATACATAGAAAAATTTATTGAAATATTAAACGGTTACATTTGATTCTATAGGAGAAAATAAGTATGATGAAGTTAGGTCAAGTTGCTCAACAGAGTATAGAAGAAGTATTAGAATTAATTAGGAAAGGGAATATTCCTAGCATCGAGCATGTCCTCTGGAATGGAATGCCTGCTAGAGAAGTCAGAATAAAAGATAATGCATTTTATCTTAGTGAAAAGGAATACTCAATGCTAATAGATGAGATGGTATCTCAGAGTTTAGTTGAAGATGAAATCCCCAAAAATTCTGAGACCTTATTGATAAGTGAGGAAACATCAAGATTTAATTCTGCTATCTGGTTCGATAAAACACGTAAACAGGATGTTACTATAGCTGGTTTGGGTGGGATAGGAAGTTATGTGGTATTCATGTTATCTAGACTAGATGTTAATACAATGACCCTGTATGATCCAGATATAGTGGAAAGGGTTAATTTATCTGGGCAACTGTATAACAGTAATCAAATAGGGGATTACAAAGTAGATGCTGCAGCAAATATGATAGCGAATTATTCAAACTATTATAGTTTTGTAGCTAAGCATGAGAAGCTAGATGAGAATTCGATGATAAGTAAAGTAACTATTTGTGGATTTGATAATATGAAAGCAAGAAAGGATGCTTTCAGAAATTGGACCAATTTTGTAGCTAGATTACCAGAAGAAGAACGAGGGGAATGTCTATTTATAGATGGCAGATTAGCAGCAGAAGAGCTTCAAGTGTTCTGTATAAAAGGAGATGACACGGATGGCGAACGAAGATATGAGCCCTATTTATTCTCAGACTCTCAAGCTGCTCCTACAGTATGTAGCTATAAACAAACTACTTTTATGGCTAATATGATTGGATCTATTATAGTTAATTTATTTATTAACTTCGTAGCAAATCAGTGTAACCCTCTTATAGATAGAGATCTCCCATTCTATACTGAGTATAATGCAGAAACAATGTATTTTAAAACTATAGCATGATGGTTTTTTCAAAAAGATATATAGATAATTTATATAGTGCAGTAACAGCTAATTGCTGCTCAGTACTGCAGTCCCCGTCTTTGGGAACTGAAAATATGAATCCTTATAGAGTAATTGTCGAAGCCAATATAAAAAAAGAGGTAGATATAGAGATTCCTACTGTATTAAAAGCATCACTTGATTATCTGCCTAGAAGTATAGCTGGAGAAATACTGCAGAAAAAACATAGGATAGGAATTGCTGTGCCCTTGAATTCTAGAAATAATATAGTTTCTGGGAATAATACATTGATTAAAGAACTGTTTAGGTTACTCACTTTAAATAAAGTATCTTGTAAAGATCAGATATACTATGGATGTAAAGGAATAGCATTTGATAGCTACATGAAGATGCTATTAATGATAAATAAATGCTACAAGGTTGAGAACTTCAAGTTGGTCCCTACTAAGAAGATAATAGTACATGTATCTCCAAAGGTATTCATAGATAGATCAAGTACCTTAGAGAAGCATATAATCAATAGAGTTATACCTGCTTTCCTATCTGAGGATAATTATTACGGATTCCAATATGAAGTGGAGGTGAAAATAGATGATGCTAAGGAGTTTATAAGAGCTGTTCATCCCCCCCAAGATAGAGACATGAATGAGGCTTTAAATAATCTTCTGGAGGATAATGTTAATAGTTTATTATTGAAGAGATGACAGCAGAAGAATATTTTGGAGGTTGGACTAAGGTGATTGATAAGGCAGAACTTAATCATGTAATGAGTGTACTATCTAAAGAATATACAAACAAACCTATATGTCCTAATCAAGCTGATGTATTCAAGGCCTTTAAATTATGTCCATTCGAAGATTTGAAGGTAGTATTTTTGGGGCAGGATCCTTATCCCCAGAAAGGAATAGCCACTGGTGTATTATTTGGAAATAGGAAGGAAGTCTTAGAAGAGAATTTATCTCCTTCTCTTCAAGTGATAAAAGAAGCAGTAATAGATTTTGAAATTCCCCACAATAATATTATCTTTGACCAAACTTTAGAGAGTTGGGCCAAGCAGGGTATATTAATGATTAATTCTGCCCTCACAGTGGAGATGAATAAAATAGGTTCTCATGTCATGGTTTGGAGACCATTCATAGCCAAACTATTAAAGAATCTATCTGAATGTTCTTGTTCCATTATATATGTATTATTCGGTAAGCAAGCTCAAACATTTGATCCATATATTAATAAAAGATTTAATCACATTTTAAAAATTGAGCATCCTGCATACTTTGCAAGGAGTGGGACAAAGATGCCTCATTATCTATTTGATGAAATAGATAAAAAATTAAGAGATATTTATGGGTATTCCATAAAATGGTATGAAGAATATTGACATTAAACAGAAAAATATGAATAAGAAAAGGTATTACACTAAAGCAGGTGAAGAAGTAAAAATGGGTGACGTTATAAGAAGAGTACGTAGGGGAGATTACTTTTCTGTAATTCAAGAATTTATTGTACTTCCTAATAGCATAAGTAAACTAATTAAAAAAGGTTTAATAGTAGAGAGAGAAGATCTAGAAGAAGGACCCCTTAAATCTGAAAAAGATGTAGAGTATTATCTTAGGAAAATATGCCAAAAATCCAGTCTAAATGAAGAGAATTCTATGGAATTCCTTTTTACCTTACTTAATATTTGTCCAGCTTCACTATATACTATGTTCTTAAGGGAAATAGCTATCGATCTAGATGCCAATTATGAAGATCATATTAGTAATAGCCCTGACATATATATGGTAGATATAATTAGTATGAAAGTTTATAACCTGAGAAAAGGATGTATCAAGGATTACAAAAACTTCGCTGCTTTCAGATCTGCCAGAGAAGCCCAAATTGCTCTTGGATTATTGGAAGAGCTTCAAAATTTGCTAACGCAAGAATGTTTTGACTTTAAATGAAAACTGCAAATAAAAAGATAAGGAATGCTACTGTCTGCAAGGATAGTAGCATTACCTTTAAGAGTGTTATAGAGAAGAGATTTTATAATATCCTTCTGCAACATGGATTCAATCCTCGATATGAGCCTAAGACTTTTACTTTATGGGAGGGGTTCCAACCAATAACCCCTTATTATGATAAGGAGACAGATAGACAGGTAGCCAAGAGACTTGAGGAGGGGGTAAATAATTGTCCATCGAGGATGCTAGTACAGAAGACTGGAAAATTGGTAGGTATTAGATATACTCCAGATTTCTATTTTAAGTATAATAATCTCAATGTGTATATTGAAGCCAAAGGGATAGAGAATGATGTATTCTATATTAAAAAGAAGATGTTTCTGCATTACCTAGATAGATTACACCTAGAAAAAGGAGAGAAATCTATTTATTTTGAGGTATATACTAAGAAACAGCTTCTTCAAGCAATAGAAATTATAAAGAATTATGAATAGTACACCAGTAGAGAGAATTAGAAAATTAATTAGTTTACTTCCTGAAAAAGATATTAACTTGGGTTACAAATTCTTAGACAGTCGAGATTTCTCTTCATTAAAAGAGTTAGTAGATTCGGCAATACTTAAAGTAAAAAAGAATGTGACTAGTGAACACCCAAGACCAGAATATGCTAAAATTGATCTAGAAGGTTTACATATACTCAAATCTGAAGTAGATGTGTATTTAATGAGGCTTGAATTGCCCAATGATTTTAATAATTCGGATTATGAAGTCTTTATATGATATTTCGTGGAAAGTAAATGAGGAGGAATATAGGTCCGATCAAGCCTATTCTTATTCCACTATAGCTAGATTTAACAGAGAAGGATTTAATGGTTTGAGGAATTTATATGATAAAGTAGAGACTCCTTCTTTGTTATTTGGTAGTATGGTAGATACTCTTCTTACAGATGGTCAAGAAGAGTTCAATAAAAGATATGAGGTAGCTGAACTTCCTGACATTAGTGACTCTCTGGCTCAGGTAGCCAAAATGCTATTCAATACATGCCATGAATCTTATAGTAGTATAGAGCAAATACCAGACAGTATTATATCAAGTATTGGGGAATCTTGTGGATATTATTCCAATCCTAAGTATGCCTCCTATAGAATAAGAAAGATAAAAGAAGAGTGTAGAGATTATTACTCTCTATTATTTTTATCCAAAGATAAAACATTAGTATCAACTAAAGATTACATGAGTGCCTGTGAATGTGTAGAAGTATTGAAAACACATAGAATGACTAAGTGGTACTTTGAACCTAATAACCCGTTTAATCCTGAAATAGAGAGGTTTTATCAATTAAAGTTCAAAGGAGAATGGAATGGGATCCCATTGAGATGTATGGCCGACTTACTCATAGTCGATCATAAAGAGAAGTTTATTATACCCTGTGATTTAAAAACATCTGGAAAGAATGAATGGGAATTTTATAAATCTTTTATAGATTGGAACTATTGGATTCAAGCCCAGCTTTACTGGTATCTTATAAGACAGGCTCTGGATAAAGATGAACTTTATAAAAATTATAAATTATTAGATTATAGATTTATAGTAATCAATAAATATAATAAAAAGCCTCTTGTATGGATATATGATGATACTGTCGGATTTGAGGATCATATCTATGGAAGAAATAGACAATATTTGTGTAGGCATTGGAGTAAGATAGTATCGGAGCTCCATTATTACTCTACTCATAATGTAGAATATCCTACGAATATTTCAAAAACTAATATAATAACAGAGTGGTTAAATGAAGAATGATTTGTTAGATTACTTTAATGGGGATGAGTTAGCAGCTTCTACATGGAAAAACAAGTATGCTATGGAAGGAGAGAGAACTCCTGATGATATGCACAGAAGACTTGCTAAGGAATTTGGTAGGATAGAGAAAGAGTATATAAACAATACTTCCGTCAATCAGAAAGATAGGCTAATGCTGTCCTCTTATGGACATACCAGAAGAGAACTTAAAGAAGAGGATATATATGAATTATTCAAGAATTTCAAATATGTAATCCCTGGAGGTTCAGTTATGTCTGGACTAGGTACTGGAAAATTAGTTTCTTTATCTAATTGCTTCGTAATAGGATCTCCAGAAGATAGCTATTCTAGTATAATGAATACTAGAAGTCAACAGGTTCAACTTATGAAAAGACGAGGAGGTGTTGGCTATGATCTATCCAACTTGAGACCAAGAGGAACTAAAGTAAATAATGCTGCAAAAGTATCTACAGGGGCAGCCTCTTTCATGGAAGTATGTTCTGACATTACCAATGAAGTAGCCCAAGGAGGTCGTAGAGGAGCATTGATGTTAAGCATAAATATAAATCACCCGGATATTGAAGAATTTATCACTAAGAAACAAGATCTTACCAAAGTTACTGGTGCTAACATTAGTGTGAAGGTTACTGATGAATTCATGAAAGCAGTGGTCAATGATAAAGATTATTTGCTTAGATGGCCAGTACATGCCAACTATGATCCATCACAGCTAGAGGAAATGGAGTACGATAAATTACTTTGTATTGGAGAATCTCTTTCCGTTGATAAGAGGGTTTATCTGAAAAAGATTAAAGCAAGAAAATTATGGAATACTCTAATGCATTGTGCATACAATACTGCAGAACCTGGAATAATATTTGAAAGTACCATGCATAATTATGCTCCTGATGGTGTTTATGAAGAATTTAAGATGATCGGGACAAATCCTTGCGGTGAAATACCAATGGGTCCCTTTGATAGTTGTAGATTAATTCATATTAATTTAACAAGTTACATAGTAGACCCATTTACAGATGAAGCTTACATTGATAAAGAATTGCTCTATAAGCATTCTTACGAAGCTATGAGATTAGCAGATGACTTGATAGATCTTGAACTGGAAGCCATAGATAAAATCATAAATGTAGTTAAAGATGAAAAAGATTTTGTAGAATTTAATCTGTGGAATAGGATAAAGGAGACTACTAGAAGAGGTAGAAGAGCAGGTCTTGGGTTTACTGGATTAGCAGATGCTATAGCCATGTTAGGATTGAAATATGACTCTGACGAGGGTATTGAAAATGTAGAGCAACTGATGAAGATTATATTCAATGGTCAGTTTGATGCTCAAATAGATATGGCTATTGAAAGAGGAGCATTCCCAGCCTGGGATGCATCCAAGGAGTTTGAAACCAAAGAATCACTTGTTTTTGGTAAGAATGAGTGGTATAATTTCATTAATGAAAATTTCACCTCAACAACTGCTAAAATGAGATGTTATGGTCGAAGGAATATAAGCTGGTCAACCGTCGCACCTACAGGTACTGTGAGTATTATGGCTCAATGTTCTTCTGGTATTGAACCTGTGTTTTTACCTTTCTATGAAAGAAAAAGAAAATGTATGTCTCCTAATGACAGAGCCGACTACACAGATGTGAAGGGGGAGAAATATACCCTATTTACCGTGGTTCATCCTAATCTAGCAAAGTGGCTTTGTTCTTCTACATTCGGAGGTAACTTTAATAGTAATGAATACCTAGAGAGGTTGCAGGATATAGAGTATCTTAAAGTAGCTTTCAAGGAGAGTCCATATTATGAATCCACCGCATCAGAAATTAATTGGAGGCAGAGAATTAAGTTGCAGGGCATTATACAAAAATATATTACCCATAGCATCAGTTCCACTATAAATCTACCAAAAGAAGTTACTGAGGAAGAAATTGCTGATATCTATATAGAAGCATGGAAAACTGGAAATAAAGGACAGACTATATATAGAGATGGTTGTAGGGAAGGAGTCTTGAATAAGATAGAAAAGCCTAGTACTATAAGTAATAGACAAGCTCCTAAGAGACCTAAAGAGCTTGAAGCTGACTATCATCAAGTCAAAGTGAAAGGGGAACAATTTATCGTTCTTGTAGGATTGTTAGAAGGGAAACCTTATGAAATTTTTGCATTCAGACCTCTAAGACCTATTGATATTCCTCCCCATAAAGGAAAGATTATCAAGAAAGGTAAAATGCACTACAGCTTTGATAGTAAGTTTATTCAATTATCTGATTTACAATTGGCTAATACTAATATAGAGGAGAAAGCCGCTACTTTATATTCATCAATGCTATTAAGACATGGAGTTAGTATTGAGTTTATTACTAAAACAGCCAAAAAAGTAAATGATAATATAACTTCTTTCAGTTCTGCTATGTGTAGGATATTAGCAAAGTATATCAAGTCTTCTGAGGTTAAGGGAGAAGTATGCCCAGAGTGCGGTGGAAACCTAGTTAGAGATGGAGGTTGTACACACTGCATGAATTGTGGTTATTCAAGATGTGATTAACTAATAACTATTTAATTATGGAAATTGTAGTATTGGATTATCAAAGTTCCACCGTGGATTGTATAAAAATACCAGAGGAGGTGGCTAATAAAATAGATAATGTAGAAGAGTACCTTAAAGCTATAGGATATAACGCAGATAGTATCTCTTTTATGGTAGGAAGTAAAATTATGTTTAAAAAGAAGAGGGCTTTGACTCCCCCTCATATAGTAGATTACAATTATTTGTTTTAATAATAAAAAGAAATAGAATAAATATGAAGCTTAAGATAAAAGTGAAAGTATTAGTAGATGGCTGCATGCCCGAAATTAGTAAACTTGGAGACTG